>ENA-UOWK01000061-UOWK01000061.1-bioreactor-metagenome-genome-assembly--contig:-NODE-61-length-155616-cov-25.082476_pt1 | contig 155616 bp, 123 predicted proteins | sample MGYA00238157_ERZ761612 | MGnify/ENA primary metagenome ERZ761612 (study PRJEB28901, sample SAMN06268035) | bioreactor metagenome | isolation source: Joint BioEnergy Institute, California, USA...
ATCATGTGGCTATCATCATCTAGCTGCTCTCCACATCCTTATCTTGCAGCGCCCCCCGCCCCTCCCCCTCCCCCTCCTCCCCCTCCCTCCGCCCTCCAACATCATGCCTTCCAGGTGAGAAAGGGCAGCACGATGCACGGGTCTGACGGACACACCTCCTCCCTCACCAGGTGCTTGAACTTCGGCCCGTTCGGACCGGCCGTGTACTTGGCCTCGCCCAAGATCTCGGGCCCGCCTGGTAGGGCGTCGTCGCCCCACTGCCCGTCAAAGTACAGCCAGTTGACCGGCGCGCTGTCATCGTACGCCGTGAACGTCTGGCTGGCCGCGTCGTAGCGGTAGGCGTACGCGCTCAGCGTCGGATCCCACAGCACGCCCCGGTCGGTGTGGTCCACGACGAGTCCTTCGGGGAGGTTGAGGTGTGGGATGGTGTGGTCGTGGTCGCTGCAGAGTCAGCATCAGAAGCGCTGTGGAGAAACCCGGTTAAGCCTGGGGGTTACTCACCCAGCCATGGCATATACCGCGTGAGTGCCTTTGCCCGAATACCCGTATGGCCGCTGACCCTGCTTCTCGGTAGCGCTGTACGTGAACGCTTCGCCGCCGGAGTGCTGGCTGTACCAGATCGCTTGGGGGACCCCGTTGGAGAACCGGATCATGTTGTGCTCCCTGCGGCCGTCAGACGCTGGCTGCTACGGAAGGTTGTTGGTGGCTGACCTACCAGTCTCCGACATGGTCACCGAATTCCAGGCCCAAAACGGTGTTGCCTTGGTTGTACCTGCCTCTGTTAGCTGACCCATGACCAGGTTCGGATGTCCCCGGACTCACGCATAGAAATAGAAATAGAAGGCGTCGACCGTCCCGTCCCCGTGGTCGTACACGACGATGGCACAGCTCACGGCACCCTCGGTCTTGCCGGCAGCGTTCGGGGTGACTCCTTTGAACCAGTCGGGCTGCGGGTTGGCATTGATGCCCTCTTTCGACGTCAGAAACACGCTGGTGTCCCCGAGAGCGTTGAGGCTGTCGAGATTGTCGAGCGTCAGCGGCGAGGGCGCTCCGACAACCTCCGTCCAGTTGACCATGGGTGTGGTATGCACGAGCTGCTGCCCGATGTCTGCGGGCCGGTAGGGGTCCTCGCTGTGAAGCCAGATCAATGGGGCTGCGAAAGTCAGAAACACATTCGAAGGCAAGTTCCTCCGCGACCGCTCGAACAATAACAGAAGAGATCGGGGCAAATACCGTATTCCAGCACGTAGCTCGGGATGCTCGTCTGCTGAGTCGCGCGTGGACAGACTTCCGCCGGCAGCGGCGATGCCTCCCCGAGCGAAATGGCCTCTGGAGCAAGAACTGCCAGCCAGAGCACAAGCAGTAATCTTGTGGTCATCGTAGCTGTCCTCTCCGCGTGTTTATCTGCCGACTACTTGCAACTTCGATATCGGGTGCCAGTCTTGGCACGTGTCCTATATATCAGGAAATGCCCCTTGCCTGGCACCGTTTCTTAGATGGCAGGAGAGTGCTCGTATCAACCTAAGCCTCCAAAGTCCCGCAGACTGCCTGAGGTATATATAAGCGTCCAGAGTGCTGCGAAGGCATGAAGCCAAGGAAGGAACGACCAGAAGCCAGGCCGCGGACAGCGGTCTTCTGACATGCAGCTTCGTGCTCTCCCGTCCAGCTATCGCGCCCCGTGGCCGCCGGCGGAGCAGCCCGCAGGAAGGCGCCCGAGACGAGCAGACGGCCGCAGGTGATTGATGCTATAGCGGATGCCTTTATGGTGCTCGTGAGGAACCGTGTGAAGAAACAAGCCGGGAAGGACGCGCTCTGATTCGAGGATGGGAGGGGCATGTGGTGCCGGTGCTCGTTGCCTTACCGCCTTGGGAAGGGATGCCGCGAGCCACCTCGATCATGAGGCCAGACCGGCATCGCGTCAATGCCATGCAACCTAAAAGACCGTGTCTCTCCCATAAGGGAGGTCCTATTTTGGTAGGGTTATTGCGGGGTCAGAGGTCGCGAGTTTATGCCTTGCTGGAAACATTGCCTTGTTTAGACGAGGTACATCCGAGGTTATGCCGGCTGATGTGGTATTCTCCTTTTTAACCTGATAGAAAAGCTGTCCTGCAGCGTGTCCCACGCGGGTAAGTGTCGCAAGTCAACCAAGCTCTCATCTCATAGGTGTGTCTCCATGACGGTGATCATTCGACAGGTCTGCGCAACAGCTGAAGAAGTATTCAACACCCTGGATGAAGTAGAAAAAAAAAAAAAAAAAAAAAAAAAAAAAAAGAGGGGGGGGGGGGGGGGGGGGGGGGGGACCTGCTGTCGGCACGAGGGACCTTGCAGTAGGTATGTATGTACTGTGACAGCAGCAGGTGAGCTACTGAAGACGTCGACTGGACCCTCGACTACCTACCGCAGCCAGGTGCAAGCAGTTAGTACATGGAAGCCCTACGCCATAGGTAACTACTGCATAGATCCTGGCCAGCGCATGTGCATGGAGTCAAACCTTCAGTAAATATACCTCAACGGGATCTATGCCTAAGCAGTAGTAGTAGTTGGGTATCCCCAGATGTAACTTATATTATACTCTGTATACATATATATTTACTGAGAGCCCTATACCCTATATCAATATCATGTTATGACATAATAACATCACTTTATATATATATATATATATACGTGTGTGTGTGTGTGTGTGTGTGTTGGACAAAAGGCAGCACTACCTATATCGATCTTAAGTTTTTCAACCTTTAGTCTTGTATTGATTATTCCAACACAACCCCCTTCTCGCTTCTTTCTTTCCTCCCTACTACCGACAGACATACCTCCCAGTAGTAGTTGTAGGTAGTAACTAAATCCATCCATCAATCAATCAATCCATAGCTGTCAGACGCTAGAACCAGAATAATACCTGTTTGCACTGCATGCAATCAGCGGTCATTACTTTTGTATTTGAGCGGTGTATATATATATATATATATACATGTACATACAGATCCATGGATGAGGATGAGGGTAAGGTTTGAGGACCATTCGCTCAATCCGTGCTTTCTTCCTGATATGATCTCCTTGGCTTTTTTTCAACTGGAAGGTTAGGTCCACTGTGGTATATATATACATGTATGTACAGTACATGGACTGTTACATCCTTTTTCCAGAATGGATGGATGGATGGATGGACGCGGGGGGACCAGAAAGTAGTAAATAACTGCAACTGCGATTGCGACTTCATGCAGTTTTCACACCCCATAACCACCGAACGTACGTAAGTGCTCCTTGTGCATACCTCAGGGTGCACACACACAGGACTACCTCGCCGCGGGCGGATCCGCCAGACTGAAGGCGAGGATCCCACCCGCCTGCTTCGCCTGCTGCCTTGTGTAGCTCACGCCGTGCACCTTCATTCCCTGCGCATTCAGAAGAGTGACGACATCGCCGCCGCTGGAGAGCGGGCAGTTGGGGAGCTCGAACTCGGTGGACCCGTTGGCCGGCACGCCCGCGTCGCCGGGCAGCTCCTCGACCTGGCCGGCCCGGTTCTGGACCTTCCAGCCCGCGAGGGAGACGTCCTGCGCGGTGCGGTTCTCCAGGGTGACCGTCTGGTTGTTGCTCGCGGTCGGCGGGTCGACCATTGCCTGGCTGATCACGACAGGCGTGTCGGTCAGCTCGTCCTCGTCGCGCAGCCTGTCGGGGATCGATGGATCGAGGAAATCGGCCCACGTGCGGAAGCCGCTTGCGGGGGCGGGGTGGCCGGCGCGCGGGGAGGGAGGGTCCTCGGTGTGCACCGCCTGCGAGGCGAAGCCGAGGAAGACGGCCTCCCAGTGTCCTTTATCTTGACTCTCATGGTCCTGGTCCTGATTTTGAGTCTCCTCGTCAAACCGCAGGATCAACCCCCCGTCCTGCCACGCCCCGTTGTCCCCCGCCCACTGCTTCGGGCTGCCCTGGTTCATGTGCACGTTGTGGATGCCCCTGCTGCCGTTGTCGTCGTCGAACCGCGAGCCGTACAGGTAGATGGTGGCCCGGCGGGCGATGGCCCGGTCGAGCACGGGCTCCAACACATCGATGATGTCGTTGTTCTGCCCCGGGATATCGTGCGGGAGGAGCCTCCCGGTCTGCTTCTGGAACAGGTTCCCCCGGATGTAGTCGAGCGCGAGTCCGCCGCCAGCATGGTGCTCGTTGTTGTTGTTGTTTCCCTCGAGGAGGCGGAATCCCGAGTCCAACTTCCGCAGCCGGTCGACGAGCGGGTGCTGGAAGTCTTCGACGAGCCAGTACACCAGCCGCGAGTCGCTGCGATCGCCCGACTTGATGTTGATCGCCGCGCGGGCCTTGCCCGGTCCGTCGTCGCGGAACAGCAGCGTGAGGTGCGGGCTCCGCGGGTCCTGCTCGCGCGTCTCGTACGTGTAGCTGACGGGCTTGGCCTTCCACACGCCGTAGTTTTGGATGGGCATGGCGACGTATTTATCATATATGGATCAAAGGGAGAAAAGCCATTTTACATGATATCAAAATGGAAGGGGAACAGGGGGGGGGGGTTAAAATGAAGGGAGATTTGGTGACCGCGGACGAGAGATCGAGTTGCAATGACCTCATCATTACTCAACAGTCAATCAACTTCCGGGAGCGTGCGAATTCCCATGGCACTACGAGCCAGTGGTCGCACTTGAACCAACCAGGAAAAAAATAAATTAATCTAGAAGAAGAGGGATGACCTTTCTGACGTATATCCCTTTGAGTTAACTATCAGATCCAGTTGCATTTCTGCACCTAATAATGCATGTATGTAAAACCTAGCGCGAAATAGAGAACCCAACTATTATTAGCTTAGGTAGGCAGACAGGCTATTTGTTGCCGCAACCACTTGAACCGACATGAGGCAGCAGCTTACGGAATAAGATAGACAGATATAGACAGATCCATCATCATCATCATCATCATCATCATCATCATCATCACCCAGACGACTCCTCCTTATTCCTCTTCTCCTTCTCCTCCTCCCTCTCCCTCATCGCCTCAAAAACCCCCAGGTCCAGCGGCACCTTCTCCCCCAGCCAGATCGCGCGGGCCGTGTGGTTCCGCTCCTCCTCGTCAACCTCCTTCGCCCCATCCCCATCCTCGCCCTCACCCTTCCTGTTGGCCACAGAAGTGTTAGGATGAATCAACACACTCAATGGCCCCCGATGCACCACCAGCCACGGCACGAACGCCCCGAACTGCGCCGGCGTGAACAGGTTCACCTCGAACATGGCGATCGGGTGCGGGCCCACGGGGCGCGTGTGGAAGGCGTAGATGCGGAGTTCGGGGACTTCCATTTAGCAATTGATTAGTTATGTACTGCGTACTGAGTACATATGTACTGTACTAGATGGGGTTGGTAAAGGTCAAGGGGGAAGGGGGACATATACATACACTCCCGACGGATCCTCCCCCAGAGGGCCCTCGCGAAGGCTGCCTGGGCGGGGTTATTCTATCCCCGACATTAGCATCCATACCTAGTATTAAACATACATCTCCTTTGTTCGAAACACCAACATATGTCTGTGGAGGGAAAGGGGGAGGGGGGTACCTGAAAATGATAAACATGCACGTCGAACCCCCCGCGGCGGCCCTTGTCTAGCGGGTCCGGAAACACCTCGTAGGCCGGGCTGAGCGCGCCGTCTTTCCTCGGCGGGTTGACGAGGGATTTGCCGTCGGAGGACTTTTCTCTGTATATAGATGTTAATATTAATATGGATGTATGAATGATAGAGTATATATATGATGGATGGGTATGTGGATGGCTCACTCAGGAAGGGGCTCAAAGCCCTCGTAGCCTTCCAGCGGCCAGGGGTAGGAGTCGGAGTCGGGATGGGAGTAGGAGGAGGTGAGATGGTTGCTTGTCATAGCTTCGGGGGTCTGATCTGCAGTTTCTTTTGCTTTTCTTTCGATTTCGTATGGTTTGATTTGTGATATAATATGTCGTGCTCTGCGCAGAGGGGGTGGGGGGAATGATAATAATAAAAAAAATACAAGCAGATTGTTTACAAAATAAATAGTTAGATAATAAAACCCAAACTGCTGATTATCCCCAAAATTCAAAAAACTAAAAAGTTGCTTAGAAGGGACGAGAGTCAATCTCAAGATCCCAGGTTTAAAATTATAGTCGACGGAGCAGGTGATCGATCGTCTAGATCGAGGTGTCGGAATCGAACCAGATATTACTATATATAAACCAGCAACAAAAAAAATGCGAAAGTTCACTATTAGTTATAAAACCAATGCCCCTTTCAAGGAATTGCCGTTATTATATCAGTTACATATACAGACGCTCTCAATTCCGCCGCTGACAAAGCAGCGGAACAGAGGCGCGCGGGAGCGCGCCGAAGACGCGGGTGGGGTTGGGCTGGGCCCGGCGGGGGGAAAGTTGAAAAAAAAGTAAGTAGTGTATCATATCATCTCGACGAGAGATGGTGCAATCGATTCCGCAATCATTATTGACATGTGCTGTGATCGACACTGGTCGCATGAGATGGATCGGAGATTCTCGAGCAGTGGCAGACCTACAGTGGCCCTGCTGCTCTACTTCACTGATTGCTGCTCGTGTCCCGTGCTGCGCACAACCCTAACCTCTGCAGCTTGGTACATACCTACCGATCCATCATTAACAACTATCAGTAACAACTACCAGTAGTTTTAAAACACTATTTGAGCGTCGGGTATCTTGTTACACGAGGCAGTTGGTATCAATATACTTCTCAATACATCCCCGCATTGAGCCTGCCCAGTCTGCTTTCTGGTTCTTGACGCCGCCATGCGGGAGCGCAGGTCTATCGTGGATGGTCCTGCTACAGTGTTGTTGCGAGGAAGTGTACCGGGCAGGTTGACGTATGTACCTAATCGGTTCTGGTATAATATTAGAATTAATGAGCTTGTACGGGGTTGATTGCAACGCTGGAGAATTAACAAACTGGTATTGGAGCCGCTTTCTACCACTAATAAGTTCTATTGCTCTGAATTTAAAAACCCATCCCAGAGAACCTAGGAACGCCAAGTCTCTTCCGTCCGACCTAAACCCCATGGATATCAATCAATAGAACAGATGCATGCACGGAGAAAACATACAGGGTATAATAATGATGAGACAGACGTCTATCTCTACCACGGTGCCTTGACATCGATACGCCCATCCTCGAGCACCACCTTTCCCCTATCCCACTCCCGACCCTCGCCCTGCTTCGCCCACTTGACATCGTCGATGCTCCTCTCCTTCTCTCCGGAAGAGGCAAGATTGCTGGACCACCGCTCGACCACGCTCTCCCCGAAACCAGCCTGACGGAGCCGGTCCGCGCCCTTCTGTTTCCAGACAGCGCGGTCGCGGAGAGCTTCCAACGCCATGTCCCAGTCGTCGTCCTCGGTCATGAGGCCAGCGACTGGACGACGCGTGGGTTTCTTGGCGGTTGTCTGGTCGTCGTCGTCCTCCGGGTGGACGTCGAGGGTAGGGTCGTAACCGGGGGCGAAGTGTGCGTCGATGTTGCTCGAGCCAGACTTGTAGGCTCCTCGCCCTCGGGCACGGACTGGGGCCGGATGCGCGCCGTTTTTTGAAGGGGGGAGTGGTCCGATGAGGTCCTCCAGTGGATCTGACTCGTCGCCCGAGTGTTGGTCTTCTCTAGCAGCTGGGGACGGCGAACGTGACGCCTGTCGCGGGGCATCGTTTTCGAACTTTGTAGGTCTGTCGCGTTTGTCGCGCGGAGACGGCGTGCGTGACGGTGTTCTGCGACGCTCGCGAGAGCAGCGGTGGTCATCATAGTCTTCATCCCTGTGTCTCCGACGTCTGGACCTCGGAGAGCGTGACTGCGACCGCGAGCGGGAGCGGGATCGGGATCGGGAGACTGAATGGTACGAGTGTCTGTCTCTTCGATGGCGACGATGACGGTCGCGCTCTCGTTCTCGTTCATGCCTTGGTGAGCGACTACGCGATCGTGAGCGTTCCCTCGAGCGTTCCCTCCGTCGTCTGGAGCGGTGATGATGATCCTCATTGTCTCGGTGTCTGTGTCGCCTAGAGTTCCTGTGACGGTCACTCTCACTGTCTTCACTGTCATACCTCCGTCGGTGCCTTCTTGACCGACGCTCATCTTCACTTTCGTCGTAGCTATCGTCCCTCGTCTGGTGAGATCGACGCTTATCGTCGCGCCGCTCGTCATCTCTTCTTCTCTTGAATTCGCGCTCGTCGCGGTGGCTATGAGACCTTCCAGCGCGCAGCTGTCGCATGCGCTCTCTGGCCTCTTCTTCCTCCTTTCTCTTCAACGCCGCATTGTGGCTATCGGTCTCCCTGAGGATGTTCTTCAGGAAGCGCGTGTTTGGCTTGGGAGCTCCGCTCGTGGGTCTGCGACAGGTACCTGATTAACATGCAGGTTCTCTCAAAGCAATGGAAAACAAAAGACATACCTCCGAGGCAAATAAGCCTGCATGCCCAGAGCGGAGTATTTGATCGAGCTCTCCCGCGCATCCTTCGCGAGCAGCTGCGCAACGTAGTCGTCGTTGCTGGTGGGATCGTCAAGCGCTTCCCCGAAGTTGGGAGGCATGGTGGGAAACTGTATGAAACACCCAATCTTGATCCCACAACGAGACTACCGAACAAGCCGCCCTGAAAGCGGCGTCAGATATCGCAATGGCTCATGCGACTGCAAGCCCGAGAAGGAGAAGCTCGAGGGACTTGCTGGTGGAGTAGAGTCGCGACTTGCCGGGGCAGTCGAATCCAATAATGCCCGCGGCGCCCGCCACTCAGCTGGTGACTTCACCGCTGACAAACAGAGCAAACAGCTCCATTGTTTACTCCGCAGAAGTCGCGACAGGCGCGGAGCACAACTCCTTGAAACCCTCTGTACATAAAGGGGGACCTAGTTTTATTTCAGTAATAGAAATCTTTTGTTAAAGTGAAGAGCAAATGATATATCCATCGCACACGGTCTCCACAATGACACCACTATCCCCCTCCAAAGCGCTCGCGAAGCTCCAGGAGCTGCAGAAGGAACACGAGGACCCCAAGAAGCAGCTGGCCATCCTCCGCATCAGCGAACCCATCGCCTCCGCCTCCGACGTCGAGGTCCCAAACCGATCGCCGTCGAAGCGCAGCTCAGATGTTTCGGCGGACCCGTATGAGAACCCGACGCCGGCGTCGCTCGAGGCGGATCTGACGCATTACAAGGTATGCGGTCCTCTGTACCCGCGCCGCAATACCCACGATGTAATAGACCAATGGCTCACGTTTGGTTGTTCTTTCTCGTGTAGGAGCTATTCTCCAAACTGCGCTTCTCCTACCTTGAGCAGGTGACCAAGGAGAAATTCCTGCGCGCGATCGTGGGCGATCCGCCCCTTGTCGTCGGGCACAGCGAGAATGTCGAGCTGGAAGCGCAGCTGGCGGAGGCGAAGGCGGAGCTGCAGAAGCGAAAGGAGGAGGTGCGAGTTATGGTAGAGGAGATGGAGAAGATGGGGCGGGAGCTTGCAAGACGTGAGTTCTTCCTTTTTCGTTCCATTGCTGCTCTGCGCCCGGGACGCATGCAAATCGGTGTCGCGGTTTTACGCATCTATAATTGAGAGTGCTGACTGGCTTTTGTCACACACAGGGTACAAGAATATCCAGTTACAGACGACGCAACTCTCCACCCTCCCTGACGAGATATCGAATCTCGAAGCCACGATCGCCGCGTTGCGCGCCAAGCAAACGCTCATTGCGGCTGCAGACCCCAGCAAAGGCTCCTCGCAGAACCTCCCTCTCCCGGCGACGCTGTCTCTGCTGTCGGAACGCGAGGCGGAACTGGCGGCTCTGAACCGGCAGCTGGCTACCCTGCAGAGCACCCTGCCGCGCAAGACGAGGGAGGCGGAAGCTATCGAGCGGGAACTGAGCGTACTGGAGAGAAGAAAAGGGGAGGCCGTTGCGCAGGCAAGGGAAGCCAAGAGGAAGAAGCGCGAGGGAGAGAGCGACGGATTGGAAGAGATGGGGAGATGGTACAGGGGTGCGGAGAAGAGTCTCAAACAGTTGGTAGGGGTGGAAGGTTAAATGGCTATTGGTTCTTTTCTGTACGATATATTGTGGGATACCAGGAATACGGCGTTCTGGGAGGTCAATTTATGGGTACTTGTAGATCCAGGCAGTGATACGCAGAACGAGTTGTAAACGAGGGCACGTGCTGAAAGAGAATCCGGCTGAACAGCTTTAATTCGTACTGATTTCATGACCGTACAACATTTTATGTTATGCTGCAGTCGTTTTGAAACCCCTTTCAGAAAAACACCCGTGGGAATCCCATTTTTTAATTTACTCCTCTTCCTCCTCACCGGCCTCTTCACCACCACCCTCAGCAGCACGGGCCTTCTTCCGGCGGACACGGCCAGGGCGGCCACCACCGAACGGCGAGGTGAGGGCGAAGTCAATGTGCTTCTGGGAGTCGAGACGGACCATGTAAGAAGGCACGTTGACAATCTGCTTGCCGACACTGTGACATCAGAAATCAGCATACCATACCGCCTTCCTGCAAAGCGATTGACTGCGGGTTCATACCGGATGTGACGCTGTCTGATCAGGACACGAGCGTGGTGGATGGACTTGGCCAGACCAAGCTTGTAGACGCAGGTCTGCAGACGGCGCTCCAAGAAGTCCTCAACCCTCAGAGCCAGCACGTAATCGAGCTTCATGCGGGACTCGTCCAGCACACCGATGCGGACGAGACGGCGAATCAGGGCATTGCCTTCGAACAGACGCTTGGGGTCCTTCTCGTCGAGGGTGAGAAGCTCACTGCGCGGTTCTCCGTCAGTATACATGGTTTTGTTATTTTTTTCAACTCCCGGCCCATTTTTTCGCGCAGAGAGCACATTCTGCCGGAGGATCGATTCTTCGCGGGAAGGGCGCGCAACGTACCGGGCAGCTCGACGAATCTTGGACAGGGTGAGCTGGACACGCCACACCTCGCGCTTGTTGCGCAGGCCGTACTCGCCGACAATCTTCAGTTCCGAGTCACTATCGAGGAGAAAAAGCAGTTAGGCACCGACTTCACACGACATAAGCAGGAGCACGCTACTGCTTAGTGGCCGGAGAGTACTAACAGACGAGCCGACTCGTATGCTGCGGCAATTGTCAGTATATCGCGTGATCAACTAGGGAAATGAGGGGGAGTACTCACGTCGACGAGGGACCTTGTAGGTCTTCGAACAGGGGCGTCTGCAAAGATATAAACGTTAGATAATGCTGGACATTCATATATCGATTGATGATACTCACGGGACCGGAGCCATGGCTGCTCGACTGCAGAATCCGGGTTGTCGCGAGGATGGTGACGGAGCGAACTTGTCGAATTTCGAGAAGTTTTAAAGACCAGAGGCGTTTGAGTTGAGGCTGGACCTAAGCGAGCGAGAGTGGGCCCCGATCCGGCATAGCGCGAGGGTTAGCCCTGACTGCGGGCCGCAGCGCACTACCAACTTCGCGACCGCCCAGCAATCGTCAAAAGTTGCGGCAGAGCGAGGCACTTCTTCGTTGTCGACAGTTTCACCACTCCAGCACCAAACAACACCGCCAAGATGGGTCACTCCAAGGGTTTGAGATCGGGCACGCGGGTACGTTCGCTGCAATTGCCGTTGAGGGACCGTTGTATCTGCGATTGCACGGATGCGCTGACGACCATCATAGTATGCCTTCTCGCGGGGCTTCCGCAACCATGGCTACATCCCTATTTCCACCTACCTGAAGCAATATCGGTACGAGCGTCAATGGGAAATATGGATGTCGAAAATTTACAGGGTCTAATGCATAGATAGGGTTGGTGACATTGTGGATATCAAGGTCAACGGTGCCGTCCAGAAGGGGTCAGTAACATGTCTTTCCCATTCGCTTCATGCACACAAACCGCCGTCCAGAGAGCCCGGATCCGCGGGATGGAAATGAAAAATGAGGAATTGCTGGCTGAGACATTCTGCAGTATGCCCTACAAGTACTACCACGGCAAGACTGGTGTGGTCTACAACGTGACCAAGTCCGCCGTCGGCGTCATCGTCTACAAGCGTGTCGGCAACCGCTACATCGAGAAGCGCGTCAACGTCCGCATCGAGCACGTGTCTCACTCCCGCTCCCGTGAGGAGTTCCTGAACCGTGTCAAGGAGAACGCCATCAAGAAGCGCCAGGCTAAGGAGCAGGGCATCCACGTCCACCTGAAGAGACAGCCCGCGATGCCCCGTGACGCCCGCGTGGTCAGCGTCGAGGGCAACATGCCCGAGACCATCACCCCCATCCCGTACGACACCCACATCTAAAGGACAGGAATTTTCGGGCGATGCGGTTGTTTGGTGTTTAATGTGTTTCCCATGGAAAAGGGTGAACTTGGCATGAGACGATGCAAAAGGGTCTCGGAAGCTCCGGCACGTTTTCATGTGTGCATAGATTCCCTCAATGAGAAAAAAAATCTCTTCGAAAGCATTGAAAATTTCCATTGTTTCCATTCAGGGTTTGATGCTCAAATATCTTTGATACCTGGCTACGATCACTGTCAACAATCCAGCCACTATAACCGCCATTGTTAGGAAACATGGCGCCCTTCAAACATGTGTCCAGCTGCTCCGAAAATCGAATGATACAATTACCCTTGGAGACATGGAAAGGACATGATTGAGAACTTGTGCACGGCTAGCTTCTGCAGCCTTTGATCCCTAGTCCTTGGACAGGCACATCCCAGTACTGCCTAGGTAGCCTGAGGTTTTGATATTCGCATCTTGGTCCCTTGAAAGATCGACGAATGCTACTGTTTTTGGCTGCATCCGAGAACCGTTCCAAGAGAAGAAATCCTGGACTCGTGTAACAGTCTATGCAGGTCGAGATCTCCATTGCATGTGTAGGGCGGGTCTGGACACTTCGAATGCTTCTGTAGAAGCTAACATACCGGACTCATAAACATCTCCCAGCCGTTGAGGAAATAGCTGCAGACCTTTATGTCTGGCCTATGGATAGTAAATGTCTACAAAGACCCCACTCATCCAGTTTCCTTGACTGAGGGGCGAGAGTCAGCATTCTTTAGAGTCCAAGTGTTCTTTTCTTCTCCACCGCTAGATTCAGCAATAATAATATTGTTCTAGACGACTTCCGCGCATGGCAGAGTCCGCTGCTTGCCCGTCCCGAACGTGTCAGGAAACCCCCGTCGCGGTGGCGCCCGATTGGCTGCGGGGAAGGCAGGGCCTCTGCCACGCCCGACCTCCGCGAAAAAAAAGTTCCCGGCAGCGGTCGACAGACAGCCTTTCGACTCTGCTCGCCACAATATATCCTATCCTTTATCGCTCCTTCCTTTCCATTCCTTCCATGTGCACTTTTCTTGGATGGTTACCAATCGGCTCGATGTTATAGACTAGCTGTTCTCGCCTCCCTGCAATCCTACCTAATCATCAGCAGCCGTCTTATCGGAGACGCATCTGCGGCGTCCAGGACCGAGAGTGACTTAGCCTATATTCGATATATCTCCATTCATGCCTTTCTCAGCTCCTCATACCAGCTCTGCGCAGGCGCATCTGGGCAGTCATCGCTCCTCTCAGCACCGCGACGATGTCGTTCTCCAGTCGAGGGAGACGGGCGACGTCCTTTCCGAAACGAAGCAACCACATGAGGAGAAAGTCGACAGCAAACCGAAGGCGAAGCCGTTCGCGCATTTTGTCGCTGGAGGGTATGGCAGAGTTCATCTTTTTTTTGAAGAACTATATATGCTGACTAGCGCGCAGAATCGGTGGTATGACCTCCGCGACGCTCACATCGCCTCTTGATGTCCTGAAAACTCGCTTGCAGTCCGACTTCTACCAGCAACAACTACGTTCTCTCCGTGCTGCACACCCTCCTCCTCAATCAGCGTCCCCTCTGCTCGCGCTTCCCCGCAGCGCCCTTCAACATTTCAGCGAGACCTTTCAGATCCTGCGCTCCATATATGTCCACGAGGGCTGGCGTGCGCTGTTCAAGGGTCTGGGACCTAACCTGGTAGGCGTCGTTCCTGCGCGCGCTATCAACTTCTACGTCTATGGAAATGGCAAGCGGATCCTGAGCGAATATTTCAATTATAAAGATACGAAAGAAACGCCATGGGGGATCCACCTGTCCGCGGCCGCGATGGCCGGAATTGTGACGGGGACTGCGACAAACCCGATCTGGCTGGTTAAGACCCGGTTGCAACTGGACAAGTCGAACGCTGAGAATGGCAAGGGGCGCCAGTACAAGAACAGCTGGGACTGTATCAAGCAGACCGTGCGCCACGAGGGCATCCGTGGTCTCTACAAGGGTCTCTCGGCGTCGTACCTCGGTGTGACGGAGTCGACGCTGCAGTGGGTGATGTACGAGCAGATGAAGATGTTCCTCTCCCGCAGAGAGGCAGCCAAGCTCGCGGACCCGAACCACGTCCACTCTTGGTGGGACGACGCGGAGCTCTGGGGTGGACGGGTCTGTTCCGCCGGCGTGGCCAAGCTGGTCGCAGCTGCGATAACGTATCCGCACGAGGTCGTGCGGACGAGACTACGACAGGCTCCGACGGTGCCAGTCGGAGGAGGCAAAGTCGAGATGAAGTACACCGGTCTCGTGCAGTGCTTCAGGACGGTGTGGAAGGAGGAAGGCATGGTCGGATTGTATGGCGGCCTGACTCCTCACCTGTTGCGCGTTGTTCCGTCGGCCGCCATCATGTTTGGAATGTCAGTATCCCTGTTGCCCTCAATTTCCTTGTTCCTAATAGATCCAGCTGCTAACCTCACCACAGGTACGAGGTAATCCTACGCCTTTTTGGAACGACATCATGATCGATTATCTTGAACGATGAACCTGTTGCGTATGAGCCTCCGTACCTTCTATCACCGCCATCATGTATTTGTACCATAGAACCTTCGCTATTCCTCCACCCGCTTTTCCACCGTTTTAATCACCTATCCTGCTTACCTGTAACGACCAAACAAACTGCATGTCTTCGGCGCACAGTGATGAGTACGGGTTAGCTTTGCACTGGGCTGGTGTCACGGTTTCGACGCATGCCGTCCTGACTTATACTGATCGATCTTTATGTAACATACTATGCTGGAAGTCTAGATCTAGAGTCTCCACCAAGGAGGAAAGAAACAAAAACATATATATGAATCTAGAGACGAATCAAAATGAAATAGATGTATATATATCAATTTACTGGTGGCGTACTGGCTTTTTTTTTCCTGGGTTATTTGCTCATAGACGATATATCAAGCATCACTATATATATTTCCTCTCAGCCCGTATGTTGACTTTAGTCCTTATCGATCTGAGGATATTGAGACGCATTTTTTTTTCACACACTTGATCGTTCCCAGGGCCTGCCATCCATAACGTACGTGACCCATTCTTTTCGTTCGCGGCATTGGACAGAAACGTTTCTTGCAGTCAAATACATACCTTGATCATAATATTAATAAAGGAAGATGCAGTATCTTAGCATCACAAACTCGCCTTCGTATTTAGTTGTCATGTGATCAATAGAGAACTACAGCGCAGTGACTTTTATCATCGTAATTCACTACTACCTAGGTCGAAATATATATATATATATTTTTTGTCGGAGACCGCAGAATCTCAGTTTCTTCTATTCAACAAATTACCCTATCTCTGCTAACGGCTCTATTTAGTAAACAGGCACCACGGCTCGTATAGGAACAATGCAGTAGGTAAAAGATTAAGATCGCATGATGTGCATGCATGATATCGATATCATGCCCTCTGTTAGGTAGATAGAGAAATCTGCGACAATTCTATTGGGTGGTGTTAAATAAAAGTGGGGCTCCCCGATTTTTTGGATTTTCCCCTTCCCCACAGTGAGGTCGGAGCTCGGCGTGCCAGTATCAGCTCTGTTTCAAGGACAAAAACAAAGGAAACTCAACGGGTTTCTAACCTGCAACAAGTCCTGGATTTGATTGATATCTGAATTGCCCATCTATCTATCTATCTATCTGTCTAGCTATCTACTGGTACACCATGCCAATGTGACATATCCTACGAGAGACAGAATAGACAAACTTTTTTCCCCCAATTTATTTACGTCCTTTATTACCCCTCCTACACCACCAGCACTCTTCTCCGCAAATAATGACTACTCCAATTGACACGACCGACCTCAACTACCGATCCCTTCCTATCCTCATCTCCTACCTCCTCCTCGCCCTCGTCCTGACAGCGTCTATAATCCGCACCATGTATCCCCGGTACCGATACCTGTCGTCTCAGTCGCAAGCACAAGTGCGAGAACAGCAATGGCATAGCTGGCGTCGCCATGTCGCCGTGTTCACGGCGCTGGCGGCCCTGAGTCTCGGGTTCACGTGGTGCTACATGTTCTCGTTCTTTGCGTACTCGTACCATGATTGGGCGTGTGAGAGGGGCATAGTCCCGGACGTCGTGGATGTGAGGAAGTTGGAGATGTGGTTGCGAGATACAAAGCTGTTCAAGGAGGCGTGGGAGACGGTCTCCGAGACGCCGCAGCGGTTCTGGTGGAGCGGGCAGATCTTTCTCTGGACGGTGGGGTGGAGTTTGTTTTTGGGCGTTATGGGTAAGTACTGCTACCAGTAGGCTAGAGCGATATATCGGATTCACAAAGTGTCCATGGTCGATTGTAGTTGCTTACTTACGTTTCATCTATCTAGGCCGCCGCTACAGTATCCCACATGTGTGGACATACATGCTCCTGGGCCAGATCGTCGCCATATCCTTCGCCCAGAGCCTGTTTTACCTCGCCGTCCTACTGTATCGCCCTGTTGCAGCCAGCAAGAAAAGGAATTCACAGGCGCTGTGGACGCCTCATCCGTCCCTCGAGGTTCTGCCACTCATGATCTCGCTGCTCAGCACCGCCATCGTCCCGTATATCCCGCGCACGCCCTACTTCCTGCCCGTCCTCATCGTGCCCCATCTGCTGCTCTTCATCCCTGCGATCCTCAATCCGAGAATCCTGCCTAAGGGCCTGGGAACTGTTCACCGCAGCTCCGAAGCCGCTACGAAGCGGTATATCGCGATTTTTAAGTGGCTGCTTGGGATCGCGCTTCTGCTGCATGCTAAAGCGACATATTTGATGCTGACGGACAACTCGCTTGTGCCATTGAGGCGCGCAGCGGACTCCTGTGCGTTTGAAAAGTCCCAGGGGATGTCTAATGGACCGTGGGGAAGATTGATCGGCACTATTTTCGAGCATCCGGCCGTTAGCAGCGTGAGCTGGGATGTGGTGTTTTGTACTGTGGAGTTTGTCAGCTGGGCGGCGATACATGGCTTCTCTGCGAAGCAGATTCTTGGAGAAGCAGCCGGCGAGAGCGGGGATATGAGGGAGAAGGATGAATGAATGGTAATAGGAAGGATGTCGGGACGGGACCATTATGGTAAGCAGGCGTGCTTTATGAGACCGTATCGGAAGCCTTTCTCGTCCGGATGAAGCGTTGGACCTGACACGCTGCGCGGTCCTCGACGCTGATTCCACCAGATCTGTCCGTTCAAAGCATTTCCGGCCTCTTGGCAACCACGATGACACCTCTGACAACGCCGCTCTTCGCCCACCAACCGAAAACGCGCCCGGCCGCTTTGAACTTCCCCAGCCCCATCCCAAACTTTCTCAACTCTTTCTCCCTTCTCTCCATGTACGCTGCAATACCGGAGAACACATACTCCGAGACATCCCGGATCTCGATGCCCTCTCGCGGATAGCCCGCGTCGACAAGCATCTTCTCGTACTCCGCTTGCGTCACGAAGTTAGAGAACGGTGTGGAAGCCATCAGGCAAACAATCCTCAAAAGGAGCCGGTCGATTAGGGACGCGGAGTCAGAGAGGATAAGGTCAAACGCCATGATCGACGCATGGATGTTGGAATAAGCGTTGTCGAAAAGAGGTGCGCGGGAGGGTTTGAAGTGGTAGAGGGTGTCCAGGGCAAGTAGCCAAGTGCAGCTGCTGGTTTGATTTCCAAACATCGCCTGCCTTAGCTCGGGACTCCATGAGCTGGGATCCGCTGCGTCTGCGCAGTAGAGCTGAACCTCCGGCGTTCTCAGCTCACACCCTGACAGCCGCTCACGAGCAAACTCCGCCTGCGCGCGGACGATCGTGATTCCCAGGTACGAGTCGAACAGAGGACGGCTGTCTCCGGTGTCGGCATCTATCCAGTCCAAGTCCTTCGTTATGTAGAGCGTCTGGTCGCCGCACCCAAACCCAACATCCACAAGCCTGACACTGCGAGGACGTTCGTGAGATTTAGACACAACAGTAACCCCTCTGCCATAGTTATCCAGCTGCAACAACCCTGCAGTATGGAAAACCCGAGCCAAAAGCGCTCTGCACGCATCTGGGAATTCCGTCTCATGCTGCCAGTACACAATACTGTCAAATCAAGTCGTCCATTGTTGAGGTTACACAGGTTGAAAATGTCTAGTACATACCTCCCAATACCCCATATTTATCCACAAGGTACTCCGAGGTGGAAGCTCAACTTGGAGAATCGCATGGTCCAGCCCATACAGACGATCATCATCATCATGATCATTATCATCATTACTACCGTCACCATTACTGAAAAGCCAACGAAACAGGCGCTTAGCGCACCACTTCCCGATCGGCAGCAGCACCGTAGCCGACATCCATCCGATGAGGAAACCATACTGCGTCTGCGAAAAGAATGAATAAGAACGAGCCGCAGAAGTTAAATCATTAAAGCTTCTTCGGAATAATGGTAGCAGCGTCGAGCTCTGCCCCTCGCTTGTTGTATTCGTATTGATAATGAACGAGCGGCAAGCTGCGAGGACGATCCCTCCTATGGCTCCTAAGAAAGCGATAATGCGCCATTGCCAGTAGGGATTTCTTCTAGGAGGCATGGCTGCGAACATAACCTAGCTTAGATGGTTGGTTGGTTGTGGTTTCATCTTGCCAGTTGCAAAGTAGTAGTACCAACTTGATGGATTGCCAAAACTGATCCGTAACCTTTCATTTAAGCGGCGTCACGTGGTCTCCATGGTGTATCGTCCCACTGAATCAGTGGGGATTCTTCAAATGGACCAATAGTTGACGGGGAGGTAAGTTGGAAGGGATCTGAAATGATTTATCGGATGGACTGAATCGCAGTAGGTAAGTTGGGAGACAGACGGAGGTATAGTATAGACTACGTGATGTACTGATTAGTGGGGGGGATGGTGCCATTGGTATGCGCAGTGCTGAAGCTTTATTCCCCGCAGATAGCTAGATTCAAAGTGTTTTGTATGCAAGATGCTCTTTGTACCGTGTACAGAGTATAAAGGGTATCGAAATTAGCTATATATCTAGTCATAGAGCTGTACAGGTATGTGCGCATGTATGTACAGTACATACTGTACAATAAATCAATCAATCAATCATCAAATAGCCAGACCTGAAATCTATCCATCCACAGATAGCTGCCAATCATGATATATAAATCTCCTCCTTAATTCATTCCCACTCCTCACTCCGCCCAGGGGACCTCAACGCCCAAGCTAGAGGCGACCCGCATGGCAGAAACAACGCAGCCCTCCAGCAGCACCATGCCATCCCAGCACCATCCGCCGGCAAGGTAGACCCCGCCGTCCCCGTTCCGCCAGCTGGCTTTCGACCCCGACGACACGCGCCCGTCATCGCGGAAGATATCGTTGATGATGCACCGGCTCTCCGGGCTTCGAAGGACCCGGGGAAACTTGGCGGATCGGATGATCTTTGAGGGGTCGATGGGTGTCAGTGGGTTCGTGGTGACGATGACCGAGTTGGGCTGCTCGTGGACAGCTTCTGTGGTTTCGTCGTTGGAGCGGAAGTGGATGTTTTGCGCCGATTGATGAGAAAGAGAAGGGTTTCTGGGTACAAATGTGTTTTCGACTATGGTTCCATACAAGGGGGACACGGTAGAGCGATCTGTATGCGCGACAGTTTCTACCGTGGTCATCGGAACCTTGCTAAGGGTGGACTTCAACGGCTCGAATATGGATGCGATGACATCTGGCGAGATGGCGAGGACCGCGATGTCGAAAACCTCCGCTTTCTCTTCCCCGCTTTTTGAGTCGAGCCATCGCAGCTGGACCCCGTTGGATCCTGGCACCACATGCGTAATGTTAATCCCGAACCTCACGTCGACTCCTCTTGCCAGCTTTCCCTGGACGCTCTGGACGCCATCATCCACGACGTAGTGGGGTTGTCGGTGCGTGCGTCTCTTGTAGGCCAAGACATCTGAGGCTGGGAAATTTAGCAGATCTTGGTGAGAGCAGGTGCAGACGCTTGACATCAATGGTAGCAGGTAGTCCGCAGTATAGCGCTGCGGGACATATATCCGTCGTAGATATTTCTCGAGCGATTCGCATGGCGATGAGGAAGACTCGTCGTAGGGAGGCACGAGATGACAGCAAATGCTGAACCATAGATACCAGAAAATCACATAGATCACCTCAACAATCCATTCCACAAGGCCCATCTTCACCGGCACCGGAGGGATTTGATGAAAGTTCGACGCATGGGTCATGTGCGGCCATACGCTCTGTCCCTTCGCAACGGCCCCCCGCCGAGGCAGTCTGGAGAAGCTAAACAGAAACGGCTGCGGGCGATATCGCACGCCCAGGTAGTCGTACATCCGGATGAGGTTGCTATAGAATCCACCGGCGAACGCGCGCATCGGGACGTCTGCCCAGATGACCTTTTTGTCGTCAGGCGAGGGAATTGAGATCGATTCCGAACTTAGGGAAAATTGGTTCCTCTACAGGATCGCAGATCATGGTCAGCCTCGCCCATGAAGGGAATCTCTCAATTGATGTGCAGAGGTACGTACTTGCTCCAAGAGCCTCACTTGATACCGCTGCTGAGGATCATTGTGCAGGAGGTACGCCGTCACCAGCCCCGCCAAACCAGAGCCGACGACAGCGACTGTCCTCTTCTCCTCCGTCATGGCTCCTTACTCATAATCGCGAATCTGTGTCTATTGAGTGGGAAAATTAGAAGAAGTGGTCGACGACATTCTCGAATGGCGAGCGTCAGAACTCCACGCATCGTGAGACGAAGCGCGTCTCGGGACAAATGGAGGCTGCCGAGCCAAGCAACCGAGGCCTAGCCATCAAGCCCAAGTTGAGGCTTTAGGGATGGATACATACTCTGTGCCGTGCTCCCGCGCAAGAAGTAGATCAGATCCCGATGTCTTCTTTATCATGAGCATTACCTCCGGAGTACTCCGTACGTAGGTCCTCGTACTCCATCTCAACCTCACCGCAAGGCTTTTTGTTGCGCCCCACTCCAGGACAAGACATAGTGCCGAGTGGATCCGACCGGGAACAAGGTATCATCTCCTAATCAGGCAATATGTCTCCATTACCTACGATTGTGGTGAGGTTGCTGCTGCGGGCGACAATGTAGCTGTGAACCCTCCAAAGAGCATCAACTTCCTCAAATCCTTGACCGGGATTCATAGAGCGTGTGCGTAGATCCCAGCTGTATTCCAGGGTACAGTTCCCCTGAGAGTCTGGGCTTCAGCGTACTGCGTATAGCAATTATCCATGTAGCGCCTTTTGTCATGTTTGCTTTTTCTCCGATGCGCTAATCTGACCAGTAAGAATGAAAGCGCCTGCGGACGACGAATTGAACGGGATGAGGAACGGCATCGGGGAGTCTCTGCTCTAGGACAGTAAGTGTTTGAGAGACCACAGCTTCAAGTTCAGCCCTTCACGAACTGTACATACGTCCGTGCGAAGCGACGATCTTCATCAAAGCTGGTCTCAGGGCCCAGGCTCAGAAGGGAGGACCATTAATAACAGGTGCAGCCTTGTGGACAGGTGGGTGCCAAGAGATCAATCTGTCTTATCAGATCAGATGACTCGCAGTGCCTGCATTATTAGTCAGCAGATGCACAAATGTGTATTAAAGTTATGCAGCAGACAGTGCGACGGATAGTCATCTCTTTTGCACTGCCACCAGGAACTGTGCAGCTTTTGAAACATTATGTCCAAGAGCTGTTGTGGAACAGCAGAATGAGGTAATGGCTTACTAAATGCATATCAACCACATGGCATTGTACTTTATGGATGATGCATTCTGTGAGAAGAGCAACTGGTAGAAGCTGCGTTTGATCTCTCACATTGGATAGAGATGATTTTCCTCGACGTGCTTGGGGAGAGAACTGGATGTATGCTCACTGTGAATCGCTTTATAGGCTTCATGAGGGGCATTTCATTCAAGTCCAGTCCACAGAGAGATGCAACTCGTATCTAGTTCCGTTCTGACTCGAGGTTTGAATTGCAACCGAGATCTGTTACCAAAACCCCACCTTTGTTTCCTTTTTGCTTTTTCATCAGCTGACAGTTAATTTTTAATATTCTCCGATGACACCTACTACTATCTCTTGTGTGCGACAGAAGAAAAGATGATATGATGCTCTGGTTCTGCTCTTGCAATTTGAGTGTGGTTCATGAGAATTAGTATTCAAGAACAAGCACTATGAGATGGGTTGGGCCGCATGTTCGAGACTACTGGGCGTAGAAAGACCACATCCTCATGTTAAGACCCAGTGGTCTGCCTTAAACGCCGCTGAATCTCGGGAATATCTCCCGTGTCTGATAGACATCGCAGTCACAACTGTTTAGCGTTTGTTCTTTCACAACCTATCCGAGTCCAGAGATGCCTAGCGGAAGATGGATATTCCCAGGAACAATGGGTTACACAATGCAGGGTGGCTTGTCTCAAGTGAAAGGGCATATCGCAATCCACGAGTGTGCCTTGGGAAGCGCCTTGAAGCCAATTGCCCCATATAAGGACGCCGATAGGACCGTGGGCCGCTCTCAAAGAATCCGGCGTCCATACATATATGGTTATCCATTATGGACGGCGGCAAACGAGGACTATTGCTCACGCTCGTCGCTCTTGGCGGTCTGGCGATTACTACGCGGGCGCAGACCAACATCACCGCTGATCTCTGTGTCGACCCCTCTGGGTTCACCTCTTGCAACAGCAAGGCGAAGGCTGAAGGGGATAATTGTGTGAGCACCTGTGGAGGATTGACGAACTGTGTCCTTGATTGCGGCTGTGTATATTTCCAGAAACTCTTCAACTGTGTTGGTCAGAGCTGTTGGAACCAGGTTTGTACTGTACCTGTTACCTGAAACTAGTGGTTACCGTTTTGACTGATCCTGGCTCCGGGATTTTCATCCAGGTATACTCGTGCCAATACCAGCTCTTCGTTGAGCAATACTTCGTAGCATGTCCCGTGGCCACGGAGCCGATCCCCTTCTGGCCCGCGCCGGACAACGCGCCCGGGGGGTGTTCCTGTAACTTGGGCAAGGTCCTGCAGTCCGCGTTCAGAGCCACAAAGGAGGAAGCCTCTTGCATCGACAAAGCCACTCAAGACACAGATATTGACAACCTCAGCCAGATCACGCACGACAGCACAGGCTGCTCCTGCTGTGCAGTGAGTGCTGGTCTATCTGCGTATGTTCAAGCGTCAAACATCCATGAATATCCATCCTAGCCATCGGCAGCCCTAACTGTACGGACCAAATATAGTTTCTACGAGATCTGCCCCAAGACGATCCCCGCTAGAGCTGGTGCGGACATCTGGCTCCACTACTCCACCCTATACGGTGTGGCTCTCAACTGGAACGCCTGCGGCAACGTCCTCGAGTCCTTCAACTGCATGAACGATCTCGGATTTTCCGCACCATCCGACAAGTCGAACGAGTTCTACCGCCCCGGTGACTTCCCGAAGAACGGTACGGAGACGCTGTATAATACCGGTGGCAGCCTCACGGTTCCTCCCAGCGGCAAGGTCTTCACCTGGCATCAGTCGACTGCGACTTTCACCGTCACGGCGGCGTCTTACAATGGCAAGAACGTGCAAGCGGCGGGAACGACTGTTGCTGGTGTGGCAGCTACTGGAACTGTAGATGCGACCGGAAGCGGAAATACAGGAGCCTCATCTCCGGGCTCTGCGGGGGCTGTGACGACTGGATCGTCGGCGGCACTGGAGTTCAAGTTATTTACTATGTGGACGTTTGTGCTACCGAGCTTGGTTCTATTGTTAAGTGTGCTCTGACTTGCAACCATGAATTAAAGGTCTTTCCGGCTGAAACCAAAAATTTCAGACGCGACTGATTGGTTCATCTTATGCACATGACCTTCGTTTAGAAAAGTGCTCTCGTATCTCATCTGCTATGGCTCGATGGGAGTCAGTAGATTAGTAAAACAATACAATTCTCATACCCTTCCGCAGAGCCATATGGTTGCAATTTAGTTTTGTATGATAATCGTATGTTGATCATTTACACAAGTAGTCATATTTCTTTCCGAAAAGAAATTTCCAGAAGAAATACAACAAATGCCAACTATATATCACATCAGGCAGGTGCCCGCATGGCCGAGGGATCTCGTGATCCAGACTACATCGTACTTAGGAGGTACCTGAGTATCTGACCTCCCCTGTTATATATCAGTTAAGAGTGAGGCGTAAAATCTGTATTTCAAGTACGAATTTCATTGGACGGCAAAGAATGTGTATACATATAAAGTAGCAAGTACATTAAGTAGGTGCTTGCTTCGGGATGGGTGTTCACTGTATTGGTCTTTGTTACAGACGCTGGTCGATCCGTACATAAGTTTCAACCCCTTGCACTATGTCACATGTTTCATGCAGTAACAGCGTAGTAAGTGCAGCATGCAATTATTCGGGCTCAAAAAAGGGTACTACCAGTGGCCGTCCCACCCACTTAAGCCACGTGGTACATCTTCATAGCATCTACTTACTCTACATTGAACAGGCTGCTTGATTTGGTGCTCTTGGAGCAGCCGCACGCCGATCCGGCCAGGTCTGCCGTATAACTAACTGCAATGGGTAATCTTCTAGAAGGTCCGGGCCTTCTCGGAGGGATCTTCCTCTGACATACCTACTCCCGTAGATAATTCCATGATAATAGACCCCAGAGTATCTAGCGCTTACGTGAGATGCTTATGCGCGTCACGCGACATCATCCAGGAGACGGGCTATTCGATATCATCTCTCTTGTAAGGTAGGAGGGAGAAAGTCCAGAGAACACACTCAGCATCCCGAGAGGTTGAAATCTGTCACTTCAGTCGTCGATGGGGCTTTTCCAGCCGCAGATCGTCGGCATCGCCGCGACTGAACAAGGTTAACGTTCTCAGACTGCTTGAGATCCATGCAATGTCGTCATTCCTGATACCATAGGTAGGTGCCTAGGTCTGTGTACCTAGGTACTGTACCTATGAAGGAGATGAGATAATCTTTAGCTATTTGATCGCAAAAGAAGTTTTAGGGCACATGCTGATAACTGAGTGTTGGACCCTGCAGACACAGTCAACGGTCTCCTCTCTTGTTTGTATCTGAGAAAACGCGCAACAGCTCATACTGCGGATTGTTCATCAGGGCCCCGAAGAAGAATCTCGATCCCACAGGTGCACGCGGGATGTTCGTGCGGTCGGTGCTGGGCAGGACCGGGCACCACGGCGGCTCCTCGGGGTACGTAGTCCGTACGCTGCCGAGTCCCGAAGCACCCCAGACCCATACGGTCTGGTGCGGGCTGGCAGGATCCGTACTCAGAGTACGGAACAAAGTCAGGCGGTGAGCTGGAGCCGACCGGCGCATAAGCTACTTTCAGCCCCGCGTCCATCCATATCTACACTGCCCACCAGATCGGGCAGACGCTCGAATGGGTCCAGACGCGTAGGGCTGCGACTACTCCGTAAATTACGTGCATACAGTGTGTACTGTACATTTGTCCTTATCAGCAAATTTGCAAGTCCTGACGGTGATTTACTACCATATTACGCAGATGCACGGACCAGGTGTGTATTCTTCGGAACTCGAAGTTCGCAGGCACATGGCAGCATTTCGGGGTGCTTGTCAGGTTCATCAACAATAATGATGCAGGTCGGCATTCAGCATATGGATACTAAGAACCTGACACTGTTAAATGATGTACTGCGCCCAAATCCGGCCTGAAATCGCCATCTGAACAAAGTTGCCTCTGTTGACACAGAAACGATTCCACTACTCATTGTCTGAAAAGTTGCAGTTTAGAAATCATGGATATCCCATTGCTGACAACCTTCCGTCGAATTGGGACGTCCTACGATTTGGAATCGTGTGGCTCTGATACTCTTTGGTATCGTCCCCTGGAAGCGTTACTGGTCTTAGGGGGAAATCTTAACTAAAAGTTAGCTAAGACTTAGGGGCCTTAACTAGATAGACCTTAACTAAACCGTTACAGTACCTACAGTCACATGATTTCATCTCCAGGAGGTCCCGATTTGGGCAGCAATACCACTTCAGACTGCAATATTGCTTCTTTTTGTAGCCAGGTATTTTTTTTCCGACAATACAAGGCGACAAAGTTGGTCGCAAATGGATTGCCTTGGCGTAAGGCAACCGAACAGAAATCGACAAAGTCGAATGGGCGGTTGATCTTAGGTCTGAAGATTGTCCCTACGGATCTACTACCTATGTAGCCCTGTGGTAGGCTAGTAGGTATAAAGCCCGATGCATTTTCCACGAGGAAGGGGAAATCTTCCTTGAATAATGATACGGCAGACTAAGAGACAGGTTCTAACACAGTCATATTCACCTCATATCTCTGCAGTCATTATTTGAAATGGCTTACCCATCATCGAACAATCCTGCTGGCAGAGTTGACCATGGCCTTCGGTAAGTTTTCACATTTATGTCTAGCTGAATGCATCACTATGAAACAGAGGTTATTCCTTCTTTTACTACCTACATATTTAACGTTGCATTTAATTTGTTTATCGTATATCTTTTCTCCGTCAAACAGTGGTCTCTTATGCATCTCATATAGTTTCTTATATATTTTACATGCCCAAATCTAAACCCACCAATAGATGCCACAACGCCCTGTCAGGGTCCTCGCCGCCCGCTCCTCGTCCCCCAAATGGCCGGGAACACAACCTCAGGAGTATCGGGGCTTGGACTACCGAAACGAGTCAGCTCCGACAAACCGCCTCTTCGACCAGCGACAACATAAACAACACTCCGCCAATGCTCCAGGCTTTCCTGGATGAACACCCAAAAGAGTCCAGCTGGTCGCATGTTACCGCTCAAGCGAAATAGGATTTTCTTTCTCCCTCTCGAAGCGATGAGGATTGATTCTTACTTTGCGGCCGCCTACAGGAAGGCAGTTATTTATGGATGGGCGAACGTGGGGAATGCATGTTGTTTTTCTCCAGCGAGATTTGGTATCTCTTGTTTCTAGGATTTTTCCGCAACGGGAAATGGGATGAAGATGCCGGTCGGAGCCGGAGGAGTTCAAGGAATATGTCTATCCATATTCTTTTTTTCTATTGATTGTTCTTTTGATTTTTCTTCCGTACCAGTATGTGGATGACATTTAATTGCAGTTGCAGTCAAATTCAGGTATTTATCTTGCTTGGCACTGTGTTTCTCAACATAATGACATAATGAAGATTTTTCCTGTCCAATATTTGCTTATAGGCGGCACACTAGTAGTACTGTACGGAGTACATGGAAAGATCCATGGATGGTTCCCGCGTTCTCCGCATACCCTACTACTTCGGGTCGGTACAATTGAGGTGGGATGCAGATGCACCCTGTATAAATCGCGACTTTTATTTGTCTGAAATTTTCCTTATTGATGCAAGTAGAACCCGCCTCCTTCACCCCTCTACCCTCCAGAGAAAAAGTAGGTATGTATGTATGTACTGTACATACAGACAGTGCATGTTCGGCATCCCGGGGCGTCACACAGTTGATCCACAAGGAGGATCCGAGAGACCCCTTGAAGCCAACGACAATACGTAGGCACGAATGATTCCATTACGATAAAAACCAGGGACTGACGACCTGTCGCTCACACTTGCACCAAGATCTGCTTCAGGCTGGGGATATCTTGCTCTACTGAAGATTCCACCTGTTTGGTCGCGGCCCTGACCTCGTGAGTCGCCATCCTCGAATAAGAGCATGACAGCAACGCAGGTCATCGTCCAGACACTATTCCGAAGCTGTCAGTCCAGAGGCGCACTCATATACACAGAAGAAAAGGCGGCGGTCATGCCCAAAGCTGCTTCCGGACGACATTGGATCGATTGCTCAATTGGTCCATCTTGGCATGATGGTCAAGGAAGTTCTTGTTTCCGTTATCCTCCCACACGTACCAGTAGGCTGTACATAACTTTCAGGTGGACTTGTCTGGAAGGATCCCTCAACGCTATACAATTACGTGTCTCCTAAAATCTTAGAGGACAGCAAGCGAAATTAAACGACATAGTCGCAGCTGTCCACGGGTTCAACCTACGACCGCTTGTTTTCCTTTGTTTCCCGTCTCTTCAGATCATCCATCTTGTCACAGAGACACAAGTTGCCGCCGGAATTGACCCTAGTCGAGACCATTGCGGAAGCGCCGCATGCGGCTCTTTCTGCAAGATGCCAAAAAGGGTTACTTTAGTACCTACCTAGGTACCTCCTGACTTGCAGTTGCATCTTGTACGCTTCACCGCCTAAATTTCAAACTGGACTGTCTACTATGGACGAAGTCTCTAGCTCAGTGAGTTCATCGCTCTTCGCGTGGGGGACAATAATATTAATGCCCGGTCAGAAAGCAGGATTAATCAAGGCGTACCAGCTAGCGGGGCTTCGATCAGGGTTACTAATTTTAAATAGGGGCCGAAAAGGTTCACCGAAGGAAGAAGGAAAGAAGGAAATGCAGGTACGTCAGGTGGGCGGCCGGCAAAGCTTGCCGTGATCAAAGCAGGATCGACGAGCGGCGTTCTTCTTCAACCAACGTCCGATTCAACTAAGCGTTCCGAGACCGATCAAGGGCGGCTAAGCCCTGCGAGGGGTGCTGGTTAGATCGAGTTTACTGTCTAGGTGCGGTTGGGCGCGTTGCAGGAACGGCGGGTAGACGATACCCCAGCCTAGCGCTCATTCTACGCAGTAAGAGGTATGTACTCCATAGTGTGGCGAGAGTACAGCACACAGCTTAGTACATCACACGGCATTCCCCAATCAAGTGGTCCCGAGACGTGTTTCCAGAAAAAAAAATGCTGATTCTAAATTAAGACTTGCAAGTGAGTATCGATTCGAATGTTGGATATTGGTCATATTGCTCGAAGCGCGTCTAATGATGGCAGCAGGCGCGCCGTTGTCCCGTGACGCCTTTAGCAGGCAACCCAGAGACGAAGCTCTGTGATCAATCCCCAGACTCTGCAAAAGGATCTCTAGCTAAACCCTATCCACGTCCGGTCACGAGGGGCAAAGCCGCTAGCTAGTGCCAGCATGGCAGCGGATCCAAAGAGCCAGCCTTGCTGCACGATGAATGCTGGAAGCTTTTACTATTTCCTTAATCTGCAGCTTTGCGCGAGTTAAAGCCGCATGGAAGCGGGATCGAAAATGCTCTCCTGAGGTCGTTGTCTCAAGCATGACGCAGGGCCATCCAGTCCTTCCACATCCATGGTGGAGAGTGGTCCGGTGCCTGGCTGACACTGCAGAGAAGTGATTTGCTTTCGTCTCGTAGGTCCCACTTTTCAGATCAATTACCCTGATTACAGGGGTATTCTGTTGTTTTATGGCTTCATCAGGGAAAGCTGAGTGATCTTCACCGCAGGTCCCTAACGCTTGGCTCGTATCCAGAAGATCTTGGAAAGACTCGCTGCCGTGTGCTCTACTGGAGAGCAGAGAGATCGTACGTGGCAGACACTGACATGCTACTCATGAGCACCTGATAGAAAGTTACCATGCGCCTTTCCCATCTCAACTGGATTGAAAGACTGTCCCTGCTGGAATCATACCTATATAATAAGCCTCTCGAAGCGGTGTTTCTCCCGCGCTGAGATACCTGTTCTCAGGGACCCCAAGCCAGTCTTCTCTGCTTTTCTCTCATCATATATCCACATCGGGTAGCCTAGCACACTCTATGTGCACTCTGTATGTATACTTGCCCTAACCTGAATATGTCATTTCCTGTCCCATTTTAACCGTCTCTCTGCAGATATCTATTCCAGCCTCACTAGAACCATATCGACCTAACGTTCTATCGATAATACGCATGACTAGTTCCTTGAAAGGCTCTGATCATGCTGGAGATGCGGGGTAAGTTTTGTCTACCACATATCACATGGTTCACATATAAATGCATTATTCCCGAACCAATATGGTTAGGGTATCCTATCGTCTCGACTAACATAGAATTCTTTAAACTAGACACGACAAACTCAAACCTGGACCAGGAGGAATCTCTCCAAGGCATCGGTTCCTGGGCTCTTGAAACCGCCCAATCTCCTACCACCGAACATCTCCAAGAGATCCCCTTGTCAACCAGCGATAACAGCGAGAACAGCAATAACAGCGACGAAAAAGACTCGAGCAACGACAGCGATGAGAGCAACGCTTCCTGAATGGTATTTGTGACAAAAGAGTTGCAAGGATAAAAGACGACGCGCTGCCATCTGTTCCGTATGCAAAGTCAATCTATGAGACTGTACATGTACTTAATGATATCCGCCAATTGATGCATGTACAGTACTATTCCACTATTCCTACTATACGCCCTTCTGTTATTACAATTATTATCCGAGTAGTATCACCAATATTATGCCTGTCTTATCAGCATATATTTTATAGTTATTGACCCTAGTTGTCTTGAAGTCTCTTATCATCACCCTCATTGGATGAGATGTACGTCCTGGTACAGAGCTACTGCTACTGCACACTGCCAACGTGACCTACAGCACGGAGGGATCCGCGTTCCCGTCGCAATAATTCCGACGTACATGTTAGCAGAAAGAGCCGCAACTCCAAGTACTCCGTAGCATGTACATACGGATTGACGTGGAGTACGTACACAGCATCATCATCATCATCATCCACATTGTGCTGTTCACATCCAGAATTTGAATAGCTTTACCTCCAGCCTAGATGGTTGTATTGCTGCTATCATCACCACTGTCACAAAGCCCGAAACGGGATTCGGCCAACAAAGAATTTAGTTGACACCTGAGATATCGATCAGTGCTAACCCTGAATATTTCCCGAGAGTAAAGGGGAGGAAAGACACCGTGGTTTGTCGCAACGATCGCCAGAGTGCCTTCTACATTGTTATCAGTCGAGACTGAACGACGGTAATGTTGCGAGGGAGAAGGGCAGTCCCTATACAGCAGAATAGAACAGGTACCTAACCCGAGGTACTGTACTTAGCGAATATTCCCAGAGCTTGCGGTGACAGTGGCACCAGGTGTGAAGCTTCGTATGCCAAAAACAGATGATGGGAACAACCGTACTGTAGATTAGGTACCTGGTACAGTCTTACTGGTCCCATGTTTCCCCATGTGGTTCTTGACTGTAGATGGATTTTTTTTAAATAAAAGACTCTTCTACCTCAACCTTGCCGAGGCATATCAGCCTTTTCCTTTAAGGATACAAGGTGCTTGAACATTCAGTTGCCAGTATTGGAGCCTCAAAACTGTCCTTCTTTCAGATCAAAATCGGGGGCAGAAGACAGACGCGTGCGCGGCAAGCTACCTGCGTAGAACCGCTAACTGGGCTGATTTTTCGAATTTTGAACGTTCCATTCGCATGGCTTTCTGGCCGGTCTATCAGATGCGAAGATACCAAACAATCCGGGGCTCTTGCGTTCACTGAAGCTACTACTATTCCTCAGATTATGGAGTACATTAGAGAGAGTTATTAGTCAGACAGTCTCATGCAAAAAAGGCAGACATTCCCTGCCCCGGATTTACATTCCTAGCAAGCCGGTGGCTTCTGGAACATTTAGAGTTTTCCTACCCAGCCCCGGGACGGGTCGAGATGGTCCTATAACTTCCTGTTATGGCGTGGTTTGGCACATCGGTGCGGGAGATATGAAGTTCTAGCTGAGATCCATGGATGGCTCGGGGAACTGCCGAGAACTTTAAAAAAGATATCTTGGTATATGCTAGTGTGAGACTTGAACTAGTACCCATTCAGTTCCAGCGAGCGTTATCTTCATATGGACAAGACATGGATGATCAGAGGAAGCCATGACATCATAGCATGCACTATGCTCGTCACGGTGGACGGTGACATCGACTGGGAATCTCAATGACGCGTATGATATACGACTACTGCCTTGGTTACCGACATCCCGGGGTCTGATCACCCTCTTCAAAGAAGGAATACTTAAAAAAATTAAAGATTACTCGGTACAGGACTATCGTGGAAGCAATAACTAACGCTTCGTTCAACTCACATGGCATTGTTAAGCTCTCCTCTCACGTTTCTACTGTGACCTTGCTAAATCTCGGATTCATCTAAGTTCAGACTAAATGGTGGATCCCCGGAAAAGGTTTCCGGCCAAGAGGTATAAGTTCCTGGTACTTGTTTAAGTGTATCCTAACGCAGGGGAAACATACCGATTGGCGAAGTTTTCCCCTTCTACAATCCTAGGGTCGCATGGGCAGTGGTAAGGTTGCGAGATAACTGAAGCCTCTTGTGTTGACCATAGCGTTGCAAGACATATGAAAAGTCTAATTAAGGCCACATGGTCTGGTTCTTGGCTAGAAAGTCACTACTTTTCTATTTCAGGTATGTACTGCACTCAGTTCCATGTATCTCCGGATATTAACTTCTATTGGTCTGCCTGTGGCGCAAATTAGAACCGACGTCGAACTCGCATCAGATAAGCTTTGACGGAGATCCTTGTTACAAATGACTCGTCTAAAGACAGCTCTCCTGGCACATCGGGAGTGTTCCGAGCGACGGTCCAGGCACCATTTCTTTATAGTAGTGACACACCTAACGCCCTCTTTTCGTGCGACCATGGAAGCAAGCGATCCTGTCAGAGGCCTGCGTATGGCGGTTGGATCACCGGAGTATATGCACAGCTTGTCGCAGAGATCGCGCCAAGCGCGCCATCTGCAACGGTTCCTTCCCAGTCATCTTGAGTTGGTATCCAGCCAGAACCTCCCCGATTTAGAATTCTATCGTCGAATCGTCACCGTCATCACTCGGGCTATGAAAGTTTTTCTGTCACACATGAAAAGCTTTGGATACCTCCAGTTGGATGCGTCTTGATCTGGATCGTGCCTTTCCTAATCTCTCGGTGATGCAGGAACCAAACCGAATGCGGGATCTGTTCGGATGGAAAACTTTCCCCCCTGGAATGATGGGGTCCTCCATAGTTGTCCAAACCAGAAGAGCAGAATTCGCGATTAGGGGATCCAAGGACTGGAATTGAAAAGCTTGTCACCACCACTGATGGCGTCACAGAGTTCCAGGGTCATGCTTTTGCTTCTGATCCATTCCCAGCGTCCGCGTACGTGGTACCGTCCGGGCGGCGTGATAAAAACCCTGTGGCGGTGAAAATGCGCGCTGTCAAAATGATCCTGAGGTCCCTGGTTTTTCTTTCAGGCTCATATTTTCTTCATTCTCACTCTCTTTTCAGAAGAAATCTCAACTTACCCTTTCTCCGAGTGATATTCCTCGTTGTTTCTGTGCAGTTCGCCGTCTCTCTTAATCTCATCTGTACAAAGTCACATGCAGCTTTTGCCCAGTTTCCCTTTCGGACTCCACACTGTCTATCTCCAGACTTGAACCATATACTGTCATTATCCATCATATTCTCCTCCATCAGGGATCCACAAGCAAGCGTCCGCATTCAACACATACATCGCTTCAGCACAAATTACAGGTCATTTTCTTAGACGATCCCCGAAAATGAACCATCGCCCTGTCTCCCAGGATCAGAAATCAGAGAGCTCCTCTACACGCTCATGTATAGGGAGTGAGTGTTACCAAGAGACATCCGATACAAGTGCCCCTACTGCTGGCGAAGGGCGAAGGGAACAAGTATGGCAGGAACCTGACCAACACGGTCAGAATGGAACATCTAGGAGGGATCCTGGTAGTTCAAAAGACGGACAGAGGTTTGCTCTCAGCCACGGTCCCGGAGCAGTGCAAGATCACTGACTTTCTGTCAAGCGGATCAAGCGCTCACCATCAATCCGACCTTCAGAGGATAGGATTCCAATTTGTTCACCACGACACACTGCCGTCTCATTACCCTTGCAACCTTGACCATCTTCCCCCAGGGAGGGACAGATCTGACGAACGTACACGGAAAGCTCCAGCTCCCCTCCTTGCTGCCTGGACTCATAGCTGGACCGTGAGCGAAGCTCAAAAGGTATCGGCGTCCCGAGAAAGTCAGCAAAATAGCAACATGACAAACAAACATAGCCAGGGCTCTTCTACGATCTAATAAGGGTTCTATTGAAGTGGCGCTCTCCAGTACCATTGTCAGGTACAAAGGTCTTGTGTACTCTCACACTCTGGTACTGTATATGCTAAAAGTGCTCTGTTATATCCTGGAATTCTTTTTTTTCCCACCTTGATGTCATCGGTATTGCTCGTTTGGGCAATTAATGTGTCGAATAACATTATCCGCTATTATTTACGATCATACCCGCACCTCCCCAACGTCCAACATCCAACGTCCTCATTCTTCTGATTATTTGAAGTGTTTCCCGATGCATATAGATTGATGTGCTGACTGCACCACGTTTGCATCTTTAAGGTTGGTGAACAGAGAGCTTCTACTTGATGTACCGCAGTGCAGTTTATATGAAGCTGTTCATGAAGTGCTTGTCTTTGATAATTGTCTCCACGATCAATTTCAAATTTATTTTCATGGATATATTATTTAGTTTTATGGATGCACGACTTGTTTCCAACGGTCTGCTATCCAGGCTTGTTTTGCCTATGCTCTCAAGAAACGCATCCAAACCCAACTGCTTCCCTCCCTCCAACAGACCATTTTAGGTTTGTTTATGACTCCATGAGTGAGTGTGCTGAAGCGGAGTTTCATACCTTAATAAGTTAGCGATGTTCGTCTTCATGCCGTAGTGAACTTTCTCAGCAATGCATTCGATGCATCATGTGACATGACATGATGCAAGCACACACGCGAGCTGTTGCCCAAGCTGCAAGCAGAATTGAAGCCAAACCGCCTGCCGGTTGGTTGAGGCAGGTTCCAAGGTTGCTGCCGCACGGCAGTCCTCGGGTCAGGAACACTCTGCCGTCAAAACAAAAGCCCTCCTACTTACATCGGGAACGTCCTAAACCCTTCACCGTTCCCAAGCAAGCTTGCCCTTTCACGTTCCAGGTTCAAGGTTTCCAATTGATATGGACCCGTCCTTGTGAGATAATAATAAGGCTAGGTAGGATCTACCTACCCGCGATTCGAGATCGAGCCACAGGTGCTCCACCTATCCGACGACGCCGACGGGAGTTTACCAGACGGGACTGTGCGGCGCGCGCCGCACCGTGCCGTGCTTAGCCGAAACTGAGAAAAGTTGAGAGAGGCAGGGTCCGGGAAAAGTGGGGAAGCCACCTAGGTACTTAATTGGTACTGAGTTGCTTCAGGTACTGTACTGTATCTATCGTAATAGGTGAATTTGGAGGACACACGAACTTGACTGCGAAAAAAAAGAGCATGATTATATTGACAGTGAACTGGAGCTGGTATCTGAAAGATCGGAATTAATTCCTCTCAGTAGTGCGAGTGGATGCAACCTTACTGTAACTGTACCCGGTGGAGTCCCGTCCCGTTTCCTCGTGGCACTTCCCACTCCACTCACTCCACTTGCCTCCGCCAGGCCAGACCCCACAGCATTTCCTGGAGTAGTACTTGTGTACAGAGAGAGTATCTAGCATACACCGTATCATACAAAACTGCTGGCACAGTCATTTCTTCATTCCGACAGGGACAGGGGCAGATTTTACTCACCTGGCCCAGCTGGCTCTCTACGGAGTATTATTCTCCATTTTTGTTCTATCTAAATAATGTAGTTTGTGCACGGATGCCTGTACACTCGTACACTTTTGCGCTTTTATTCGCGTTCTGAGTTATGTAACATACAAGATTGGGGGCGGGCGCAGACTGCGCCGCCAAAAAAAATCTCGTCTATATGTAACATATGGACTTCAGCTCAGGACGATATTGTCCTGTACACACTGTGCATACATAAATGGGTCGGTAGCTGGAGGTATGTAGGTAGGTTTATTTAGTTGTCCAATAATAATAAGGAGAGGTCAAACACCGCGAATTCTTTTTTGTACTGGACAAAGGGCTTGCTCGTACGTACAGTACGTACGTACAGCACTACTCAGTAGTATGTGCTGGGTGATCAGTGGACTCCGTACGGAATGAAGTACGTCGTCGTCGTCGTCGTCGTAGTAGTAAACGAAGGCTAAAAAAACCCTGGAGCGAGCAGGCAGCAGCAGCAGGTGTTCTTTCTACCTGACAAGATATATTATTGTAAGTAAATATAGTAAGGCGGAGCGGGAGCGGCAGCGGGAGAGCGCTCAGCGCGGGTCCGCGCAATCCCAGCGCTTAGATACGGCTCGAGGTCAATGTCATGGCCATTAACTTGAAGTGAAATTGGGGTTCCTCCATTCAGCCTCCGCGTAGGTGGTGGTATGGCTTTGCCGCATTGGGATGGGATGGGACCTTTTCTTCAGTTGGGCCCGATCAAGCACAAGCGATATATATAGTAGATGGTAGGCGCCGTGACGCTAGGGTAGCTCGTCTAGTAGTACCTAGCGCTGCGCAGGACACTGTCTTCGGTTCTAGGTAGGAAAGCTGCTGGAGGAGTCGTCTGTATCCTCCACTATCCATTCCACGCCTGCTGGCCTGCTGGCCTGCTGACCTCCTTGCTTGCCAGGCAACTACATAACTCGGGCTACCGGCCTCCGGAGCCAGAACACTGCCACGGCTCGGGCCGCAAAAAGTGTTCCAGACTCGACGAGTAGAGTTTGGTGGGGAGGAGGAAGATGGTCCCGTTGAACTGATCTGCTGTTGCGGGCGGTCGAGAACCATAACGGTGGATCTTGCAGATGATTGTTAACTTGACGGATTGCCCGTACAGAACAGAAGTGGGCCAATGATAATAAAATGGCGTGCTTGACGCCGTTGGCTGTCTAGTACACGGTAATATGTTCCTTCAACATGCGGATCTTCTGCCGGTAGTAGTGTCAGCTGGGGGCATCAGGGTCGTCCGTGCCCGTGGGATCGAATCATATGTGTTGTATTATTAATCTTCGGGGCTGTGCAAGAAAGACTAGTAGCCCTGTGCCTTAGTGTGCATGCAAGAAATTGAGTATTGTGACAGGCAGAGGAGTTTCAGAAAGTGGAAACAAAGTGCGGAATTCTAACCGCGTGGAGCGCGGAGCTCGAGCTCTATCTGGAGGCGCGGGGCTGGCAACGGCGATGCTATTCATCACGGTGGACAAAGCAATTGAACTCCTGCTCTGGCTACTGAGAGTGGTGGATTGGGCAGCAACAATTTTTTGATGTCTGCAGCGCAGCGCTATCGGAGTAGACAATAGTAATAGTGGTTACATGCTTTCTCACTGCTGACGGCGTGTGGTGAGTTGCCCACGCCTGTCGTCGACGCCATGTCATGTCATGACATCTGTCAAAAAATAGGAAGTCACCGAAACTCAATTGAGAATTTCCAGCAGTGCACTTCACCCGAGTCGTCAGCTGATCGACGAAGTCAGGACAGAGGAGTTGGCTTTGGGGTGGACGATGAGTCAATCTGTACTTCTATCTTCTCCAGGAAAGGCGTTCCGCTGCGAAAAAGGCGGTCAGCGTGCGGCTCCTCAGTATCTGGCAAGGTCAGCTGTTGGAAAAGAGTTTTATCAGTGCCTGCCGCTGATGAGTTGGCAACGCGCTTCAGCGAGCGACCCCTGTCTAACTGCTGCTGGAGGCTGTCAGGGATCTGCGGATCCCGTAGCTCTGGGAAAAAAACATGCCAGAAAAATGACTGGGAGATGATGCTGGGAGTGTTCCTCATCGTTGCGTGCAGGGTTGGTAGGGGGAGGGCGGTGCACCTTGACACGAACTCCGCAGCCCTTTGCGCCCCACAGACACGGACGCTGACAGGGGTCAGCTTCTTGATGCTGCTTTCAGATCTCTATCACCATCTAAAACTTTTGACAGGCGTCACATTCTTAGAAAGCCTCCAAAATGGCTTGTCAGCACTTTATGCTCCTGGAAAAAGACACATCAGTTTGTACGATTAGATCAGATCTTTGGAAGAGGTTGGACGTAAGCTAAGAGTCTGAAGACAGGCGCACTCGGTGCCCCGAAACGGACAGAACCAGCACGCGTCGAGCTCGAGAGCGATGCGCACGGACATGGACGTCGAGCTTGGAGGACTGCCCAGGTGGTCCGTGATCCCAACTGAGATAATGCTGTGCTGCGTGCCTGCAGAGAATGAGGAGGCCAGTGTCTGTCTAGGTATGTACGTATATGTGCTGCATACCTCATGCGAACAAGTCCTTCTGCCCACGGGCCTAAGCTGCTCGAACTCGACCGGAATTACTATCTGTCGTCAACTTTCTCTAGCTTAAGATGTACAGAATTACTCTGTAGTATGTACTGGACATACACCCTGGCACATGCGGAGATTTGCGTTGTCAGTTCCCATGATGGGGGCCGCTCCGTCAATCGCTCCTATGGCCTGGGACCTGACGGCGGACGGGCGCCCAGCAGACCAGCTCCGCCACTGCCAAGAGCTTCATGTCGATGACCCGATTGCAATTTGGGTTAAGGGTGACGCGCCAGAGCTTTAAGGCCCCAAGGTGGACGGAGTCTTATCGCGATCAAGCCTTTCACTTGGACGTCGACGCGCCGCGGCCAACGGCGAGACGGTGCTTCGTCAGTCTTTCACCGGTAATAAGGCAAAACTTGCCTGTAATTTTCCCGCAGGAGCCCGTTGGGGGAAGCGAGGCGTCTTGGTCCTGGCGCAGGAACAAGAAAACGTCAGGACCTAGGAATTCGGGGATGCTCTGCAAGGACCTAAGGGATGCAAACTCCTCCACGGACCCGTGCAACAAGCGGCGTGGAGACGACATGTTCCGCAGCATGGCGGAGATCACTAACGACGCCGTACCGGTTAGCAACGACGGAGGACCGTATCAAGTTTCATCACTTACTGCTGGAAATTATTGGTCAATTCTGCCCGCACATGGAGAGCGGAAACCCCACCTGGAGGATGCGCGGTTTATCAGGTACGGAGCATTGCTGCAACTCCTCCTTCGTCCTTGTCCGTCAGGCCTCCCATTGGCGTCACGGCCTCTCCAGGGACGAGCTCGAGGGACAGAAATGGGCGAAGTTAGGTCAACGCTCATCCCGCCGCCTCTCGTCCGGGTCGGTCAGCTGTCGCCTTCCATGGCGGGCGAGGGCAGAGGACCATCCAACATCCAGCGTCTAGTACTCGCCCGCCGCTGTATTGCTGTCGACACTCCAACCAGCCTCACTTTTCCTCCCTCTGCGGTCCGCACCTCGAGACTTCACCCGACCTGGCTGCCCCGTCATTGGGTTGGGGGTTGCCTCACTGCCTGCGCAGACAGTCTTCAGTCACTCACCGATGCTGTCTACTCACAAGCAGACAGAGCTCGAGTCCCGAGCTGTTCATCGTGCCTCCCGTCGCCTCCCGAGTCCCGGCGTCCTCAGGCCCGTGACTCGTCTCCTCCGCCGTTAGGCAGGGTGCTTGTCGTGGGCGAGCAGCCCGCTCCGCAGAGCTCTGTCACTGCCCCAGCCATGCCTCCTCCGCAGCATATAATCTAGGAGATGCCTCTCCCCAGCCGTGCGTTTCGGTCGCCTATCCTCTATCACACCTTGAGCGGATGGCTAGGTGCTGACCTGCACTGAAGACAGTGCCCCGCCTGGCCCCTCCGCTGCAGCTCTCTTTCCATTACACCCCCCATCAGACCCCGTCGCCGTGCACTGCCCTCTGACTTTGCCATCTTGTTGTTTTGGTCGGACAACTCTATACCGTTTCCTGCTCTCAGTCTTCTATCCAGAAAATCGTTCCTCTAACGACTCGTCTCGTGTCCGCCGTCGCAGCACGGCCAGTTTACCATGGAGCCGCCCGATTACTGTGACGGCTATCACATGAGCCCCACGCCAACAATCGACCCTCGACTCCTCCGTTCACCTGGTGGAGGATGCCCTAATTCAGACACAATGTCTACGGTGGGTGTCTCCATCCGTACTGGCTGCCATCAGAAGCTGATAGTTGATCCAGTCAATATATACCTCCCTGTCGCCGTTGTTCAACAACCCTCCCCCGTCGAGTCAAACGAGCCAAGAGTTGCACCAGGAGCAGGCGGAAGATCCAGATTCGGAAGCCGTACATGGTTATCCCAGCCCTTCCGGAATCGACCTTTCTTTCGTTGGCGGTGGAACGTTCCCTCCCGAGCAGACCCTGAGTGATACCGATCCTGCAGCGGCGGGAATACCGGGCCAAGGTCCGTCATCCCCGCCTAATGTTACAGTCACAGATGCCGATGATAGCTTTTTATCAGGCAGTCCGGATGGAGAATTGGAACTTTTAAACCGTCTTGACACTATCCGTTCCGCTGTGTCCACTCATCGCCTTCCGCCGTCACGGGTGCGGGAGATGAACAGATTTCTGTCCTGGATGTTACAGCATCTGACCGTTCCATTAGTGCCTGAGCAGCCGGCAACCAGTCCTTCATCCCCAACTGCCAACCCACCCCATGGAAAAAGCTCACGCTACCGGTGTGTCCTCTGCAAATCCGGTACGATATTTACGACGCTGGGATCTTTAAAACGTCACGTGGGAGACAAGCATCATCACCGTTCCCTCTTCCGTTGCTACTTCGTTTCGTGCACCTGGGTGAATCCCAGGCGAGATAAGGTGCATGAGCATGTGAAAACAAGACACGATCGACATATGGTCCTGAGCAGGGAGGAAATTGATGCTCTTGAAAAGCCCGTGCCATTCCCACAGCACTGCGAAGTGTGTACGAGCCCTGCGGACTCGTGGGAAAGCTATTTTAGATGTCTTTCCGAACACTGTCGTCTGACGGAGGAGCAGGAGTCGGAGGAGAACAGTGGTGCCGGAGCCAGACCAAATGACGATGGAAATGGAGGCGGCAGCCACGGGTTCGGCGGTGGGTTCCCCCCTGATCCGAGTACGCCGGGCTTTGGAGGCTATGGTTCCTCGTATGGTGCCGCAAGTGGCTATACTTTTTGGGGTGGATACGGAAACACATTCACATCTCCTGGGTCGAATTCTACATATCAGAGAGCTAGTGCGTGCAAGGCCGCAACCTGCTCGCTTGACACGGATAATACAATTGACAGAGTCGATGGAAGCGTCGCAAAGCCGCAATCGAGCTCAGGTCAGCGACAAGCTCACGAAACGAACAGCTCACCGGTAGCATTTTCCTCTGAGCTTGATAAATTCGATCTTGCCTTGCGACCCCACACTTCTGGTCTGCCTCACGACGGGGTTCTTCCAGCTCCGCATCGCGATCAGAGCGCTTCGAAGCGGAACAGGACGGCGGACTCGTTGCCTTCAGAGGCGATCGTTTCTGATACGCCTCATCTTCCGAAGAGACAGGACGACGATGGAAAGCGGCCTCACAGAGGCGAATGCGACGTTCGACCAAGAAAATGCAGGCGATGCGGACACATCATTGGTTCTTGCTCCAAATGCAACCCCGAAATACAGACTGTTGACTTTTGTCACAACTGCCAGGACGATTTCTCCCAGCAGGCTTTAGCGAAGTTGACTTCCTTCTTGGCAAATTATGACCCGTTCCAAGCCTTTGCGTGTAACGGAGTGCCCAACAGGACTCGCTTAAGAGACGAGATCCACGAGGTGGTGATGAGCATCGACCGAGTCGTTTCACCGACCTTGTATTCTCTGAATGTCACGAAAGACTCTCTGCCGCGTGCGAAAGTGCTGCTCAAGTGGAACGCCTCTTCAGTCGAAAATGCTGTCTCCTTGAAGCGGAAATCAGCATTCTGCGATTCTGACCGCAAGTCGCCGGTAGAATCAGAATCTGCAGCGATGACGAGGTGGGTTTCGTCAAAGGAGGTTGCTATTTGGTTGGCTGACAGAGCGGCCCAATATTTCTTTTCGCATGTCATTCTCGTTCCTCGGAGAGAAGACTATATAAAACCAGGAACGAGTGCAGGCGAAACGATGGTATATCCCCGACTCGAGATAGCGTTCTCAGCATCCTCTCATCAAATGATGCGGGAAACTTGGCATAAATCCTGGGAGCATTTGGTGATGCGTGATCGCATCATCCTTGGCTACTGGAAACTGCTCTTTGGAAAAGGATGGGTAGCTGATCCGTCTCTCTTAGACCCTTTCAAGAGCCGTATGTTGGTCGACCGCTGGCTTCAAGTGGCTGCGGAAAGCAGATGGTGCAGTGTGGAAGCTGAGAAGCTCCTATCCGTCGACTCAAAACTGCAGGAGGGCCTGTCCCCGTGTCTTCCATCCGTAGTGCAGTGGATGAATGGTATGTTCCATTACCGGCCTCTGCTTAGCAGCTGGCTATTGCTCTCTTCCCTCTAATCAGCGTAAAATCTTTGACTGACGTTGGTAGGCTTCAAATTTAGCTCGGAAATCGATGCTGTCTCTCTTGGGCAGAGGACGCTCGAGATGATACGGCACAACCCGATCCCTACGAGGGAAAATGCGATGCAGTATTTGCTTCATTGCGACGTTTCGATGGACGCCCTCACGGCCCAACTGTCAATGCCTGGTACTCCAGGCACTCGAAACGACGCCCTCCGTTCTGAGGATGACCGTCATCGAAGATTGTCTGCATTGCGGGCAAGATTGCGCGTCATAACCACACTCTTGATACTCCAGATGAGTGTTGCAGCTGCGCATCAAGGCGTAGGAGAATCTGACAACGGACATTCCGTCGAACGCGGCCTCGAAAGCCAGAGCCTCGCATCCTTCGGTACTTCTGTTTCTCGTTGCATGACCAAATATTGTGCCTGGTTCCGAACCCCAATTGACGTAGTCACTAGCCATGCACACTTTCTGCGAGACTTTGTTCACGATCTTGCCTCCTTTCCCCCTTTATCTAGCCTATATGAACGTCCTGATCTCGGATCAGTTTCCCTAAAGTCCTTGACGATGAAACTGTGCGATCTTGTGGAATGTCCCATCACGATAGAGCAGGCTTTTCTTGAGCTGCTATCTGCCGTTACCGGCTATCCGGGATGGGAGCCGGCATATCCGGGACGGTCGCATTCGCTGATTACGTCTACTGTCAACGAGAGCTTCCGTGGCGTCCTTATCTCTGGCCATTGAAACGACTCCACGAACCACTGTCCAGGAAGCCTAGCAGCGCACAGAAACTGCTTCTCACTCGATACTTAGGGTTGTTGCCCTGAATCCGGACGACTATTTCCGCCCATTTTCTTGATTAGACTCGCCCTTAAATTATCCCTTTTTTCCCATCGTGTTTCCATTCTGCTTACCATGGTCTCTTTTATCGTGGTCTCTGTCTCGGTCCGTGCAAGTATCACCAGATTGTATAAGGAGCAAAACAGGAGCTGGATCGAGCAACAGGGGCATATGTCTGATCCGGACGTTGTTATCTTCTTGTTTACCTTTTGTTCTCATTCATGCTTTCATCGCGCTTGTCCCTTTTTCCGTTGATTGAGAGCTATAAGGTTATTTTGTGGAGTTTTTGGTCATACGCTAGGGGGAACTACGAACCTAACACGATCTGAGCGGTCGTTTCTGGGTTATGGCCTCACGACTGTGTGTGCCATATGAGCCACGAGTTACGGAGGCCATGGGATCACGCTCGACCGACATGAATGATGAGAAATGTTCTGATTATGCGCGCGATACCTGACACCCGCGAGAGCCTGAGCGCTTTGTCTCGAATTTTTGCCCTTGAATGTCCTTTCTTATGTTATATACCCTGTTGTTGAAGTTTTTGGGAGCTTGAATTGGGCCTTTGTTTGCTTGCAACCACTTGCAGCCGCTGCTGCTAGTGGGCAGCCTAATATGCTACCGCTCGCTGAAGTCGTTGTTGCATGAGAGGGAGCATCAGGTATGGATTCTAGTTGTGGTGTCTCATGACACCGACGCTGATTGATGAGTGTGTACGGTACAGTCACTTATGTTGATAATGTCCATATTTGTTTGCATTTACTGGCTGTTTCCGAGATATATTTGATCTATTTGTCATTTTTTCACTTGTCAATCTACAATCTCATACATACTGCTCCAGTTCTCATGTGTGACGGCGCTCAGGCATAGTAAATTATGTATCAACTATGGTAGCTAGTCTGGACAAGATCCAGAGCATAAGGAAAGAAAGGAGAATTATAGGCATGGTAGGAGTTCAAGATATGGGCAAATTAGTGTGGCAGAACTCTGCCGCCTACTTCACCGCCTTCTGCCTGTCAGTCCACGCGGCGCCGTCACATCATCTGCATCTACCTAATTTATCTGTATTATTAATAATAGCCTATAATCTATCTATATACAGTTTGTTACTACCTATACTGTTTGTATGGATACAGTCAAAGCAACCTGGTTGACAGGTAGCAGAATCATGAATCATTCTCAGCTTGTCTTGCACAGTTCTTATAACTTCAGAATCTGAGATGGCATGACATGGGGGATGTGCTCTGTAACTCTTCATGAAGATTGCAGTGTTGATCAGATCCAGCTCAGCTGGTTTGGCCTCACTAAACCTTAGTATATAGATTTATCAGGCATGTTGTACAGTGTATATAGTACACAGAGCAATGATGAGATGAGATAGAATAGATATGATATATCCTCTTACTCAGCACACACACAAACACACATAATTATCTACATCATCATCGTCATCATCATTGTGATGTTGTGCTGATTGATGATCACATGAGATATCAATTCATACAATACAATATAATATAATATTACTACAGTTGTTACCACCTGTACTTGCTCTCTATCATGTCGATGTGAGTAATGAATCATATGTATATATTAGATAGAAAGGAACGATCAGGTCAGGTTCAGGTTCAGGTTCAACCGGAGCATGCTGTGAATTAAAAAAAAAAAAACGAAATGAAGCACATATATAGATTCTTGATTGATAATAATGAATAATGAATTGCAATTGCAGGAGCAGGGGAGCAGGGTGGAAGAAAAGGAAAGGAAGGGCTTTGTATGTATACATACAGAAGGTCAACAACTGTTTGTTTGTGGTCTGGTCCTTCTTCTTCTTCTTCTTCTTCTTCTTCTTCACTGTTTATCTTTTTGCTGCTTGCTTACCTCATTCACTCATTTGCTACTTAATTGTATTATCGGTTTGGTTGTCATCTACCTGTTGACTATCCGTCTGGTTGTTTGTGACGGATTGATCGACTCCAGTCCAGCCAGCCAGTCTAGAGAGTGTAGTAGTAGTGGTAGTATCTCCTGCGGTCTACTTACCTAGGCAAGCCTGAATGTACTGTACATAGGTACAGGTAAGTAGTATGTATGTATGTGCGTGGATGAAGTAGGTATATCTATCTATGTACTGTACTTATGTATCTACATCTGTTGCCTGGGTAGATAGATATCTAGATAGATAGATAGATAGATAGACAAGTAGATGAAAAACACTAATTAATCACCATACACTTCTCCCCCCCCCCCCTTCTTCATTCGTCTCTTGACTGGTAGTAGTAGTGTAGGGAATTGGCGAAATCCGTCAAGAGCAGAGCAATCTCCCCAACTCGACTAGGACTCAACTCAGCACGCAACAGTCACCCACGTCGTGATGTACGAGACACCGAGATCCGTCGGCTGCGCGGGGGACAGCTCGTTCACTACTGGTGCGGGAGTGACGGCCCCCGTGCCAAGGTCATCATCGTCATTATTATCGTTATCGCCCGGGGCCGGAGCCGGCGTCGGAGGGTGGTCGAGCGTCACGGGGCTTTCGTAGCCTGAACACCAGCCAATAGTCTTAGGGACGATTCCCGGCTTTGTGTAGTGGGGGTGGTTTTTGTCAGGGGAGGATGTAGATGAAACACTAGATGTAGAGGTGGGAATGATGGTGGTAGTGGAGTCACTGCGTGGAAGACCGGTCTTGCTCACCGTGACGAAGACAGTCGTGGGCGAAGCCGCGCGGCAGGATGGTGTTATCGGTGTTGTTGTTGTAGTTGTTGCAGGCGCGCCGCTGTCGACACATCCCGCCGGGTCCAGGGCCGGGGAGACGGCGAACTTGCCGCTCTGCGCGTAGATCACGTAGACGTTGGTCCCGTTGATCGCGTTGATCTGGTAGCCCCAGCTCGGGCGCGTGTCGCAGGGGATCTGGACGGCGAAGGACTCGTGCGATGTGGGGACGTCCAGGGCCAGGGGCACGTACGACGGCGGCCAGTCGACGAAGTTGACGAGGTAGATGCTGAAGGTGGACGGGTCCGTGTCGACGGTCGACCACTGGATCAGCGTCGTGGAGCCCGCGGCCACGGTGGTGTTTGCTGCCGGGGCGGTGATCTGTATCGCGGAGGCGACAGAGGCACAGAAGAGGCCTAGAAGAGGGAGGCGCATGCGCATGGTGATTGTTGAGGGTGATTTATGTCTTTATCCCCTTTATCCCCTTTTGGAATCAGTGGAGGTATATACAGGGACCCCTGTCCTGAGGCAGAAATGACAGTCTCGTCGAGGAGCGATATATCAAGATAACGAGCGACTGGGAGTGAGTGCCAAGTAGCGAACGTCAGTAAATGAGTGACTGAGACGAGCCGGAGAAGCAAGGAGCCCCCAGGAGAGAAGAGTAAAGACAGAAACAGCGCGGAGGGCGAGATATTAGTTAAGTAGTGAGCAGGTGGCATGGATCGTAGTCTGTCCCCTTACTTCGTACGGGGGTTACAGGGCTGAGAATCCCCCTCGGACCGTGCCCATGCGCCATGACCTCAAACCCACTGGGAGGCTCCGCATGGACGCTCTGCTGGAAGTATTATTTCCGGGTATATCTCACTTCTGGCGCTGCAACATGAGCGCCACGCCCTTGGTCCTTGAGGCTTCAGCGCAGGTGGCAACCTTTCATCATCGGACTCACAGCAGTTGAACGAGAGCGAAGCTTTCGAGGGAAATTAACACGCCGACAGGTGACCGCTTTAGGATGCCGCTGGAGCGAAACAGAGGCCCGCAGAGTCAGACTCGTGCCTTGGCCCGATCCAGGGCAAGCTGTCTCATAGGGCGAGGCGTGGCTCCAGCTCTTTACTAAAGCCTGGCCTGGGCGGTTGGCGGTAGCTAAATTAGGGCAGAAAATGGGAGCATTAACCTTGAGCAGTTAAGGACAAGCCAGCCCTAGGACTTGCTGTGCTCTGGACTATCATCGCGTACCTGGCAGCGACCCCTTGAGAGGTAACCATCATGCAAGGAGATGTCCATTGCCCATTGCCCCTTTCATTCCTTTACAGGGTCCAAAGTGTTCCGGCTGACTGAGGCAGGTACTCTGCGCGATTCAATAGAGTGTACAGAGTAGACAAGCTCTGAGGAAAGCAATCTGCTCCATCAGCATGGTTCGCGACGCTTCGAGTGACGGAGACAGTAAGGATTGTCGATGATCCTGCACGTCATCTTCGTTTTGCCGCGAGCGAAGCTGGAGCTCGGCAAGTTCCGTCGTTAGCAAGCTCCAGCACGAAGCTGCTCGATTAAAATACCCAGGTAGGGTCCTGCAGGTTCAACAAGAGACTTGCCACTAGAGTAGACCGCCGGTCAACAACCCGGAAGAAGAAAAAAAGAATAAACAATCGTCACATATCCAATGCGCCATCTACTCCGTACTCCGTACATCACAACCCTGCGTACCTCGGGCAAAGACCGGCGGCAGCCCCTTAGGGCTAGGGCTTTCCCGTCGCGTGATGCAGTACACATCCTATCACGTGGCATCAAATCGGGAAGCCCCGAAGGGCCGGTGCCGACGGCCCCGTCATCCGTGGCCCGGGCTCCGGCTCCGACCAGTGAGTACTTCCACAAATAGTAATATAGCATCTGGGTGAGAATGAGATGGTCTGCAGGTACCCGGTCCTGTCAAGTCTATAAGCGGTTAAAAACAATTGAGCTGGATTTCGTCTGTTTTATCAGTGTTTGATCAGAGCGACTTCTTCATGATGGCATGGATGGGATACATAAAATGGGGAGGAGGACCGGTGTAGGGACCTACCATACATAGATGGGCCAGGGAGTTGGAAGTGTTTCAGCTTGTGCTACTGGAATCAGGAAGAGCCACCCTGATTTGCCAGACAGTAGTAGTGCTGTATGTTGAGGTTATCGATCAATCAAGGGTATGCTCGATAAAGGTTCAATGTTGGCTCCGATTACTATGCCGGGAACGAAAACGAGTATCGTTACCTAAAGCGGTAGAGAGACCGAATATCATGATGCTATGGAGCTCCCTCTTATGTAGTACATGATGGGCCATGTCAGTGATAACGGCAGAGATTCCAGTAACGCTCGGTCGAGTGTAGATGTTGCATATATGTACACATGTTCTTTCATCGCTCTTTAGCCTATCGAACAAAAGCTGACTGCATATCACGTCGCATCGTGTTCGACGTATCAGCCTCTTCTCTTCCGTGTCGATGTCTATGTCCATGTCCATGTCTATGTGCAGAAATGCAGATATAAGCAAGAAACATAACCGTTCAAAATGAACCGGCACGAGATAGACAGTCGTAGATCAGATCAGACGCAAATCACAAATTCGCCGCCCTCGTCTTATCCACCTGCTTCTCCTTCTCCTTCTCCTTCTCCTTCTCCTTCGCCATCGCCTCGGCCGCAGCTCGATTCAACCGCTTCCACATCTCGATCCGCCGGTTGTTCCCCGCGTTGAACGTGTCCACCCACCGCGGATCGAACTTGGGCAGCCGTCGCCCGGGCTCGCCCTCCGCCGGCTCCCCCGCGAGACGCCGCACCTGCTCGAAGTACTCCTCGAAGTGCGGGTTCAGGAGGGTGAAGGCGGGGCCGTCGCCCTTCTCGGCGACGCGGTCGGTCTCCCATTTCTCCTGCTCCTCCAGGGGCGGGAGTTGGGCTTTGCCGGCCAGGACGCGCGCGGCGAGGACGGCCTGCCATTCGAAGACTTTGAAGGTGAAGCCGGCGCCCAACTGATAAGCGGTCAGTATATATATACATAAGTGGTACGGGGCGCATATGTAGGGGTGGCGTACGGCTCCGACAAAGGTGAGAGTTGGATCTTGTCGGTAGAAGATATGCAGGTATAACCCGGGAATTCGGTTATTCCGTACTGGGACGTCGGGCAGGAACGGCAGACTCCAGGAATACCCGGTCCCGAAGATGATGTGATCAACGTCCGAGACGGAGGTTCCGTCCTCAAAGAAGACGGTCCGGTCGCCGTTGCTGCTGGAGACGTGCGAGATGGGCGGGTGCAGCCTGATCTTCGGGTGCTTGAACGCTTCGTCGCCGAAGTACACATTGTATCTGCCGCGCACGACAGCGTGGATGGGCGACTCGGCCACATCGATCAGGCTGACGGCCGTGTCAGCTGCTGAGACAGAGGCGCCAACGGTGATGACTCTCTGATCGAGTTTAGAAGACTGCAACAGCACGTGGTAAGGAGAGGTGCGTTCACCTTTCCTCGGTATCTCTCAGGATCCCGGAACGCCTTCGTATGCTCTACACTGCCCGGGTAGGCTTCCGCGAACTCCTTGAGACCCGGGATGCGAGGGACATAAGGCACGCTGAAATGCCCCGTCGCGACCACCAGCGCATCGAACGACTCCTGCCACCAGTAGTCGTCCTGACCGGCCTCCTCTTGCCGTCGGAGGGTCAACACCCACTTGTCTGTACGCGGATCCTTCTCTGCTCTCTCCACGGTCGTCCCGTACTGCACGAGATCCTGGTACCCGTTGCGGTTGAGCAGATCTTCCACGTACTGCCGGATGACGGAGTGGTGCCGAAACGGCGTGTCTGGCCCGTGCAGGCTGATCGAGTTCGCTGACCGGATCTCGGGGATGGGCTCCTGCGAATATTCCATAACCCTGGCATCCACGTTCGTCTCCAGCGCCGCGTACACGGGGGTATCCGTGAAACGGTGCCTGGACGGCCGGGGCGCATATCGCGGCAATGAGTCCGGAATGTCGACCGGTTCGTCGGCCGTGCGATCGGCCAATCGATCGAAATCGGTGAGTTTTGGCGGCTCGTCGTCATCGTAGATCCTGGAGAGCGACTAGGTTCAGTATGTGATACATAGAAGGACGGCCGGATTGAGGGCAAGACAATGCGCATAGGTGTTGACAGGAAGAAAAACGCACCAGCAACCCCCCGCCTTCTCGCGCCGCTCAAACACGCGGATCACGTCAAAGGCCTTCTCCTGCGCAAAGGCGTCGACGGCGATGGCGCCGGCGGGCCCAGTGCCGATGATGGCCACGCTCTTGACCGGGCGCATGGTGCTGTACTATGATGTCCTGTGCAGAGGAGGATGATGCTGGGCCCGATCTCCAATGACAGACGATGCGAGAGACGGTGCGGCATCGTCTGCGGTCCGGGGACGATGCTTAAGAGGCAGATGCCTGCGCGACTGTCGCGTGGTGCGGAAACGCATCCAGACGGCGCAGATCACACCATCCGTTCTCCAGACCTCGTCATCGCGAGCGCTCGCTCGAAGCACCGGCGAATCCGCATGTCCGCCGGGTCCATGGAGAACACTGTAGCTCTGGAGTCAGTTTGAGGCACAGGATCTGTGGATATGTGCGGGTACCTGAATGGCAACATGATGGACAGGACAAGGGGACAGCCGAACAGGTCGGCCTATGTATCTCTCGAACCTGGCATCACCATCATGGTCAGCCAGCGAGGGGGATCGGCGCGACAGTGCGTCTTCCCCGTCTGTGCTCCAGGAGATCCGTGACCCGACCCAGCGCGTCTGCTTGCGCTTCGTAGTACATAATTGTTAATCTGTCTCAAAGAACTCGAGATCGTCGTCTTGCTGGCCAGGCACGTGTGTCGAGGAGAGACCCGGCGGGGGACGTGCGGCTCCGCTCGCCTTCCGCCGGTCTATCAACCTCTTCTAGCTACCCTCCCACTGCAGAAAATGCTGCTGCCCGTATTTTTGTTAGAAACGTGGGAAGAGAGAAACTAGGAGCACGGAAGAAAAGGAGGAAGATATTTCTTCTTCCTCTTCTGATACGATAGCCGGGCGGCATTGCTGGACTAAGCTCGGAGAAAGGGGGGCACCGTTGACTTTGGCACATATTAAATTAGACACAACTTGGTATACTCTCTCCCTCCTCCCCCCCCCCCCCCCCCCCCCCCTCCTCTCCCTTTTTTCTCCAACTTGGGGCGGCGGAGTTCGGATGGTCTGATAATGTTTCCGAGATGATGCAATTGATACTTCGGTAGATACCTAAATTGACAGCAGGTACTAAGCCACATAGCATACACTACATGCTATATACTCCATACCCTACAGAAACCTCCCCTCACCAGGCAGTAGTGATTCCAATTAAACCTGGGGAAGCAACTATCTTGTTTCTCAGCCAGAGAAAGACCTCTACCATAATTATATCGCAGATAGACAGGTGGACACTGTCAATCTTTTCTCAAATAGGACAACCAAATAATATATTTATTACCTAGCCTATGATAGTCCTGTACCACCTAGCATTATTAGATAGTGTAGTCAATAGTCGATCTGATCATCTGAAACAGAATCAGAACCAGAAACAGAAAAAGCAAGCAATTGGCCAGCCAGAATCCATGCACATCATAGCATGACTTGCCTGTCTGCCTAGTAACAAGGAAATAGTTCCTTCCATTAATTAAAATGTCAAGCTTTAATTACTTGGAAGGAAAAAAAAAGGAAAGGCAAAAAAGCTAAAATCAATGGTCGAGGACAAGAAATTAACCATCAGAAACATAATAGCACCTCATAATTAACTTAGGTAGGTAAAAGCGGCCCAATTTCACATCACAAATTCCGAGGGTAAATAAAAATCAAGAACTCGGTCCTGAATTAACAGTGCTCTTCCTTTTCTTTTTCTTTTCTTTATTTTTCAACACCAGAATTGGACAAAAGACCAATGTACAGGCAAAAGGAGCACTCCAAAGAGGTAGAACGTAAAGACCAAAACTGTTGATCCACACACATAAGAGGAACGGTCCAATTATTACATATACCAATCAGCATTGGGCAAACCACGTCAGTCTCAAGTCAGGTGAATATCACATCTCCTGCAAAGAAAACCAAAGAAAATATTGTCCAAGTTCCAAAGGGTAACAAGTCCGCGGTCGCCAATGATACACATTCTGGAGTCCGGAACTACAGGTCTTATGAGGACGAGGATGGTCGCAAAGTAGGCAGATGATGAAAAGGGCAGGCGGAGCAAGATCAAAACGAAAACCGAGAAGAGGGACATACAGAGGAAAACATTTGATTCGTCTAATACACCTTAAGAAACCGAACAGAACCGAGTGAAGATAAAGAGATGCGTGACTCCCAAACTTGTTTGAGGATAATAGGAAAACAAAATTCGATAAAAAAGAAAATGGCCATCCTTGTCCTGTTTGTTCGTTCCCATCACGAAATATTGAATCAAGCAAGCAAGCAAGCAATCGGAAAATACTGAAATCAACCTTGTAGGCGGGATAATTAGTTTCTTTTCTTTTGTTCACTCCTGTCGAGTACGCTTTGCGCCGTGCGGGTTCCAGGAACCGTCTCCAACACCCTGGTTCTGGGGGAAGAAGCCCGTGTTGAAGTGCGCATTGGGATTTTGGAAACCGCCTTGGCCTAGTCGAGGAGACTCATTAACTACCTACGTTGCTTGCGGCTTGATTACTGGGGGTGCGGGGGTGGAGGCTTCGCCGTACCTTGCATGCCCATGTTTCCACCCATGCCGCCCATCATGGGGCCCATACCACCACCCATAGGATTCATCCCCATGCCGCCCATGGGTCCCATCGTGGGCATGCCCATCATGTTGGGTCCCATACCGTTGCCACGACCCCGCATCCCGCCAGGTCCTCCGCGCATGCCGCCGCCCATCATGTTGCCGCGGTTGTTGAAGCCGCCGTAGTTCTGCATGCCTCCCATCGGCGGGCCCTGGAAGCCACCGCCCATCGGACCACCCTGGAAGCCGCCCATAGGACCGGTATAGGTGCGGTTTGCATTGAAGGCCATGTTGTTCGCCATAGCGCCCCGATTGTTGAAGCCGCCACGACCGCCACGGAAGCCTCCCATGTTGTTCATGCCGAAGTTCATGTTCTGGTTCATGGGCGCGTTGAAGCCGGTAGCTGCAGCCCTCGCCTGCTCATTCTTGCGCATAGGAGCATCCTTCGGCAGGGTGCGGAAGGGGTTGGTGTGAGGGTTGGTGTAGTTGACGGTGTGCTTCCTCCCCGTCTGGCCGCTTGCACTGATCTCCTCGATCTTGCGTTTAGCGGCCGTCGCGGCTTGCGGTGTGGTAAACTCGACGAATGCTTGGCTGTTGAACGCGCTTGGTTAGTAACTGGGACGAGATACCCCGATCCTCTCTGCATCTTACCCTTTACTCTTGCCGTTCACTTTATGTTCGCTGAAAGTTACATCCTTGAGCTCATCTTCGCAGCCAGCCTGGTTGACCCAGCCGCGGATGTCGTCGTCCGTTGTCCACCAATACAGGTCGGAAACTAAAAGAGCCGTGGTAGCATCGGGATCCACGGGACGCTCATCAGATTCTTTGCGCTTCACGCCTTGCTGGGGGGCTGGGGTCTCCTGGGGAGCATTTATTGTTTCTTGATGCGCGGCATCTGTACTTGGGGGGTTTTCGTTGCCATTCGCGGCTTGGCCATTCTCGTTACTGTATTTAGCTTCTCCAGAAGCCTCGTCGTGTGAAACACCGTTCTGGGTGTTGTCTCCTCCATCATGATCCAGGATCAGATCCTGGTCATCCTGCTTGTAGTCTCCATGCTCGTTTGCATTGTAGCCACCTCCGTCGCCATAGATATCAATATCAAAGTTATCATCCTCAGCGGCCATGGTGATTAAGTGTGGACGGGAGTCTCAAGTGAGAATGATTGATTGTTTGATTGCGATATACACAGGCCTTTTCTTTTCGATGATGAGTCAAGGAGAGTACATGTCTGCCAACACAGGACATTGATTAGCACCAGAGAAGCTTGGTTAACATGACGTGACTCGGTATGCGCCGGGGACGCAGCGCGACCCATGGTGCCCTGATGAAAAACAGCCTTCAAAACCTCACCGCAAAAAGAACAACTGCAAATACTCGGGAACAGGGACAGCAAGAGAAAGAAAGACCAGAAGATACGTACAATCCAGACCGTTACAAGATCCCAAAAGGAACAGGTATTCTGCACTGATCAGCGATCTGACTTGCTCTGCAATGGAGAAGCGGACCCGACTGCCTTTGATGGCAAGTACAGGCAGTTATTTGGAACTCTTTGAGACGAAGAGAAGATTATTCCACAAAGATTGCGGCGCCGCTCGAGCTCTTCTGCCACAGCCAGGCAGGGGAAACCGGGATGCAAAGAGACTTGGCTAGGGACAAGTTTTCTGACAGAACTCTCGAAGATGAGAGAGAACAGTAAGAAAATAGCAAGAGGTAGAAGGTCGGTCACGTAGGTAAGTAACGTGTCAAGCTCCCAAGAACCGTTTCCAATCCAGGCCGCAAACAGAAGCTCAGCCCAGCTTCTGTATCTCTCCCCTGGTTTCGCGTAGCAATCGACGGGAGCAAGGAGGGCGGCGAAAGGAAAAGCACGTGTGACGCGAGCGAGAAAACAGGGTAAGCAAAGGGCAAGGAGGGATGGAACCCGGATCGGGCGCTGACCACAGAACGATCCCGGAGCAAGCGTCTGATGAAAGACCTGGCGAGTCGCGCGCGACGGGGATGGCGAAGGCGATGGAGAAGGAGGTGAGCTGGACCTCAGAGGCCTGGCGGTCGAGCTTGTGGAGCAGAGGCCGCACACCGGAACGGCGGCACCGTATCTCCGGCGCGGCTCTAGCCCCAAAGGGGCGCGCCCCAGAAGGCCAGCTCGCCGTCACGGCGCAGCGACGCTCCGCGATGCCAGATCGCCTCTACAGCTCACCCTCGCCCTCGACCTGATACACCGTTCGCACTTGGTGGACGCTCTGTGATAGCCATCACAGACCAATTCTCTCTTCTGCTTTATCCTTCCTTTAACTTTCTCACACCTACAACCATGTCGGAGACCTTCCAGGAGCTTGCGGACATCCCCAAGGACTTTGTCCGCGACGGCATGCAGTTCATCCACAGGTGCACTAAGCGTATGTGACAATCCTCTCGTGGATTAATACGTCTATCAATCCTTACGTCCTCAAACTGACCTTTCTCTACACTGTAGCCGACAAGCGCGAGTTCATCAAGATCAGCCAGGCCGTCGGGATGGGCTTCCTCATAATGGTTGGTAGCACCCACATCCAAGACAATTGAGGCTGGAAGAAGACTGACCAGATCACAGGGCGCAATCGGATACTTCATTAAGCTGAGTAAGTAACCGGAATATCCAACTGCCAGCAGCCTGAAGCACACCCCTTCCTCGAGCGGTCTTAAGGGCCAATACCCGACACAATGTGGACTGGTGATAGCTGACTCGTGTCACATAGTACATATCCCCGTCAACAACATCCTAGTCGGAGGAGCATGATGCGGAACGAAGACGAGGTTCGAACACAAGAATTGGACGATCAACGCCGGATGATGGAAACGTATACGAGCGGCATACCTCACGCTGTATTTGCCTTGAGTTATAATAATTCAAGCGAGCTGGCCCAGTGCCAGCAACTAGGGATTACTGTCTGTGGGGGAGTCAAACTACATAGTGTTTCTCTTGTATAATAACTTTTGCTTTTTTTTCTCCCTCAAAGTAGGAGAGCGTTAAACGCACGATCTTATCCATTTTGTACTAATGAGACATCCGTCAGGCTCTAGGTGGCCTTGCTATCTTAACCTTGCGCTAATAAACCCCAGACTTCGACAATTAATTATCACCGAACGACCCTGAGAGGCGTTTCCTCGACCCGGCTAATTCATGCCTACCAGCCATCATGGCGTCCTAGGTATTTTCTGTACACAGAGTTGGAACTCACGTCATTCTGAGACGATTCATTTAAAAAAAAAAATTAAATTCGTCGACAACATCCATCAGCTTTTAATACCTGATATATTTTACCATGCTGGATCGTAAATATCCTCGTGTTCCGGGAACGGAGGTCGACGCACAGGTCGACTCCGTATCCGCGATGATTCGGCGTACCGGTTAAATTCGTGAGCGTACTCGACTCTGCTGTTGTAACTTTTTCCAAGGGGCGGATCGCCTTCGTCCTCGGTGCCGGAGTCGTTCCAGGAGTGGATGGTGCATGTTCCAGAGGACATGCCCCAGCCGTTCCAAGATGTCGCTGTACGATCAATGTCAGAGACGATGGATTGCTTCAAAAATAAAGATAAAAACATAAAAAATCGGTGGTGACTGGAGGATGGACAACTTACCAGCTAGAACAGGAGCGCTAGGGTGCCAGCTTGCATCTCTTACGCAAGTCTTCCAGAGCATGTCGCTACTGCGACTCCTCAACTCGTACGCAGTGCTGAATATATCGGGGTCCCGCGGCCGCGAGTTCAAAGTTGCCCGACCAACATCGATTATCCCCGCAAGGGTCGCATCTAAATTATACACATAGACCTTGCCATCCTCGCTACCGCTGTACACGTATCTTGAATTCGTGCTCCCGGGAGGCGAGAAGTGGCAGCGGATCAGGGTCTTAAGCACCCTGTGACCTCTAAAGGTCACGATCGAGCAATCGTATGGGTGCGGTTCATAGTCATCTTCGGAATACGACATGTATCTGTAGTCGAAGCCGGTTGTGTAACTGTTGATGTCAATCTCGCGGAATTTTGCCGGCGATATCATCTTCCTCAGGTCCCAAAGTTTCATCGATTGGTCCTTGCCGTTCGATAGCACATAGCGGCCATCACCCTTGCTGTCGACATAAGTTAGGCCTTCTGTGTGCCCTACGAACACACCTGCCTCACGGCCATCTGCCATTGAGCGTCGGTCCCAGACCCGTAGAGTGGTATCATCAGAGCCCGAGTAGAGAATGTGCGGAGATGATGAATCGCCGAAACACACGGCGTTGACATCATCTTCATGCTTCTGCAGCCGAAGGATCGATTGTCGTGTCTCGATATCATAGACAACCACAGAGCGATCAGAGGTTCCAGCAACGATCTCTCGGCCGTCTCCGGAGAATCGAATAGACCAGATCTAGAAGACAGTCAGCGTTAAAATGTCGCCATCGTGCATGGATGTATGCATACTCCGAAATGCGAGTTCCCGTAGAACCCTCGACCCTGGTTATTTCGTCGCAGATTGGAGAAGTCCAACAGCACCGGGTCGGAGTGATCGCTCGGATCCGTCGGAGCAAGACACACCAGGTGTCTAATGGAGCTATAGGCCAGATACTTATTGTCCGGGCTCAAAGTTGCATCTGTGATAGTCCACTGGCCGAACGGGTAATCCACCGTCTTGTAGTACTTCCATTCGTACGGGTTGGAAGTGTCGTACATTCGGACCTTGAAGTCCTGGGCGCAGCAGAAAAAGAAATTTCCATCGTCGGAGAACTGTCCTGAATAGCATCGCGAATCGAAATGGATAATCTTGTCTGCGACAGTACTCGGTATCATGTCCTATGACAACGTGAGCATTCAATGTTCCCTACCGGGATGCTGGACATGTGCGTACTTGAGGCATCGCCTGCGCTGCCCTTCTTTTTGCACCCATCGGATCGACGCCCAGCTCGCGCCACATGAGCTTTGTCGCCAGCCTTTTCTTCCGCTTTTTCAGCTCATCGACGTAGTGAGCATTACTTCCATAATGGCCAGATGCCATCAGCTCAGTCCCGACATCGCTGGGGATTTTCGGGAATATGTCCCCTGGCGGACGCTCTCTTCGCCTCCGTCTGTATCTGAACCCTCCATATGGCAGGCCATAATCTTCATCATCGTCTGCCGTCGTACCACCGATCAGTCCGTGCGTCTGAAGGATCCGTCGGAGGCCGTTGGCACCCAGTAGTTGCAGTATCTGAGCGGACGTGACTATTATCTGTCAGCACTCCAGAGTCGTTAGACGGTTGTCAAAGTGCAGCATTTTCCTGTACCTCGAGTCGCTGTTCTTTGTCTGCCCTCCTGGCCTTCCTCCCCAGAGTGATCATGGTTCGAGTCTTCCATGGTGAACTCGATATGAATATTGCGCAAGTCGTATTCCGGATCGTCTGGAAAAGAAAAGATCAGCATGGCCTATATGGAAATCCATAGCCAGGCGGTTTAGTTATATACCCAATAATTCTTCTGCTTCCGCGTCGTCTTCCTCGTCTTCGTGGTCGTAATCGTCGAAGTGTTCTATATCATCTGGATGCTCTGACTCTGGCTCGTAGTCCATGTCCTGGCCATCGTCTTCCTCTTCCTCATTATCATCCAGCCATTCCCGAGCAGGGTGGTAAGCGGCGTCGGACTGGGTCGGGGACTGGGAACCGGACCGATCGCCGGCTGCTGCGGGGAAGCTCATGATAAGTGAACAGAAGTGCAGAGGAGGGAGACGGCCTGAGAGGGTAGCTTGAGCCTTCGCCTAGCCTGGGGTCACGTCAGTCCGGCCGATGGCGAAGGCAGAGAGAACAGACGAAGGCGACGTGGTAGACGTTCAATTGGCCGCTGAGGTGCTCGCGTTGATCATCTGCGCTCCTTATCGATACCCCAAGACCCCAGCGTGGGTTATGTCATCCGGTGGGTTTTCCGTCCTTAACGCCTATCTCCGGTCGCTCCCAGTGAGCGACTGATGGCAGTTTGGGCAGTTGAAAATTTTCCCAAAGATAAATATCAAATATAGGCAAATGACATCCTCTGTCAGCTGGACTACGTGGTTGAAGACATCCATACTGTTGTGGAGCCATGCCAAGCTTCCGATTCTGCACTGGCCTTTTCCGTCTACTTGTATCTTGCTTTTTATTGTTTACTCCTACGTAAGATGCATGTGTATTCTCATATTAGAATAGAGAAGATAGACGAGCTCTGACCACATGGACAGGTAAGATAAACTGTCATATCTGATAATTCAAAGAGGACAGATTGACGTTCACCGCGCAAAGCTGCCGTAATCAGATCTATATTCATCTTTGGACGATGTCATCGCTGTTTCTCTTCCCAGGATTCCTGGAGTGCGAGGCTTATTCCTTGACTATGTTATCAAAGCAAATCATTTATTCCGCAGGAAACCTCTCCTCTGAATAACAGCGGAAAGAGCAGCCTGAAGGGCCTCGAATCCTGCAGCGAAATTTTGCTCTCCGAAACCATCCTCACCGAGCAATGCTGTGAACGCAAGGGAGCCAAAAGCGTGCTCTTCAGCGAGATCAAGTAACCCCTTTGGCTGTGCTGATAACCTCTTGAGACAAGGAATAGGATTACCGTGACGATCTGCGGGGAAACGCGGAGAACTGGCAACCTGGCAGGGCAGGACCATAAGGTTGATGTGGATATTTTCTTGCTTATGCAGTACACGACGAGGTGAGTCAGCGTATCCGCAAACCCGTTATTCTAGAGCGCTGTGATCAAAACAAATGTGAGATATTGGGTCCTGGTCGAGAATAATGACATCGGTACGACGACCTGCTGACCGGACGGTCTGTCCATGGTTTCAGCAAAGAACACCAAGTTTCACAACAGAGAATGCTTTGGCGCAGTCAATGAAGACCTCGAAGCTGGATTTCGGACCCAATTGCATCTTACAGAATATCTGTCGTCGAGATGGTGGTTGAGAGGGCAGACCGATGCCGCAGGCTGAAACAAGAGTGCTGACTAAGCGCGGGGCATCCCTATTGGCGGGCAGCGCTCCCCGCCGATGGCCCGATGCGAGCGATATCGCAGTCCTGTTGCCACAGGATCGCATTTTCACGTCTCTAATCGCGAGTGCGAAGTGGTAAGTACACACTTTCCTCAATTAGAGTACTCAGTTCCTATTATTATTTTCCCTGTTTCTGGTCGCAAAGTGACCTGTTTAATTTGTCTCAAAAGTGTGTAGCTGGGGCTGGATTGTGCGGTCCTGGAACAGTTGAGTCATGGGGATCAAATGGTTTCTTTGACAAGTATACGTCAATTCTGCGGAGCTGTCTCCATTTATTTGTCTTGTAGAATATTTGTGTGATTTTCCTGATATAGTTTATGCTTTTTCATTTCCATCTATGCATCGAGAAGGAAGCAATTGACTCGAGACACAGGTTGGCCTCGAAGTACTTGACATAGTTATAGAGAACAACATGTCGTCGCCGACCACCAAGAGGAAGTGCGGTATGTCTTTAATTTTTTTTTCTTTCTCAGATATAACGATGATATATGTACTGATTTCCTGATCAGGTGTCCTGGGCGCCACGGGCTCCGTGGGCCAGCGATTCATCCTCTTGCTCGCACAGCATCCCTTCCTGGTGCTCCATGCCGTCGGGGCTTCGTCGCGCTCTGCTGGCAAGCCTTACAGGGAGGCAGTGAAGTGGAAGCAGGCCACGCCCATGTCCAAGGAGCTCGGCGATCTCATCGTGCGGGAGTGCAAGGCCGAGAACTTCAAGGATTGCGACATCGTCTTCTCCGGACTGGACAGTGATGTCGCAGGCGAAGTAGGTATGTTTAAATAAACTGCATTTCTCAATGTCTAAGTGCCGAATTTTCTGATCCTTTACAGAGATGGAATTCATCAAGGCCGACATCCCGGTCTTCTCCAACGCAAAGAACTACCGCAAGCACCCGGCAGTGCCTCTAGTGGTCCCAACGGTTAACCCCCAACACCTGGACCTGATCCCATACCAGAGGAAGCACTTCGGCCTGGAGAAGGGATTCCTTGTCTGCAACTCTAACTGCGCTGTTATCGGCATCGTCATTCCCTTCGCTGCTCTCCAGGCCAAGTTCGGCCCTGTGGAAGAGGTCGAGGTATTCACCGAGCAAGCAATCTCTGGCGCTGGCTACCCTGGAGTGCCCAGCATGGACATCATGGACAATGTCATCCCCTTCATCTCCGGCGAAGAAGACAAGCTGGAGACTGAAGCCCAGAAGATCCTGGGTTCGCTGAACGCGGACGCCACTGGCTTCGTGGAGCAGTCAGGCCTCAAGGTCGGAGCCACCTGCACGCGCGTAGGCGTCACCGACGGCCACATGGCATTTGTCTCGCTGCGCTTCAAGAACCGCCCGCCACCCAGTGCAGAACAGGTTAAGCAGGCGATGAGGGAATACATTTCCGAAGCCCAGAAGTTGGGATGCTACTCTGCCCCCGAGCAGGCCATTGTTGTGTTTGACGAGCCAGACAGGCCACAGCCCAGACTAGATCGGAACCTCTCCGGTGGCTACGCTGTCAGTGTAGGTCGGGTGCGTGAGGGACAGAAAGACAGCTACTTCGACATCCGGTTTGCTTGTCTTTCCCACAACACGGTCATTGGTGCGGCGGGATCGTCCATTCTGAACGCAGAGATTGCTGTGATCAAGGGATACGTCTAAGAAAAAATATGAAAGCAGTAGATCAATGCATATACCAGAGTCAATTCAATCCCACTCAGTTCTGGACAATTGTTTCGGACAGTGTATTATGTAAGCGGTGGAGCGGCCGAGGTCGCGTGTCTAGATGCGGACTAGCGCTAGGGCTGGGGCATCCCACAACCTAATCGCAACCCGCTAAGCGAATTTTGCGAGTGGATATCTCGAACTTCACGACCTCGCCTGCTTCCTCTCCTCGCGACACCTCGACAACTCAAGGGTACGAGTCGACAGATCAGACAAGATGGGCCGTGGACCGTAAGTCACACCGAATCTCAGACACCCTTGCACGATGCGATACAGCGGATTGTCGAAATCCGAACCGCCATCGAGCAGTTACACGATGTTTTCCGCGATTGAACGGCTCACTGACGCTCCTCTTCGATGTACAGAAAGAAGCACCAGAAGCGCTTGAGCGCCCCCTCGCACTGGCTCCTGGACAAAATGTCCGGGGCCTATGCGCCCAAGGCCTCTCCCGGTCCTCACAAGCAGAGGGACTGCTTGCCTCTGATCGTCTTCATCCGTAACCGGTAGGTCCAATTGTGCCAATTCCTTCAAAGGGAGCAAAATCGACAGACAGATATGCTGACAACGGTCTCCGACAGCCTCAAGTACGCCCTCAACAACCGTGAGACCAAGGCCGTCTTGATGCAGCGCTTCGTCAAGGTCGACGGCAAGGTCCGCACCGACCCGACCTACCCCGCGGGCTTCATGGACGTCATCTCCATCGAGAAGACCGGCGAGTTCTTCCGTCTCATCTACGACACCAAGGGTCGCTTCGCCGTTCACCGCATCCAGGCCGAGGAGGCCGAGTACAAGCTGTGCAAGGTCAAGCGTGTGCAGCTCGGCAAGGGCGGGATCCCATTCTTGGTTACGCACGATGCGAGAACGTGAGTAGTTCCGCGTCATTCAGTCGTTGGACCAAGCTGTGGTTGATCTTGCGGTGGACGGGGGATTTTTTTACGAAAATTTCCTACCTACCTACTGCAAAAGCCAGGCAAAAACAGTAAGGTCTCAACATGTGGGGAACATTATGGGCTGACGATCGATTTTTCATATAGCATCCGTTACCCTGACCCTCTCATCAAGGTCAACGACACCGTCAAGATCGACATTGCCACCGGCAAGATCACCGACTTCATCCGCTTCGACACCGGTGTGATCGTCATGGTCACTGGTGGTCGTAACTTGGGTCGTGTTGGTGTCATCACTCACCGTGAGCGCCACGATGGTGGTTTCAACATCGTCCACATCAAGGACGCTGTTGACAACACCTTCGCCACCCGTGAGTCCAACGTCTTCGTCATCGGCCGTGAGAAGCCATGGGTCTCTCTGCCTAAGGGCAAGGGTGTCAAGGTACGCTTTAGCTTTTCCACCCTCCCGTCAAGTATCATCTCGAGCCATGTTCTAACTAACACCTTTTCCAGCTCACCGTCGCTGAGGAGCGTGACCGCCGCCGTGCTTACGCCCTTGCTCAGCACTAAACAAGGTGCGGTAGGTAGCTCAGCTCACTGTCCTCCAACCAAAACAAAAATAAAAGTAAACCTTCAAGAGACGGCGTCTTGTCTTGCGGGCTTGTATTGATGCCGGGTTTATGAGAATGACTCTATGATGCGCGTAAGAGAAGACACGCATAATAGGGATTGAAACCTCGTTTTTTACCAAGTAGAAATAGCAAGCAAAACTGGGATGGGATTGTCTCTTTAGCTTCTGTTATGACGATACCTTTTCGTTTCGTTCATAAAACGCAACGCCAACTTTACCCCCGTTTTGATACTCGTAGTAGCAAAGGCCCTCGGATTTTTCCCTAGCAGCCATTGCCCGTATCCGACACCATACTCCCATGCCACCCAGCCCAGTTGTATCCATTGCCCATGAAAGATCCAATTGTACAGTACACGTACAGTAGACCTCGACTTTGATCCCGTCGACACTGAAAATATAATATGATGTCCTTTGCATAGGTAGACCGAATGCGTCTTCATATTATATATATATATATATCTTCCACCACAAGTACTGAGTTCAGAGGTTCCTGCCCAGTAACGTCTCAAAGCTCCTAAGTCCTGTCTAATACTATGACTTGGGAGGACATTTACTGTAGATAGATAGATCAATAAATTGAAATCAGTGGACGTCGCGGTCCGGTCCAGTTCGGTCCACAGACACAGACACGGGTTAGATAGACAGGGACGGGCGTGTACTGGTTACCTAAGGTAGGTCTTTCTATCATGTCCTGAAGGTACCGAGTTCTGTTAAAAAAAAGTACTGCTTGTAGTGAATTAGGTGATGTAGTAGACTACTCAGATCAGTGAGCAGTATCCGATCCGGAACCCAGACCTGGTCCGGTACGGTTTGTCGAGGAATTGAAGTTCTTTTCTTCCAGGAAGTAGATAGAGACAGCGCATAGAGGGTTTTTTTTCGTGACGTGAAACGTGTCTAATTTATTGGATGATGAGAGGGAGTCTTCCAAATACCAAATAAATATATCCGGCCCTTATGATATCAATACATCACTGAAACATCACCCTTTATTTTAAGGGCTGAGATTGATCTTCCTACAGTGCAAATAGTGTAAAGTGATCTCTTTGATTCATATATAGCCTACCTCTCTAACTTACCCATCTCACCTCATGATGCGAGATCATGATACACAATAGACAGTAGGTAGACAGATCAATCAGTTTAGAATCTTCTCTTCCTCTGCAGGCTACTACTGAGCTGACCTGCATTCACCTCCAAGACTGGAATGGTGTGACTTGACGACCTGGCTAAATAAATAAGGGCTAGTAAATACCCATTCCATACCGTCTTCAAATTGAAAGGACTAAGACCCCAATTTTGACTTGGACCTTGTTCTGTTCTGTTCTGCTCTGCTCTGTTCAAAGTGAGCAACATACATGACAAAACACAAAGCCAAAAGACAAAGACAAATAAACTCACTTATCAACGTCAGATGGAACATCCGCAGAAACCACAAGGAGAAGAGAAGAGGAGAAGGAGGAGGGAGAAAAAGAAAAAGAAGCAGAGAGGACACAACAAGTCACGGCCCAACAGCCGAAAATTCGAATTTCGGGTATAAAGCGCTCCTTCGAAAAAAAAAGGCAGACAGACAGACAGGCAATTTGACCCCTCATAGCTAACAGACGCCAAAACACCAGAAACACCAGTAAACTTTAAAAATATAAATAAAACGGGCACTGCCATCCTCTGACGGAAGAGGGCACTGCCACATGACAAATATATATATACACTTTGGTAGTAGAAAGGCAGGAAACAAATCGCACCAACGCCCCAGCCGTCCCCATGAGCACGGCAGGAGAGTTAATCCAATCGAGGAAAAGAGAAACAAAACCGCCCATATACCTGACCCCATGTTGTCGCAATTCAAAGCTCGGATTCTTGCATGAGGGTAATACACGCGAGCAATTTAATCGCGGACGGAGCCCGACAGAGAAAACCGGGCTGTAGTGGAATATCCGTTCGGTCCAGCCGTCTGACCGAGCGCCGTCTCGTCCATTGCAACCTCGTCCCGCACGACAAATGGCACACCCGGCGCCGTGGAATTAGCCAAGTCAGTCAAGGATTTCTTCCTTTACTTGAAACAGCTCCTTCAACGCAGGTTCCCCTCGCCGCTTGTATTCCCTGACGTGGGGGAGTAGGAAAGGAATCCCAGGAGCTTCCTGAATGCGTTGTCTGTACGCGGCATAGTTCTCAGAGGCATTCAGGAGGTAGATGACTTCGGGTGGAAATACGGGGTCAAGGACCATGACACTGAGGGCATTATTGATGCTGGAACCCCGGAGGCTGGCAATTTTGTAGTTTTGAAGACCATTGAGGATGGCAGTCGAGGAGTTATAGTTTCTCATTTCATGAAGCGCCTAGAAGGCATGCTCGTTAGATACTTCGTGGTTCGCGGAGCTTGAAACGAAGGGCGAAAGGGATCACAATGACACATGCTCCCAAACTTCCAAAGGGACCATCCCAATAACAGCACTTCAAATATCAGAAGTTTCTCAAAGAAAAGACTTACTTGAACACATTCTTGGATATACCCTGTTAACTCTGGCAGCGCTGTGCAGCATTCCCATACAGCTGTGCTGAGTGCGTTCCACTTTGCAATAAGATCTCTCACAATCACATCGTCGTTGATAATGTTCTGCCGAGACAGTCCCGAGAAATCCTCCTCGTCCAAATTCGTCAGAGTGCGCGCCAAGTCACTGGCGGAAATCGATGCAAATAAATCATCTATGAAAGGCACTGACGTTTCAAACCTGCGGTTCCAATCCATCTCTGAAGTGTGCACATAAGTTCGCCGAAAGCGGATTGCCAAAACCGAAAGCATCTTTAGAATGGATGTCAGACTGGGAGGATGGTTTTTGAAGAGCCCTTGTATTGGACCAGCAATGAATTCGAAGCCCGGACGAAACGTCAGGGGCATATCATGGTCATCGTCAGTTCGATAACTTAGCAAACACTGCACCAGTGCTCGATGGGCAAAGGGACTTCGGGTCCGGAGATACTACCAAATACGGTCAGCCAGTATGCACGCGTCTCAGTATTTGGTAATGGCCACAGACCTTTTCTACCTCCGTGTACTTGGGAATCTCATCAGGGTACGCACTGAGGTAATTCGAAAGATGGATAAAGAAGGCTGTATGCTGAAGCAGGAACCATTCCACCGAAGGGGCCGGATATCCAAGGGAGTATCGAACCCACTCCTCAAACGAGATCCCCTTGAACTGGAGATGGCTTTCTGCATCGATCTTCAAGGCGATCTCTCGTGGATCCGTCTGCTGGTTAGCCTGCGAAGGGAACCAGCTCCAAGGAATCGTGGGACAACAGCTCGGTTTGAGCCGCCTCAGGATCTCTTCGACCTTCTGCACGTGCGAGAGGTTCGAAATAAAAGGTCTCTCCTGGGGTTCGAGGAGAGCGATCAGGAAGTCATCAACCGTGCTGGCGTTGCGACTCTGGAGGACTGTCCTCGGGAGGTTCTCATCATGGAAAAGCCCGAATCTGACGACGCGTCTGATTTCCTGGATGTCGAATGTCCACAGAACGGTGGTTGCTTCATCCTCCCACCACCGGTAAGGCACGTAGAAACGGGGCCGTTCTGAACTGGACTGGAAGAGGCACCGCTGGTTGCACGGCTCCTGCAAGGGCGTTGCAGCGGGACTTGAGCCGATGGTATGGTCGGACGGGTACACAAAAGGTCCCGGAGTATGAGGAAAAGGGTATTCGTCCTGAACGGAGGGAGTGAAGGGCGACTCTGGAGAAGGTTGAAAGGGACAATCTTCGTAGGGAGCGGGGGAAGGCATCTCAGGTCAGCAGATCGACGGCGCAGTCACCACCGCGCGTTCTTTATGTACAGTAGCGATGGTATTGCAGCGTGGGGTGGTACAGAGCGCGTTCAACATTTGAGTGCCTTGTTCTTTTTACCATGTCCCTTGTCGGCCGGCGGGGGAGGGATGAGGACGGGCGCCTCCAGGTGGACGCAGTGGAAGGCCCGGGTGGAAATACTGCGTCCGGAAGCGTTACAGAGGGCCGAGGAGCCTGAGCAGGTGCTTGACGGTGGCCTGGCGGTTGGAAAAACAAGCAGGCAAGCTGCAACGGTTGCCCTTAGCAGGGCCGCGGCCGCGCGACGTGAAAGGGCCTTGGGGACGAACAAAGCCCCTCCCATGTTCGGATGAGGCATGATGGGGAGCACGGCCGAGGTGGCGTATGGCGAGGGCCATGATCCAGTTCCGAACTTCTGGGTCTCCCAGGAGCCAGGTTAACCCTCCTCGGGGGCCGAGATAGTGGGCCAGCTAGCTGCCCAGCTGTCAATCCTTTACCAGCTCGGCCCGTGTAGCACTGCGCTCTAGGGATGCTAGGGTACCCACCATTGGGGAGAGGGGATGAATCGGCCGCGGGCGCCTTGATCCAGAAAAGCTTTGCACGTTCTAGAGGGAAGGACGCCGTCCTTTGCGACAGCGGCAATGGCTGCCCCAATAGTCGCACGGTTTAGCGGCATGATGGCATCACATCAAGAATGCAGCCTCAGAGAGGCGGTCAGGCGCCATGTCCGGCACAGTGGGGGAAATCCATGGAAGACTGGAAGGGTGCCCTGGAGTCGCACCAAGGAATGGTGCGGAGAACGCCGTCTCTACCCCTTCTTGGGTTTTGCCGGAACCAGGTTGTTCGGTGACGGAGCCTTGGAGACGGGAGCCCGGTGGGCGGACGATCTACTGCACCGCGTGGGAATTCATACGTACGGAGCGCGATCGTGGTGAGAACGGACGCAGTAGAAGAACAATAGTGACTACTTGTATGCGTATGTTCAAACCATGCTGGGAGGTCGAGATCCTCCGCAATGCATATCGGATCTGTTGCTGCGTCTCGAGAGCCGGGCAGGCACGAAGATCCGCCGCGTCCATTCCGTTCATGGAGATGCCTTCCAGTCGATGTCATCAGAGGGGAGAGGAGCTACCGACACGGAGGCTCTGGACTCGCCGTACCGCCGACCAGGCCCGGCCAGGACTGCAAAACGAGATCACATCGTCCCCACGCTATCTGTAAGTAGCTTCTCGCCGCTCGGGGTACTGCTGCTAAGCTTGCAGCCTGCCATGGAGGGCCATGTCTGATCCGGCACTTGCCAGTAGCGGGTGGACGCATGCTTTCGTGGCCGGTGGCGGGCTTCCTGCACACAGGACGACCCGAAATCACATCGATAGGCACTGAGCATCATCATGCAGAGGCGCCTCGCCGCGGGAGGACCGAGGGGCTAGGGAGGCGTCGGAGGCACAATGGGAAACGCCGCCTCGCTCTGGCGTTTCCCGTTCGAGGGCGCAGTGGATCCCCATCTCGCATGGCATCTGTAAGAGGCAGAAAATCCCCGGGCTACTGGGACGTCGAGGGCCTGCAGGCCGGGAGCTCGAGGCCTCGAGCCCTGTCCGCCCTGCACGCCGCGAGTCAGCATCAGCCAGACAGCCCGTTTGTGATGGATGGTGTCCGTAGGTACCTGTGATAAACGAGAAGACACCGTCAGGCTGTCAGCAGAGGGCAGCCCGGGGCTCTGTCCCCGCGGGGCAAGGGCGTCGAGGCATGGTGACAGGCCTGCCGTTGAGGTGCGGCGGTGATGTCTGCTGAAGGTGGTGGGAGGATGAAGCGTCTCTCCCAGCGCTGCGCAGGTCACTGGGTGCGGCTCATCGTGTCATCCCACCTCGCTGAGTCTGGCCGTTATTTCGTCAACGCGACTACGCAGTACTACTGTCGTCTTACGCCTAGTGCACTTTTTTTCGTTTCGTTTTTTCCATGATCTAACCCCCTTTAGGCCGTCCTGCTTGTGTGGAATCCCGCTGTGTGTTCCAGAGAACAGCCAGCTGGGTCAGACTACGACCGGCAGCAGCCAGCCCTACCTCTCTTGTCTCTCCTGGCGGTCGCGTTTAAAATTTTTCCACCGTCCATTCGGCCTGTTCCAGTTAATTTTAAGCACCATCCCATTTTCTGGAAAACGAGTCCAGTGCAGCGGAGATCGTCGTCTAACGGCTTGGCCCGACGGGCCCTCGGCCATCCATCGAGGGCTGTGGACAGAGCCATCGCCGGTGCAGAGCGGGTCCCGTGTCTCGAACTTTCGACTCTCGATCGCCTCAGCACGCGTCCAGCTGGCCTGGCTTTCATCTCCGAGTTGGGATCCCATTAATAGATCGTGATTATCAATCGCGTCCTCAGGATCGCGGAGCGTTGGTCCCAGGAACAGGTTTAGCGCACCCAATTTTCCAGCCGGAGCCCCTGCTGTTATGACAGCATCCCGGCTTCATGCCCTTGGAACGCACGGGGTTCCCGTTGCCACCATGCGGGCTGCTGCTTGTCATCGCTCTTGGTTATTTCTGATCCCTTGGGACGCTCCCGCGTCCTCCGTAGCCATGTCGGTTGTTTGACGTTTCGCACGGTCACAGCAGACGGGGTCCTATCTCCTCTCGGAGAATTAGGGATTAACCGCAGATCCTACCAGGGTACGGAGATGATGGGTGCTGGATATCTGGGGTGCATGCCCAACTGTGAGTGCCCAACTACGAATCTACGCGTCGGCTGACCTGAAAAAACGGCTGGTTAAGCGAACTTGGAGGCTGAATCCCTGCCACAACGTCCCGATTAGCCCGCCTCTGCTTGTCTCCTTCAGGAATGATTCGATGACGACGGAAAAGGGCCGTCCAGAGCAAATATAACGCGGAAAACACATCAAAGGGCAATCCTTGATCGAATGCTGCAGATGTACAACGATAATCATCAGTCGATGCCCGCGTCAAATACGGATTCGTCACAGAAATCTACATGCGGCGCAACTTTACATCGTGCAGATCTCAGACATGCTAAACGGGCTGTGAAATGGGAGCCATGAGTTCCACCATTTGACATGCAATTTGCCCACTCTCAGAGGCTTCAATCATGCCTTCCTGCCTGCCTCTAATCGTTCGCTGCGGTTCTACTTTTGGTCCCCTTTATGAATCAGTTCATTGTCCAGCACTCATACAACAACTATACGGGCTGAACAGCTTGAAACTCAAACAAACATGCAAAGAGTCTCGAATCTCCGCAGGTATAAACGCATCCTTACTTCGGTATGGAGGGTTGAAACCCTACACATCTGGCATGTTGACCGATAGACGGATGCATATAATTGCAGTGCGAAATAGTCACGTACTCCATAACAAGCCGTTTCAAATCGCAATATTGCACGTCTACCCTGAGAAAGGGGTTCAGAAGGGAACCCGAATAATAAAATCTCTCAGCGAAGTCGCATTTCATGATGCCGTGCATTGTCCTGACGGATTCCTACTAGAAAGCTTTTCCGCAGCGGATTTTCTCCGGTAGACTCGTACCTGATATCATTCATTCGATTTCGGACCGCCAGACGATCATTTCCAAAGATGGATACCTACATACGTCCCGTCATTCTCTCTCATCAAGTCAAGATTATCTAACGGGAAGTACTCCGTACTCCGTACTTCATAATGGATCCTCATAACGGAAATGCTTCCAACGGTGCCTATCCTGAAATAGGAACGGGCTCAGATCAGGGATGTTCTAGAAACACCGTGGTGTCTCCGTTATCGGACAATAGTTAGTCCCTAGGCACAAAAAATTTTGACGATCGACTGATTATAGCAAAAGGCATCTAAGGCATATCCACTCGAGGTAAGATAATCTCTTTTCCAGCCACAACGCCAAGGAAAACCGGTGAACCACGTCCAGGAACGGGCCTGAAGGATTTTTGAAAACCCTGACCTTATTTTTTTTTCAAGGGCCAGTCGCAAGAGCTCGGATCAATGACAATCCCAGCAGGATGGCGCAGTCGAAAAAGAGGCACTCGCGTCGTAAGCGGGCTAAGCCTGAACAGGTGGGATCAACGAGCGCAAATATACCGAGGAAATGAGATATCTGGTCTCATCGTCCCTATATGGAGCTTATGGGGAGATTTCTAAATCTTAACAACAACCATCATGAGACCAGTGAGGAGGGTCAAGGCTGTGCTGCGTGCAGATTAGATTGTAAGGTCGAAGGGCAGGTTCGGGCTCTTCTCTCCGTGCCCTACCTGGTCAGGGCGTGTTGTGACCTGTCGAGCGACTCGAGCACAGGAAGCGACGAGTGCTGCAATAATAATCGACTCATCGGGGATCAGCCCTGAAATCTGAGACTAGGTTGACTGCGATGTTATCTATATTCTCTCCGAGTCTTCCTGCGGCAACACAAATCGGTCAAAGATTGTGAAGCCATTTTCCTTGGATTGATTAATCGTTCGGATATATACCGAAACTTTTCCAAGACCACATGTAACTGCAAAACAATATATATTCTCAGACCCGCCTCTTGGATGGATACCTTAAAACCCGACAGATCCCAAAGAGTAAAAGAGAGCAATCAACCCGACCCTCCCTACATCAGACCCTCAGTGTACATACATGTAGTCCCTATACTCACTCCCCCTTCTTCCCCCCACCCTTCTTCCAGGCAGACGACGGCGCCCTTTCCTTCCCCTTCGGCTCCCCAAACCACCCCAACAGATACATCACCCGATTCACAAACAGAAAGCCGCTCGCGCCGATATTCCCCCACGCGACCGCACCCCATCCCGCGACGTCGACAAAACTTTCCCACCCCATCGCGGCGTACGTCGCGTAGATGTGGCCCAGGTCCGCGACGGCCAGCGCGATCAGGTAGTTCCGCAGCACGCGCGGCTCGGACGTGGTGTAGCAGACGGCGAGGCCGAGCATGAGCAGAAGGAGGTAGATGTTGCCGAGCTGGTAGGCGAGGGCGGTGGTGCTGGGATGGATTTGGAGTTGGAGCTCTTGACCATCGGATGTAGTGGAAGGAGGAGGAGGAGAGGGATGGTGCGGGGTTTGGCCGGCTATGAAGCCGTGGAGGTCAAAGAGGGGGGCGAGGCCGCCGGCGAGTCTTGGTTACGTGTGGTAATCCCCGTGTGAGAAAATGTGGATTATTTACGGCATGACAGATGGACCGGACAGTGAGAATGGCTTACAGAGAGAGCGGTTCAAGAACTGCAAAGAGAATATGAGGCCATGTTGGGAAGATGGTCGACATCTTGTGATATTACAGCGGTGATTATGGGGTCTTGGTTGTATTCTGGGGAAATGGAGATCGAACTCAACTCGACATTGAAAGGAGAGGGAGGGACAACAGGGAATGAAAGGATAAAGACAACGCTCCGTAGAAGTGTGCTGGAGGACGCGTTGGATCTTTCGTCTGCCTCTGGAGGTTCCTTTCGGAAGAGGTGATACACACTAATTCCCGATGGAGGGAAATAGCCTATTTCATTTTCATGCTATCAATATCCACCGTGGAAGGGTTGAGGTTGTAGTTTCGGGTATCACAACGATGAAAGACGGATTCTTGCTCAACAAATGAAAACCAATGGATTCATATAGTGGGTAAGATCTGAAGTAATGGATTTTGTCGATGAAAAAGAGCTCGAATTTGATCGACTTCAAGGTGATTCGGTCAAACTTACGAAGAGGCGTTTTGATCATGTGACCGAATCGCTTATCGACGTTGACTGTCCGCGTTGAGGGGCTCGCGAGACGGTAGTTCTGTTGTCTGCGATCTTTAGTTACTCGTTCGTAGGTTCGAGTAATTAAGGCACTCAGATACTTTTGACCTCGTACTGATCGTATGTCAAATCTCTCTTTGTAGGGCACGTCAGATGCCGTGAGCGTCTCTGGCTGGCTCGCCAAGCTGCATGGTGCGGCCTTGTCGCTGACCGTATCTCGCCTTGGAACTCGGCAACTTCTTACTCCCTGCTCCTCATTGTCGACAACTAGGACGCCATCATATCTGTGAAAGGATGGCGCGGCAAGACTGACATGACTGTCTGTGGGATTAGACTCCAGCTTCGCGATTTCCTGCCAAATGCTCTCCCCTCAATCGAGGGCTCCCCGAGGTCTCGAAGATGGATTCGGGCGGCCCGTTCACTCCCCATGATGACACCCTACCCCAGATCCGCGACCTGCCTCAGCTCTCCAGTCTCCGCATAGCTCCTCTCCGGCAGCCTGTCTCGTCTCGCATCCTGAACGTGCCGTCGCCGCTCGAGCCTAATGCCAGCAGCGGAATCCGTGAAACCAGTCTCCCCAAGACCACCAACTCGTCCAGCGGAACTCCCCCCGCGAAGCTCCCAACCTTGGAGGAGTTCCTGAATGCTGCCCGCACGAACACCCACGTCGGTCATCCTCTGGATCCGATTCCTAGCCTCGAGCCTCCCCCGAAGACCATTTTACCAGCCTTTATCAACCTCCGCACCGTCGAGAAGCTCCCGTATTCCTCCTTCGACGAAGATGTGCCCCGCAAGCGCCGGCGCGTAGACGTCCAGGGAGAGCTCTTCGGAGAGAACCTGCAACTGCCGATCCCCCACGCTCAGAATGAAAAGAAACCGCCTCCCTTTGGGCCGTTTACCATTTTAAATGGCCTGAACGAGCCCCCGCCCAACGCGGCTCTCTTCCCCCCGATTGAACTTGGGTCGATTCAGCAGATTCTCACGAAGCCCACGAAAGATACACCCCCCAGCGAATCAGCACCTTCCTCTACCAGCAGACATACACAGAAGGAGCATGGAGAAAGGAGGGAGGGAAGGATTGAAGAGATCCTCGATTCTCGCATCGAGGACAAGAATGAAGACCAGGCTAGGGAGAGAGATAAAAGCACCGTGACTGAGAAAGGGGCTAATCGCGAAGGCAGCAATCAGTCCGGAGAGAAAGGCAGTAAGGAGGCGGCTTCTGACGCTTCTCAAAAGCCTGCGGAAGAGAGCGATGAGCCTATGTCGCCCAAGACCCGGGGTCGCTCACGCAAAAAAGTGCGGAAATGGACAGAACAGGAAACAGCTGATCTTCTAAGGGGCGTGGTCAAGTGCGGTATCGGCAACTGGACCGCGATACTTGCCCAGCCTGAGCTGAAGTTCAACAAGAGAACTGCAGCCAACTTGAAAGACAGGTACGGCCGGGTAGGTCCATCTGTTCGACTTGCGCTGCTGAACTGTCACTAGGTTCCGTGTCTGCTGTCCATGGGCATATGGGTAGGTTGACATTTGTCTCTATTTCGTTACAACATGGCTGAGGTGACAGTGCTGCCGATCCCAACGAGGCCACCAAGCAGTTGCGAATATCCCTCGCGAATGCTCTTATGAAGGCCGAGTCGGACGGGTCAAATGGTACGGCTGGGAAGATCCTTCTTCCTGACCCGCGGTCCTCCCAGCCTGGAGTCGACTCCAGCTCGTCTACGGCTAGCCCTGCGGTGAACTCAAATGCTGAAGGCTCGTCGAGCGGCCCATCTTCAGCAGCTGAGTCAGATTCCGCCCGGCCGAGACAGAACAGCAGATATCCCCCTACCTTCAAAGTGACACCTTCTCTCTCCAACAAAGCCAAATCGACGCTTGAATCTCTTGGGATCCCTGAACCGTATTTCACCATCAAGTCCAAACGGCGTTCTCGTCGTCCTTTTACTCCCGCCGAGGACGAGGCTCTCCTGAAAGGATACGCCGTCCACGGATTTCAGTGGACTCGTATCCAGAAGGACAAGCGTCTCAACCTCGGCCACCGGAGAGCCACCGATCTCAGAGATCGCTTCAGGACCAAGTTTCCTCATGCGTACCGTGAAGGCGGCTCTGTTAGCTTAAAGATACTTAGTAATAGTAACAACAATAACCAGAGCAAAGCCACGGCACCTACTACTACTGCTGACAGGAACAACCTCGAAGCTGCTACGCTGGGAAAACAGAACCAGCAAGCCACCATCAGACCGCAACAGCCTCAGCCTCCGCTGCCGCTGAACGCTGACAGCTACCAGAAGCAAAAAGGGAACGATAATCCATGCCCTCCTCTTCCCCCTCCTCCTCCAATGCTGGGACCTATAGACCCGGTATTGCTGCCCCCTGCTCCACCGCCGGGACTTCTTGACTCCTTCTCCTCCTCCTCCTCTTCAGCAGCAGGCGCATCATCCAACCAGGGAATGTTCCCGTTCCCGCTGGACGAGAGCTCGTCAGCGACGGCTGGCGCGAACGCCGATACTTCCACGCCCTGGGAAGACAACACGCTGCCCCCGCTGGTCTGGGATGATCTGTCATGAAGCTCATGTTTTTTCTCATCTTTTTTTCACCTTCCAAGTCTTTCTATCTCACCTTGAAGGCAGCCCTGTTCGGGATAATGATTGCTTTTTTGCCCCCGTCTCCCATTTCGGCTGATTAGTTAGTAGGGTTTCTTTTTTCGCTTTCTTCCATTGCTTTTTTTGCTTGTTAGCTCATACTGCTTGGTTTACTATCATATACCCCACATACTTACGACGGTTAATGTTTCCCGCTTGTTTCTCTGATTCCTGCTTGTTTGTTTGTTCTCCCTAGCTTTCGGTATTTATTTTTTAAACAATCCAAGGGTGATATGTATTTTCTTCCCCCATCTATCTACTTATCTCTTTCTCTACTTTCATGGCGGTTCTGTACTGTATTACATTATGCTGTAACTCCTTGCCTTGCAAAGAAAGGTAAATGCGTATCACTGTCTAATACATGCGTTTCTGTCTTACAGTATATAAGAAAGAGGCATAGATTCGGGGTAGAATTCGCCTAGAAATAATAAACGGAAAGTCGAATGGATGTTTATATTGCGGTTTCCCGATCAACCAATCGATCGATGCTACATGTACTGTATGGGCGGGTGTGTGTGTCTTTTGTATCGTTCCTAACTAATGTACAGTACTGGTATGTATATCGAACAACTCTAGTTACGTTGAAGAGACCAAAACGCCGCCCAGGAGAACAGGAAATGAAGATACAAAACGGAAGCCTTTTTCTCGCTCGAAATGCTCGAAAAACGCAGGTGAAGTTGAAGGAATCGCTAAATTGATTGATTGATTGACTGGGAGAAGGCTGCAATTGCACTGCAGATGAAGACACGCTAGGCACCTGACCATGCTGAATTGAACTGAACCGAACCGACCTGAACGAACAAGCTATGCTAAGCAGAACAGAAACAAATAAAGGGAGCGTACCAAATTGATGGACCAATATCAGTAAAAAATGAAGTAAAAAAAGAAACAAAAAGTTTACAAATTGCGTTTTAAGGGGGATCTGGGATATTGGATATTATTTGTTTCTTGGCGAGCATTGGACATGCACGAGGAATCGGATCATCATCATATGGAAAATTGGCATGGAACGAACATGGAGATGGGAGCACGAAAAGGGGGAAACAAAAAGTCAGTCGTTAGAAAAGAAACTTGAAACGAAACGGGGAATATATGTTGAAATAAGCAGCAAAGACAAGTAGGTATCCGGATTAATTATTTACCACGCGTTGCGGTCCCAGTTGGGGTCTGCGAGTGAGAAACATGTTATGTTAGCATTACTCCTTCATACTCCCAGATCCATAACTCTCTTGAAAGTATCAATTGAACGAATATAAGGGGGGAATGCCGCACCCTGCACGAAACTCGCCAGCACCTTGCTCCCCGTCTGTAGCAGCGGATGTCCCGCGACGATCTGCAGGAACCGCTGCAAGCCCTCGCGGCGGTGCTCGATCACGTCGTCGCTGAAGCGGTTCGTGAACACCTTGCCGGGGAGCGGGGGGATGGTGACGCGCGTGCTCTCGCGCTCGAGGATGTCGCGGAAGTGCTCAAAGTCCGAGTAGCGTCGGCGCACGACCGAGTGCTTGAGCTTGAAGGCGGGGATGTTGGTGCGGCAGACGATCTCGTACGAGGTGTACATGTTGCGCGAGGTGCCGTGGGTCTGGGGGTTGCGGACCTATAGATGTAGCGTTAGCAATGGACGAGGTGGATTGGTTAGCGTATGCATTGGTTAGGTAGGTAGGCAAAAGGGGGATATGTGATGTCTGGACGAGCAGAGTGGATGAGAAGGAGAAGGGAGAGTACCTCGATCTCGAGGTAGTTCTCGGGAGGCCCGTAGATCTCGTCGAAGGTCTGCTGACGCGCCTCCGGGACGGCGGCCAGTCCCTGCATCGTGAGCTGCCGCTGCGGGGCCTTGATGCCTGTCTGAACTGTTTCTATGGCTTCTCGCCGTTGGGCTGGAGAAAGCGGGGAAAAGCTGGGGTTCCTGCGGCCGGCAGAGAGCAGAAAGCTGGATGAGATCTGTTGCAGGGAATCGACTCCGAAAGGGACATGAACGTCGCTGGAGAAACGAACGTTACGCTATCTGCGGGAGCTGGCACTGGTCTATCGCTGGAAAGTCGCGGGAGAAGGCGACGAGGTGGTGAGCGCCGTCAAGGATCCAAGAGCGCCTTGCGGCCTGCGCTGCCGCTGGCCTCGGCGCCCGCGGTGGGCTGCTGGGCCGGACCGGCGAATCGTTGATCCTGTGGTTGCCTCAGGCACCAAGTCGTCCTCCCTGTCGTCCTCCCTTCTCCTGTCACAGTGAGCCCTCCCCATGACGATCATCTGGTCGTTTCAATTTGATTGCATCATCATCACAATCGGGAGTCTGTCTCATCAGAGGTTGGTGGATCGACATGCCTCTCACTGCCAGCTGACCGTCCCTCGCTTCCACGTTCCCCAACCATCCGTCTCCCTGCTGGCCGGCTTTCTCAGCATTCCAGGAATGGGACGTACATGGTTTGCCCGAGGAGAATCCATTCCCGTATTTTATCATTATTAACACAAGACAGACACGCGATCAAAAGGTTAGGTAGTGCCTACACCGTGGTGGGGGATCGGCACCGGCAAGGATGACACAGCAATGGTGGAGCACCAGCGAGCGATGATCTGGAAAACATGGTCCCCCAGATATCATGGTCTTGAGCCTCGATGAACCTGGTGGCTGGAGTCCTGCACACCACATGGCAAATGGAGTCCCAAAATCCGCTGCGAGGTCGTCACGTCGCGCGCCAAGGCATGCTTTGTTGCCGAGGTCGGCGACTCGGTCCCTTGCTGAAACCGTGGACAGACCGTCGCATCTTGTGGCTGAATGACTACTACCCCCTAGGGGTATCTACAACTGCAGCAGCGGGGGCGAAGCGTTTTGCACTCTGATGACATCTGTCTGCGAGAAGACCCTGATTTAAGGACAATCGCGCACTCCGGACACCACAAGGGAAAGCTCAAGCCACATGGTAAACAAGTGTCCATGAGCTAGGAAATCCGCCCTTGGATCTGGCTGCTTTCCTGGACCCAATGCTCCGTTCACAACCTTCTCAGAGTCATCCTCAGCCTTCAGACCACCGCCACTGAATCTGATATTACTCCACACCTATGGAGTTGCTGCGTCGCCGACTTCGAAGCTGATCCGTGGAGTATTCGTTGACATGCCCTTGCGCGAAGCGGACCAGCCTGGACCGACTTCCCATCTTTGCCGCCTTTTGCGTCCTCGCGGGAAAGACGAGAGGTTCAGTGGGGGCCGTTTCGGGCCGCGCTGCGAGGACGCCGGCCGCTAACCGTGCCGGGTTCTTGGTCGTGCTCCTGAAGAGCCATTTGTATCCGTCGGCTCGCACTCAATGTCAGCACACGGCATGTTGGATTCTGCACCGACGTCATGTCGACAGGGATTATTCTCTGGAGTCTGCAGAATCTCGGCTCTTGTGTTCTTCAGGGCTGGCCGCTCTAAGGCTGCCTACTCCACCGCACACGTGGGCTGAACATCGGACGTACTCCGGATATACGACGTTAGTGCGGTGTTTAGGGCGTTCCCCTCGCGCTGAATAACCTGATTCTTGACGTTCTGTACACAATGCATATTGTCAAATAACCTGCTGCTATCAAACAACCCCGGACTGGTCTACGTCGAACGGCCCAAAACGGCATCTCGTGCAGAATCCGAAAGCGCCTTGCAGCTAAACGGTGTTGGCTTGGATGGGAATAGTCGACATTTCCATGCTCGATCTACAGCGCTAATATTGTGAACAAAGTTTAATGCCAAAGGGACGAGTCGGGAACTAAGCACGGGGAAACGGGCCGGTGCGTGGACTAACGTCGGTACTCTCGAAATCCGACACGGGCGCTGACCAGAATGATTTGCACGAATAGGACGGCACGATGTTGTGATTGGAGGACTGAGAATATCTGCGTAGCCATTCAACGCCCTTCTTGGTAAAATTATCTGCGTGTCGGGCGAACATTGGCCGCGGCCTTGCCGACTCGTCCCTGCACGTTTGCCGAAAGGGAAACTGGAGGGGAAACTGGACTGTCGGCATTATAAGAATTGGGATTATCAACCGTGGAGGGTCTCTGGACTGCGAAATTATTATCGTGAAACTAGATCTTGTGACTACTGTGTTCTTTCGTCGCAATGGCTGACACTGAGCCAACCGCTACTGCTAGAGAACTGGAGGTGGACGTAAGTCTCTGTAGGTAGTATTCTGGACGAAGCCAGCTGACAATCCCAGGAAACCGACGACACCGACTCCGCGTACAATGACTCGTGAGCACCGCGGGACCGTTGCATTTCTTACCAACCACAGTTCCTGATGACCTCGACAGGATCGGGTCCGCTAGCTACAAAACATCCATTAGCTCCAGCGTCTACAACTACGTGTAAGACAGAGCCCTCGTTAGTGTCGTTTTTTTGCTCACCAGAGACCGACGTAGGAATCGGCTAGGTACGAGGTAAGAATGGATGACACTCGACCTTGGCGGGCGCATGTACTGAGATCGATGCTCAGAACGGACGTCGATACCATGGATACCGTGAAGGAGCATACATGCTGGTAAGCTGGTTTCCGTCCGCGGGATCAGGCAGCGTACTGAATGAAGTCCTTCAGCCTAATGACGAGGAGGAGCAAAATCGGATGGACCTGGTGCACCACGTCTACCGGATGCTCTTAGGCGGCAAGCTGTTCCTGGCGCCCATAGCCGAGAACCCGCAGCGGGTGCTGGACATTGGCACGGGGACTGGTCTTTGGGCCATTGACTTTGCAGAGTGAGTACATTAGACTCTGCAGTTAGGCTTCATTTCGACTGTCGCTAAGAATTGATCAATGCTAGTGAATACCCCTCGGCTCAAGTTATCGGTGAGAGATCGACTCTGCTCGCTTTTCAGCAAATGAAGGCGTTCTAACAGTCGCAGGCACGGACCTGAGTCCCATACAACCCAAGTGGTAGGCGCAGCACACTTCCATGATTGTCGGTAGACATTCTGACATGCATAGGGTCCCACCAAACTGCACCTTCGAGATCGACGACTTCGAGAACGAATGGCTCTACAACCGCCCGTTCGACTACATCCACGGCCGTGAGCTGATGGGCTTCGTCGCCAACTGGGACCACCTCTTCGCCCAGGCGTTCAAGCACCTGAAGCACGGCGGCTGGTTCGAGGTGCAGACGGCGGACCCGTGGTTCTACTCGGACGACGGGACGCACGAGAAGGCCAAGAACAGCAAGATCTTCCTCGAGAACCTGCACCTGGCGGGCGAGAAGTTCGGCAAGAGCATGAGCCTGGTCGGCACGCTGAAGGACCGCATGATAAACACGGGTTTCGAGGACGTGCACTGTGAGATCCTGAAGGTTTGTCGTCGCCCCCATCCCGTGATATACATGTACATATATCATACATGTACTATCCGTAGTGCCGGTCAGTTCTCTTTTTGCTAACCTGTCAACCAGCTCCCAATCGGCCCCTGGCCCAAGGACCCCAAGCTCAAGGAACTGGGCCGCTACCAGCAGCTGCAGCAGATCGAGGCCATCGGCCCGTACACGCTGGCGCCCTTCACGCGCATCCTGGGCTGGAGCCGCGAGGAGGTCGAGGTGCTGTGCGCGGGCGTGCGCAGCGAGCTCAAGGACCGCTCGCTGCACTTGTACCTGAAGATGTACTTTGTGTACGGGCGCAAGCCGGTGCCGAAGGAGGAGGAGAGGAAGGAGTAGGCGTGACGTGACAGGTGCTGGTGTGGGAAGGTGGCGTTGATTGTTATTATTATGACTTTCTTGTATATACGTACTAAGTACAGGCATACATAACAACAGGATGTGTTTATTTCTTCGTGGAGAAGCTTCTGGGTTTTTTTTCCCATATTAACTAAATCATTTCAACACACTTTCAATTATTTAACCTGTTTCTCTCTCTCTCTCTCTCTCCCTTCCGTGATCCGAACCGGCTGCAACTAGCGTTCTTTCTCTTGGACACTGTTTTCCGCATGTATCATATCATCTCATATCGACTCAACTTGATTCCATTGATAACAGACCATGAGAGCCCTTTTTTTTGCCTTGAGAATTTTCCTAAGGCTGAAATTCAAATTCTTGATTTATTTATTTAACCCCCCCCCCTTGATTCCAAGTAAGATAAGAAATCCTGCGATCGAAGTCGTCTCATCGCATCTCACCTCATGAATGCTATGACATGAACTTATATAATATAGGCTGTGGAATAACTCATACACAATCCATCCATGCATCTACCGATCCATCCACCAATCCATATACACACGGAGAGAGAAAAAAATCGCAATCATTCTCGTTTGTTGTTTCTCGTGCTCTTGCTCGTGCTCGTTCTGTTCTGTATCCGTATCCAATATTACCCTAAACTGTCTAACGATGTGTAGTGTATAATATAATGTATATATATATATATATAAAGGAGGAATTGTCCAGAAGATCCCGCTTAAATAATATAATCAAGAAGCATACCTGCACAAGTAATCTACTACAGTGCAGTACCCGCCTACCTTAGGTACTGTATCTACCTAGGTGCGCAATGTCATCTCACGCCACCTGCTTCTCTTTTCCTTCTCCTGCGCACCCACCAACCGCGCAGCATCAAGATCAACCGCCTCACTGATCAACTTCTCTGACTTCGAGTCCCGCGAGTAATCGAAGATCTTGCCCGGGTTCAGCAGCCAGTGCGGATCGAGCGCGCGCTTGAGGCTGCGCATGACGTCGATCGTGTCCGGGCCCAGCTCCTTCAGCAGGGAGTCTTTCTTGCCGAGGCCGATGCCGTGTTCGCCCTGTAGACACATCCTCGTTAGCTGAGTTTCTTTATGCCGTACGGCGAACGGGGTACGTAGGATTAGGATGAAAAGGGAAGTGGGAAGGGGGGGGGGGGAACTACCGTGCAAGAACCCTCCATGGCCAGGGCGCGGTCGACCATGTCGTGGACGCATTTCTCGACGCGGGCGCGCTGCGCCGGGTCGCGCCGGTTGTACATGATGCTCTCGTGGAAGTTGCCGTCGCCGATGTGGCCCAGGATGCTGGCGAAGATGCCGAGGGCGTCCATTTCTTTCTTGGAGATTTCTACCGGGCGTCAGTCGGCACAGATGTACATTCAGAGAGGGGGAAGGGCACATACCGATGATATCAGGCAGCCTGGAGATCGGGACCGCCACGTCGGTCGACCACACGTCCGGGCTCGACTCGTCGCGCAGCGCAAGCATGCTCCACAGGGACTGCTTGCGCGCCGACCACAGGACGTCCGCCTCGTGCTCGTCACGCGCAAACTCGAACGACTCGGCGCGGTTCTGCCGCGCCAGCTCGCTGGCGAGCCGGATGCTGTCGGCGACCTGCGCGGCGGTGCCCGAGAACTTGAAGAAGAGCGTCGGCGCCTCCGTCCACACGCGGCCGGTGCCGCCGGCGCGGTTGATGACGCTCATCTGCACGTCGTCGAGGATCTCCATCGACTGCACGGGCACGCCCCGGCGGATGACCTGCATGGCGGCCGAGGCCGCATCGCGGATCGTGGGGAAGGTGACCACGCCGACGCGCGTCTCCTCGGGGATTGTGGCCAGCTTGAGCGTGATCTCGGTGACGATGCCCAGCGTGCCTTCGGACCCGACAAACAGCGACGTCAGGTTGTAGCCCGCCGAGGTCTTGCGCGGGCGGCGGCGCGTCTTGACGACGCGCCCGTCGGCCAGCACGACGGTCAGGTTGATGACCCAGTCCTTCATGGTGCCGTAGCGCACGGCGTTGGTGCCGCTGCAGTTGGTGCCCACCATGCCGCCGATGCGCGCCGAGGGCCCCGGGTCGACGGGGAAGAAGAGCCCCGTGGGCTTGAGCTGCTCGTTCAGGTCCATCCACTGCACCGCGGGCTGGACGACGACGTCCATGTCGTCCGCGTGCACGGCGAGGATGCGGTCCATGTGCGCGAAGTCGATGGTCATGCCGCCGTAGGGCGCGGCGAAGTTGGCCTCGAGCGAGGAGCCGCCCGAGTAGGGCACCATGGGCATGCGGTACCGGTGGCAGACCTTGGCGATCTCGGCCACCTCCTCCGTCGACTTTGGATATGCGATGGCGACGGGCAGGCGGTCCGCGTTGACGGTCGACCACTCCGAGTAGCCGTGCCGCTGGAGGTCGTCGTCGTCGGTGCTGATGGCGTCCTCGCCCAGCTTGGCGCGGAGCTCGGCGATGGCCTGGCGGGTTAGCAAGACGTTCCACATGTCAATTGAACTAGGTAATAAAGGAAGAAGCAGAGACGGAGGGAAGATACCTTCTCAAAGTCCTGGACTGAGCCATACCGGGGCTGCTTCTCCGTCCCCGATCCCCCCGAGACGGCGAAGGCGTAGGCGCCGGCGGCGGCAAAGGCAGCGAGCAGCAGCGCGCGTCCGGTGGTCCAGGAGGGCGCAGTCGAGCCATTGACCGCGCTGCTGATGGAGCTGCTGCTCCTGGCAGTGTTGTATCGGGGGGCAGGATATCGTGCAGAGATGGAGATCTGGGGACGGAGACGGGGACGGAGAAGGCGGGGATTTGCGGGGGAAACCCGGGCGAGGCTCAGCGACGGCCGCATGGGATCTATATATACATATCAGCAATAGTAGTATCCATAGAGAATGAAGTGCAGACAACAGAAGAAGAAAAAGAAGACAAGGGGAGGAAAAGGGCAAACGAGCAAAAGGGCCCGCGAGATTTCCCCCCGAGCTCTCCGCCTCGTCTGGCCTCGATCCGGTCTAGAAGACGTCCATGTCGGCCGAGACGCTCTCGTTAGTTATCATTCGTGTTCCTGGCGTCGTCTGCTCCACCGTCTCCATCTCGTGTCCAAATCCACGCGGGGTAGATGGAGGGTCCTCGCAGAGGCCGTGTCCACCCCGTGGGAGAGCAGAGTCCAGACCAACAAGATGTGCATCCGGAAGCATGATGCAGATCTCGTCTCGGTATGCCGGACTCTTGTATCTACATCCTCCGTCGACAGGATAGGTCGTTGGCTTCATCCAGCTTATCTCAACTCCGGGTCGCGCGGTTGATGGGGCAACCGGCCGTTCATCAACTCGACCTGACGTCGCTGTTCTCCGACATGGACAAGCCGCCGGACAGAACGTCACAGACACCTAGGTAGGTGTTTAGTGTAAGTAAAAAAAAGAAAAAAAAAACAAAAGAGAAAGCTCATGGCCGAGCTCGCGCGCGAGATCGAGCGCGTCGTGACGGCGCCATACGCCCCCGTCCTGCAGGTCTGCTGTCTCTCTCCAATCCACCTGTAGAACGAAAGGATGGACTGATCTGACGTCTGCAGGACCTCCATCGCCTCGTCCGGCACAGCACACCTGCTGTTCTGCGCGCCTGGGCGGCGTCCAAGCCGTGCCAGGTCGCGCCCCTGGCCGACGTCCTGCTCTCCGCGCTGCCCTGCTCGTCCGCCGCCCTGCCGCTGCTGGGCGCGTTTGGTGAGTGAAGCCTGTTATCTCTATATAACTTGTATGACCTCTCTGCTGACTATATCACAGCCTCCGTGCCGGTCGTCCGCGATGCTCTGCTACAGCGCCAGCCCGTCCTGCTGGACCGGCTCCTGCAGCGGGGGCTGGACGACGGAGACCCCGAGGTCAGTATCAGTATCAGTATCAGCATCCACTGTCCAGCAGTCCTTGATGATATCAATCGCCTTGGGTGCAGGCATGCTGACCGCTATCCAGTGCCTCCATGCTTCGACGGCACTGCTTTCCTCGCCGCTGCCCGGGAGCACCGTCCTGCCGGCGCGTCTGGCCCCCTTCATCATGAAGCTGGTCCACCAGATGGTCCAGAACCCGTGTGCCGGCACCATCCGGCCGCTGTACGAGGTATTCAGCGGCCTGCATGACAGCCCCGGCCTGCTGGACGCCGTGCCCGAGGAGGCAATGGCCAGCTTCCAGACCGAGTGCACCAAGATCCTGCGCAACCTCGACGACCACATGGGCAACTTGCTTTGTCTGGCCACCTTTGCCCGCATCGCCTCTACTCGTCGATATTATGCTGCCCCTGACCGTCGGGAGGATCGTCTCCCCGCCTGGCTGCAGAACGTCAGCCAGTTCTTCGGCCCCAAACGGGGCCTGAAGACGCTCGACCTCGTTGTCCTGCGTGTCGTCCTGGCATGTTCCGCCAGCTGCAGCGGGCTGTCCCCTGCCGAGGCCGTTGAGAGCGTACGCCTGGCCGTAGAGATCTGCGACAGGGTCGGGTTTGAGCAGAGAGAGTCCTGGATCAAGAGCAACCCATCCCGGATCGCAAAACTGTGCGAGAAGGTGTCCCGGGATGGTATCGATCCGGAGTTGCAGATGATGGTATTTATCTCGACACCACTTTTTTGCTTGGTCTCTGCTCACGTGGAATAGGGTCTCGCATTTCTTGTTCCCTTTGTACCTGCAACCTTGCTGCCAAAGGAGATTAGATCCCTTTGCCATCGGGCTCTGCTGTCCGACGACGGCCGAAACGTGCTCCGCGCAATGCCGGATGCCATTGTGACACGGCTGGTTGATGGGATCTTCGTACGTCTATCCACTCCCATCTGCAGATATGTACTGACTCCTCCAGCCTGTCTTTGACCAGTCCGCCGCATCTGAGATGCTCAGACATATCATCTCGACCCTGCAGGATGCTAATCCTGCGGATCCTGGTGCGCTGGCTGCGACTAATATGGCCGTATCGTTCCTCCCCAGTCTGCAAAGGGCAGGCCAGCAGCTGGAACGTGCCGTTCGGCAGCTGCTCGCATCTGAAAGCAAGATGCTGTACAGTCTTCTGGAGCACTTCCCGGTCCAGCAATGTCAGGCGCAGTGTAACGGGTCCGCGGTCTGCTATGCTGCGCTTTCCACCGCGCGAAACCAGCTGTTTGTCGATCTATTTGGCGTGCTGTTTTCCGTGGCTTTCTCGGGCCATGCATCGGACTCTAGTTCGGATCTGTCCGATGTCACCAACATGTTAGCTTTGTTTATGTCCCGGGTCAAGGGCAACCTGTTTCACAGCCATGGATGCGCTTTCACATCGAAACCTTCCTCCGTTGACATTTTCCCCCTTCGTGCTGCCTCTGAAGCTTCCTCTGACAACGCCCCGAGCAGAGACTGGAGGGTTAAGATGGCGGACGCTCTCCTGCGGAACGCCCGCATCTCCCACGAGTTTATTATCCAGCAAGTCGGGGAGATCTGCCGGGACCTTGAACATCGCTGCAGCGACGTCGAAGCCCCATTGAGGGCCGTTGCCGAAGAGCGTGACAACCTCGCGGCGGAGTTAGAAGCCCTAAAACGACGCAACAGAGAGCTCGAGATCCAGGCCGAGCAGTCATCGCACGCTATTTCCACCCTCCAGCAGGATATCGCCCGGCTCGAAAAGCGGGCCACCAGCGCATCGGTACGCGCTGAAGAGCTGTCGGCCCGTCTGGCCGCCGCGCAGAAGGAGCTTGAAGACGTGAGACGAGATTCCCAAGAAAGCGCCCGGTCCGAACGGGAGAAGGCCCGGACCAGAGAGTTGGACCTGATGGCCACCCTGACCGAGCGAGAGGACCAGCTCGAGGAGCTGCAGGAGGAGGTTCGGGAGAGGACGGCGGAGAACGAGGAGCTCCGCAGGACGCTCGACGCGCTGTCCAAGGAGAACGCTGCCGGTCTGGAGACCTCGGCGGCGCTGAGAAGGGAAATTAGTGGACTGAAGGCAGCTCTGGAGGCGAAGACCCTGCTGTGTTCGGAGCGGGATGAGGAGGTGAAGAGACTGTTGGCCGACAAGGAATACTTGCGGTCTGAGATGGAGCAGCTGTACAAGAAGGTATTCTTTCTGGACATTCTCACTTCGTCTCCGTATTCCAATCATCAGAATGACTCTAATATGCCTGCAGGTCGAACAGGAGACGTCGGAATCGGACAGGCTGCGGTCTGCCCTGCGAGCGGAGGAGGAGAGTCATAGATCGGACGTCGCGACGCTCAAGGAGCAGCACGACCTGCAAGTATCCAGAATGACCGCAGAGGTTAGTTCTTTAGCAATCAGGAGATGACACCAATTGTCTGACTGACCTGCCCAGGCGCAACAGCAGGCCGCCCTGCACAAAGAAGAGGCCAAGACCCTGCGGATGGCCCTGCAGGCGGCCGAGTCTAAGGCAAGCAAGGAGATCCAGGCCAAGAACAAGAAGATCCAGCGTCTGGAACAGAAAGTAGGTCTCTGAAACCTCCCGTCTCGATTCTCGGTCTCTAACGCTCTCCAGGTTGAGGCGCTGAGGAACGAACGGGCCGCCAAAGCCCGGGAGTTCTCTGAGGCGCAGGAGCACATCAGCCGCCTGATGAGCGTTATGGGCTTCAAGGGGGCCCAGCCGGAGGCATCAAATACAACTAGAAAGTCCTCACGGCCGCGATCTGTAGGTGTTCCGCGGTCCAGCGGAGCGCAGGCGGAGGACGAGTCGTTCTATCAGACGCAGCCGCCGGGCCAGGAGTCGTTTGAGTCTACGAGTCCGAGCAGCAGCGGTCCTTCGCCCAAACGGCCCAAGAGCTCTCGCCACTCGCGAGCTCTCCCGACGGGGTCCTCTTACGATAATAACTACGATGACTCTACGAGGCCTCCTGCTCATCCGCAAGGCTCAGACCGAGAAAGGGCAAGACGGCCGCTCAGCGAGGCCGACAGGAACAGCCCGGCCAAGTCCCTGCGCAGCAGCTCCTCCAAGGCCAGCTCGCAGTCTACGCCGCTGGAGAGCCAGGCCGGCCTGGAGGTCCCAGGGGAACAGACTCTCGAGGACCTCACCCTGTCCTTTGCCGAAGACTCCATCTTCACCAGCACGGCCTCTTCGTGGCCGTGAAACGGAATCTGCATGTCATAGGTACAAGCCAGTGTGCCCTGGGATCCCAGCGTGACCCTGCAGCGTCACCCTCACGGTGAACGCAACCTGAGACATGAGATGAGACGCGATGTTCACCGGAATAGGAGCACAGAGAATAGGGAATACAAAGCCTGCTTTGCAGTGAACGCTTCCATCCCGTATCAACATCGTATATTACGCAAACAGGTAATACTGCAGCTATTCCCAGCGTGCTGAGTAGCGGACGTGATTGGCCGGTCTTGTCCCCTCTGGTCACCCCTAGCAATCACAACAGGTCTGTATCTTTTGTATCATCCGCGTCGCGCGTCGTCATAGACAGTGAACGACACCATCCTATCCCCCTTCTTACCCAGATCATATAGATCTGTATGAGCAAGAGCGTTCATCTACAGGCGGAGAATAGCAGTTTTATTGAATTCAATTGCGCAGATTCGAGGGAATATGACCTCGCTTCGATGGCACTAGTGAGGTAGCGTCGTGTAGGAAGGGTATAAATATGAGGGTTCTTGCTTTCTCTCTTTCCTTTCTTCTTCATCCATCTGTCTACTACCTACTCGTCCATCCATCCATCCATCCACCATCTACTTGGCTTCCATCCTCTTAGGCCATAAAATATATATATATAAGACCGGGATTCAGGGTCCCAAAGGAGAACATATCCTTCTTTCCTTTAGTTTCTTGGTTGCTTTACATATATACCTTCCGGCCCTCCTGCCTTCTTCTTACCTGCCTGCCTGCCTGCCTGCTTGGGTCGATTCGATTACTTCTTATATAATATATATATATATATATATATATCAACATCGTCGACCATACCACCCACCTACCATTCGCTCTCTGGCATGGCGTGGTATATACACCTTTTTACCCGCGTCGTGAATCCGCGGGCCAGAGTGGCCGTCTGTCCGTCCACGGACGGAGGTGTCCGATATTTTATAATTTCATATTATATATAATACCTCTCGGTTTTCTGTCGCTCTCGCCGCGACATCGATCACAGCCGATCTTCCCGTCTTCAACTTCACGGCTTGGTAAGTTGATATGTTCTGGACTGTGCTTCGTGGTTGTCGTTGGTTGTGTCTGTTCGTTGGATTAGGTCGAGATGAGTATGGCGCTAACTGGTGAGTCGATGGGTCCAGGGTCTTCTTATATAACGACGAAAAGCCTGATAGACGCGGATGGTTCAACCCTGTCCTGCCCTTCCCAGAGCAACAGGAAGGGCGAGCTGTGGACTCCGGATGGAGATGCAGATGACTTCTCCCGTCAACTCACAGCCGACGAACTACCGGGCCGAGTCCGTCTTATATGCTTTTTCTTTTGTTATATATACAGCTCCCTCAAAGGGACGGCCTGCTCCTCCCCCACCTCGGGCCTTGAACTTCCCATGCAGACTTTGAAACCTTTTGGTTTTATATATACTCGATTCGATCCGGCACGGTCGGCCACGTCGAATTCCCAAGGTTGACGAAAGAGACACGGAACTCATCGCTCTGCCGTAGGGCCTCCCAGGGGGGCGGGGGCCCTACGGCATGAGATATACTTCTTTTTTGCACTTTTGTATATATATATATATTCGAGACTCTGCAGTGCATTGAGAATACCACGAGGTCCGGCAGTGCGGTCGATCGACTTTTCTTCTTTTATATATTCGCCGAAGCAAAGACGACATCAGGGGCAAACATCTGTCGTCGACGCCCCTGATGTGCGGTGCATCCGTTTCTTCTTTTATATATACGACTCCTTGTCCACGGCCCCAACATGGGGCCCCCGCTCTCCTGGACAATCACTTGCGTCTGCGTCTTCCCCCCCCCCGCCAATCCGGTTCTTCGATTTATATATATAATACCCTTTTATGCCTGTGCCCCAACTGGGGGCCCGGGTGCCTTGCGGCTGTCCACACCACCGAGGGCACCGAATGCGCGCGGAGGATCCGGCAAAGGGACCTCTCTGCTCAATCCGCCCATCCTCCGTCCGGTCGTATATATACACACGTCCCCTCGATTCACGGCGCAAGCAATGGCCGTGGCCGGCTCCCCCTCTCGTCAGTTCGGGCCTCATTCAAGTTCGACGGACGCGGTCGATTAGTTACGAAGGGGGACTTGATTCCCTCACTGTCTGATGTGCTCGAAGGAAGAAATATGACGATGTGCGTCCGTCTTATATCATATATACTTCGGGGAGGAACCCCAGGCCCGACTTCCTCCAGCAGCTCGTCCCGAGTCCTTAACAGAGACATCATCGGGGGTTATATATCTCTTCGGTCGTCTTTCTTTACTTATATATATATATACCACGATTAAAAAGGAGGGCAACACCCACGTTGGGTGTTCTGCGCCGGGGGGGGGGGGTCCCCGAATACCTTGCTCCAGAGTCCCGCAAAAATCAACATGGGCAGCGTCGAGAGCGCGCGGCTGTGGAAACAGCCGTGCATCCGAACTCGGATTGCGAAACGCCTTTTTCAAGTTTTATATATATATATATACCTGCTCTACATTCAGATGATCGATTGCGGGTTTGCCTTTTCGAGCGAACGAACGAACGGAAGAGAGCAGACATATATATATATATATCTCGAAAAAGGAGAAAACCGGAGTTCAGGTCAAGAACACACGTCCGGCCTATGGTGGGGTAATGATTCCGTATATGACGGAACCTATATATCAGGACCCTCCTAAACAGCTATTCTTGTTGGGTGTGGTAAGTCGGAAACGTCTTCTTAATCGGCTTCCTGGTGTGGCTGATGTATTTCGTTCCAGATATAGAGCAGCCCAGCAGCCCGAACTTATGGTCCGACTCGCGAACACGATGTATATATACCGTGCATCAACCAGAGGCCACAAGGACAGGAAAGTGGACTTGCCCTATGGGGCGGGAAGGGAATCGACATCTTGGCACCTTATCCTCCGTCGTTCACCGTCTATATAAATTCCACATCGGCAATACACGCCGCCAGCTTGTCGATCAGCATGATCCACAAGTCCTGGCCAGGAGGGCGAAGTGCCTTTTCTTATTTTATATATATACACATACCAACGCGCGAGATATCGTGCTGCCTTGTGGCCCTTCACCCAGTGCGAACTTTCTTCACCTCTCTCGAGTTCGTTTCGGCCTTCAGGCCCAGGGAAGTCTTTCCCTGTAATGTCGACCAAGAGACGTGGATCCAGTGGGGACCAACGCCAATCGCCGGTCTATGGGCAGCTTCTTTTTTATATATACTTTTCTTCCTCTTTATTTTCGTCTTCAGAGGCATCGCATACTGGAAGAGCAGCCCTGGCCGTCTAGGAAACAACTGGAGGACCGCAGGGTCCGACGCGAAGGAGGCGTTTAATATATATCTGCTACTTCCATGGCTTATATTATATATATACTTGCCAACTCCATGGCATTCAAAACAGATATATATATAGGGTGACCGTTTACTTCTGCTGGTCGACCTGGCGCGGAACGATGTCAACCGCGTCTGTGACCCAATGACCACCCAGGGTCGATTGTCTCATCTGCTCTTTCTTTCGATGATCGTCCTCGCTGACGGCTATGGAACTTCGGCACCACGTGGAAGTCGGGCCAGATAAGACTTTATCTGAGCAAGAAGACAAGGTGGTCCTGTCTGCCCGAGCCACGGTCCGGTCTTGGTCTTCCGGTCAATTCGGTACGACCGGTATATATATATTCATTATATAAATACATGGAGAAAACAATCTCCGGCCGGCGATTGATGGATGGACGGCCGTGCCTGCTCAGGATATGCCTTATCGACTACGGGCGTCCAAGGAATACCGAAAATCTATTCGGTTGTGGCTCGCCTTGCTCGCCTGTTTAACATGGGGCCTTCAGTCTATATGGCCCGGAGACAAGAAGAGGGCGCTTTTTGACATGCTTGTTCGCCAGCGGCGGCAATGGGAGTTTTACCAGAGGCAGAAAGAAATGTCCAAGCACTTTCCCGCCGACTCTTTTTTTTGAAGTCAATGCCGGAGCAAACAGCTCGGAGAGTTGAACAGCGCTTTCGCTGGGCCGTAAAAAACAAAAACCCGGATGAGAAAGTCGTCTAGTTCCTTCTCGTCTCTGGGCTTGACATTGTGGTTTCGCCACAGGGCAGTTCCTGGAAACGTGTCTGTGGAATGCGTGGTATATATATTCTCGAGATGATCCTCGATTCCGGGATCAACATATATATACATCTGCGAGACGAGAATGGAGAGACCGCTCTACAGCGCACTTGGCTGCCTACATTGATCACAAGTATATATACCGTGCGACGCCTCCTAGATGCACGTGTGCGTGCAAACCAGCGTGGAACCGAGCTTTACTATATAGTCATCGGTGGAAATATTAACATCGTCGCGATGCTTACCTTTTTAGAGCCCATTATGTGACACGACCGATATATATATCGCGACCTATCCTCCTCACTCCCATCCCCGTCCGGCGATTATAATATATACATCTTTGGAACGTTCCTCCAGGCCTTCAACCTCTCGCGCCGCCATCAGTTTTCTACAATCAGATACATGGTCTTCCAGAGCCCCCTCCCCATTACATACAAACAAACATATGGGGCCGGAAGACCTACGGCTACTCAACACGGTCCGGTCCGCCTTGCTGTGGCCTGGCTCAGAAGTGTGCGCGATTGCCGATTTTACAATCCGGTTACTACCTCGCGTTCTTCCCGCCGCCGTACAGAAATCGGGCCATTGCGTTTCAGCTGCCGGAAAGCTACAGAAGGAGAAGGAAAGCATCGCAAGAAGCATGTCTCGGTAAAGTGCCTCTCCTGGTTTCATATATATACATGTTCAAGCGTGCACCAAAACAAGAGGAGGACAAACGTCCGGCGCGTTGACATCGCTCGCCGACTTCGTCTTTTTTATATATACAATACGATCCAAGAGACGGTGGATTCTGATTCTTACAACACGGGGGAGAGAACCTGCGGAAAGTGATCTCCCATATGTTTGGCCGGAACAAAAGGCGCCTCGACCGAAGTCTTTTGCCGTCTCCGGGCTGCCTGCCTGTCTGCCTGCCTGCCGGTATATGTTTTCTAAACAATATACTACTTTCCTCTCGGAAGGCCCATGTATGGGGTCCTGCATTTCTCCTTTCTTTTTTCTCTTTCTTTATATATACCACTTGCAGCGGGCAAAGACGCCATTGCCCGCGGCCATGTCGGGGGCTGAGGATGTGACTTTTCTTGTCTCTTCGTGAACCGGGGTCGATGTTGCAGACGCAGGATTCGTGAATACGGCATCGGCAGAGCAAGAAAATGTTGTGCTCCGCTTTATAACTTGGACTTGGATGTGCTTTCAAGCGTCTGGTGACGCTTCTATATATATATTTTTTCTACTCCGGTGGAAATTGAGAACCGCCGTAAGTGGCATGTAAGTGGCAGGAAAGGCCCCAAGAGCAGCATTCAAGATGGTCGAAGAGGTGAGCGTCTGGGCGGAAACCCATTGTCCCAAGCGGGGTCGTATAAGGTATGTAGGAGCGTGCTGACCGAGAAATGAATCATTATCTAACAACGGGGACAAAGGCAGGGTATATAATATTTCATATATATCCCGAAGTCGACTTCCTATCGTTTCGCGAGCAAGGACTCGGAACCCAAAGGGCCAAGCCTGCAGCAGGCTTGACTCTCTAATCTTCAAGCTGCTCGTACGGACGCTCCTGCAGGGTGTGGACTACATCCACACCAAAGGCCGGTTAATACATTTGTTTGGTCCGGTCATGGAAAATGTCTGAAACCAAGAAAGTCGCCGCCGAGATGGATTCTGGCGATAGTTTTTTTTCAAATATATTCCTCGATCATCAAATGCATCATTCCTACTTGGAATGCGTCCTGGTATATATACTTACGGAAGGGCTCAATCAATATCGGCGGCCCTTGAAATGGCTGCTCCCGAGGTCTCGCTCCCAGGACACGGAGCCATTGGAAGGAGCTCGAACAGAAACCAATTAATATATATATATATATATATATATATCTTTGGGAGGAACAAGAGCTGCACAAAGCTCTGTCCCGACCATCTCTGGGTGCATTACTGCCGGAAACACTACCTCGGATATATATATATATATGTATATATATACGGCGCCCCGAATGAGCGGCGCAATGGACAATGGCGTCCGAAAAAGCCGACTCCGCAACGCGCAGGTGTCCCTCGTATCACGATGGTCCCTGGTTCCTGTCTATGTCTTTCAGATCGTCTTGTTACAATGTCCAAAGAGAAGGTAGACCGACTATCGTTCTTTAATTTTTAAATTTATATATACGTACCACCCCCACTTCCTTCAATATCGGGCCCCTCCGAAACCCCCTATGCGCGGCCCCTTCTTACTTTGTCTTGTGCGAAAACTTCCTGGCGACACTTTCCGATGACGATCGAAACACTACGTATATAAGTCTGGGCTGGAGAGGGAAAGGAATTCTGTGCCCGGAATGCCGCAAGTGTATCATCGGGCCCTGCATGTTTCGATCTCGGTCCACTATTGCCGGAAGCATTGCCAATGGCGGAGCGGCAAGTTCTGTTATTTTTATATATGGTGCTGATCTTCTCGGTTTTCTATTGTTTTTTTCTTTAATTTTCTTTATATATACGCATTATGCACATTCGAAACAGATCGGCCGGATAGATGCCTCCGGCCCCGTCACGCTGGGGAGAGAGATATATATACTCAGAAGACATCTGGCTTGCTTGAAATGGCGCAGCGCAAATGGGGCAAGGGACGACGGAAAGCATAGATGCCCGTCTGGGTCATGTTTGTTTCTCTGTTTCTCTGCCTCTGTCTTCGAACTGAAGAGGTTTTGGCAATCGAGTATCGAGATCCCACTGGGCGAACTCCCGCTTCAGCTTTGAACTTGCGGACTTTGTCTGAATTCGAAACTTGTTTGAAGATCTATTGTTTCCCCTGAAAAAGCAGTGTCTACAAGGTGCCTTTTGGCAGCTTCAGGGAGGGACCAAAATTTGGAGTCTCTCTCTATATATATGTCCCAAAACTGGGGCCTTTGTGGAACGTGCCTCCAGGAATGAAGCCGGTGAAAGAGGACCGTCATCATCTTCCCAGTGAGTTTTGTCTTTGTGTCTTTTGCCCCTACTTCCGTTTTGGACTTTGCTAATATTATGAAGGACTCTCAACTGTCGTTGGTCCCGTCCTGGGCGTAGGCATTATTTATTGCCCCTTTTTCCCAACATTATATCTATATATAACCTGCTCACCTCTTGTTGTCGTCCCAGCAAACTGCTGGGGCAAATATACTCGCGTATATAATAAGATAAAGGGAATCTCGACCCTCACTTGCTGGTTTGTATTATACCTACCTTTCTATTATTATGTCGGACTGCGCGAACCTAGTAATCCGAAGGTATGATGATGAAGAAGCTCTGATTGTTCTAATCTACCTAACTCATTGACTATTTGTCTTATAGAGAATGTGCGATTATAAGCGAATATTGACAGGGGTAGTATAATAGTGCAAGGGTTATGACCTTCCTTATTCGGATCGGCGTGTGCTGACTAGGTCGATATGCTTCTTGGCATACTACTAGGGTATAGTGGTGATATTCGGCTGACATATTACTTTGTTAGGATGCCGATAATAACATTGGTGACAAAAAACCCTCCGCTGCGAATTGAACCTATATATTGCATGCTCTAGCGTCGACGTGCTGGGGCGGGTGGTGGGTGGGTGTCTCCAGGTCTTTGCTTTCAAGTTGGAGAACAGGAAGGGGATGTCTTGAAATGTTTCCTTCGCCTCTTTCTGAGGCTCTTAAGCCAATGTGTGTGCAAGCTTATTTTCGGGACCCTGATGTGGCCCCTGAATCTTCATGTGAGTCCCTTGTATATCGAACCATGTTGTGTCTGTGTTGTTAACTTTTCGGAGTTATTCGCAGCCGGGGTCTGTTCTTTACCGGTTTGAGCGAAAAGTCGATGACACCGAGCGCTTAAGCGCGTCCAAGAGACATTGAACGCCTCCGGGAGTATATAATCGCTCATCAAAATTCCGGAGAAAAATCTCCTTCCCCGACATCGAGATTCTATCCGAATGCTCAGAACCAGATGCGCAATGTTTCCGTTCTCACTCACTTCCAGCGCACCTAGAATGGATCCGCAGACGATCGACGCTCTGCCGAAGTTGCTTTTCAGCGGGCCTCCGGCTCCTTTTCTATATATATATATACTTTTATTTTCCTCCAGTGCCGACCATGTCCGTTCCTCCCGTCCAACGCTTCGTTTTCAACTATATACAATATATGCGACAAGTATCCGACAAGCCGTGTTGGGTCCACCCCCATGGCTCAGCCCCGGTCCTCGATTTCCGCAAGGACAGCCGGCAAAGACAATAATAAAGAAGTCGCCGAGCGCGTTTGTGCAGATCGAATATGTGCCGGACATTGCGGCCCCAATGTGGGGCCCTGTCAGTTTGTTGTGAGGATATTGGAGAACTTATTTATATATATAGCCCCTATTTCTGGGGTACCTTACTGGGTTCAAACCACTCTGTCCTGGCTGGCTGCTGAGCAGTGGGCCCAGCAGGATCCAAACACGTGGTGCTCGTCATGACTTCTTTTCGATTGGTTTATATATATGTCTTGCTCCTTGTCGAACCGACGACCATTCATGAACCACTTCCTGTACCATACCTGCGAAACATCTCTTTCCAGACACTCCGTGCTGGTTGTGAGGGGTACAAGAGATCGTCAGTGACGTTCTGCTCTTTTTTTTTTCAGGCGCGATATATATGCATTTTTTTTTCAACACTCGTCCAGGAGATGCACAAACAGGGCGCAGTCCCAACCCGCCTGGATCTTACATAGTCCCGCCCGGCCCTGAGGATGCTTCTCTTCCAGGGAAGGTCAGCAGACTCAGTCTTCATCTGGCGAAGACACACCGGAAGCCAGGTTTGAGGCTCCTAGGCGAAGCTCTCATATATATACCAACATTGTTCCCTTCCGAGGGCCCGCCGGCTACTACCCGTAGTCAGCACTGGGGTGGTCGTCTGCGCCCAGTCATTTTATATATATTGTTGTGTTCGCCAAAACATCAAAAGACGATTCATTGCGGGTCGCAGTGATGATTTTCTCGGGGATATATATATATATATATGCGCAGTGCAAGCGGGCAAGAGAGTACTTCGACGAGAGCGGACCTGGGCAGCTTATATACACTCTGAGACGACAGAGATGAAGTTTGATTAGAACCCCTCGCAAGGGTGGACACTTCGAGGGTATATATATATATATATATATATATATCCCTGTGGATTATATGTTGAGGAATCATGGCTCAAACTCGCAAAAGAAGGTCTAAGCAAAAAAAAAAAAAAGAAAAAAAAATTTACAACCTCAGCGAGATGAGATCTGGATCTGGAATAACCGAGGAACGAACGATTCTTTTTGTTGCGAGCCCTTTGGCTTCCTCTTATTTCTTGCTTGAGCAGTATGGACAACGACAAAGAGCTTCTCCAAGACAGTGTGGCTGGAGTAATCTACTCGAGTCCTTGACCGTTACAATCTTGGATCAGAACGGGATGGATAAAAATAGACGATTTATCCATCATCCACCCTAAGGTTATGATGGCTCTCTCAAGGCACCTACGTCGGTTGAGAATCGGGATCATCTGTCCAGAAAAAAATTGGGGAATGGGATATTCTACATTTATATATATACAGGACTGCACAGTGTCCGCGTCAGAATATCTACACTTCACACTACTATCTCTGTCGCAAGTGAAGAACTGAACCGCACAAACCATGGCTGCTGACTGCATCCCTTCATGTTTGCCCTTCTATCATAAGGAAATCTGGAACAGTTCCCGGAAGAATTGTCCGTCTGTCCGGCGTGGCGTTGAGAAAATGATGTCGGCTTATATATACATCTCAAACGTCGCTGATGACGCCTGGGAATCGAGATCCCAATACGGACACGGACGCGCCACGAAAAGAACCATGGATTATCACAGCAAGGGTATTAAAGGTTTATTCCTTCGACATCCATGCTTGCTTTTCGTTTATATACTCAAGAGCAGAGTCGAGGATATTGCCATTTGGGAAAATCTATATATAATTCTATCGCAACCCTGGATTATCTACGTGCCTCGCTGTCCTCTGGTCTTGCCGACCTGCACTCTCCTGGGGCATGTTATCACCCATTCCGTTTATATATATACTTAGAGCGGCCTAAATCCAAACGATTGTCAAGATACAGACGTCTACCCGTGACTGAACCAGCCCTGCCTCTCAGGGGCCTTGAGCTGGTATATACCTATATATGACTTGGCCGACCACAAGGGTTCTTTTGGCAACTAGACTGCCAAGGAGCGCTTCTCGCAACATGTGCTAGGTTTATACATATCAACAGCTGAAAGAACAAGCACCGTACGCTATGAGCTGCGAAGCGTGGCGTGTCTGATAAAGTCTCCTTTTGATAAGGAGCGTCTTCATCCTCATAATATCGAAAAGTTTCACTGCTTCTTTGAGGAGAGAAAAAAATTCAATGGTCATCGCTTCTGAAGAATGTCCCAGCAAGTGAGGAGCCAGCATGTCCTACTGGATTGAAGCGGTTCGCGATCATCACTTCATTAGCCTGACAACTCCAGCTGGAATGTCGATACCCACCTTTAGGTAGCAATCATATGATTGCAACTTTATTCTCACGACCCTTCAGGTGCAGTGTGCGCCTGTGGAACCAGCAGTGCATGTTTGCTGGTCTATATATACACCACACTTTAATTGTGGCACGGCACTGGCGGCAAAGATGCCGCTCTTATTGTTTGCTTGTTAGTAACCGGCCTGGGGACAAACTCGATCGCGCATTGTCTTCTCCGCTTTTATATATATATATGTCTTTCTCGTCCAGATCCTCTCTTAAACTTCTGGAGTGGTGACGGAAGAGGCAAGAGGAAGGGAATGGAAAATCCTTTTTGAGGATCACAAAGGAGAAAGGCCGGACGACGCTGAAAAAGAAGAATGCATCTTCTGTTTCCAAGGCCTCTTGAGTGATCCTGGAATGATCAATGCCTTGCATGGTTGATATATATCCTCTTTCAGTGACCCTTATTTTCATTTTTTTTCTAATACATATAAATGTGCCTGTTCTTCGATCCCTTCACGGTTGGTTCCGCCTCCAAGCACCTTTATATATATGAAAAGTCTGCCTTTTTCCTATAACCTGGCTATGAAACACCTTCCTCTTACCACCAATCTGCGGTGGCTCCGTCGTGTCGGCAAGAAGGGCGCGGCCTACAACGACAGAGAGAGGCTGGAAATGTTCCGAAGGGGTGTGTGCCAGCTTTGTCTTCCGCACCAGTCGGTATATACAATATTTTTAGTAAAACATATATTCAACTTCTGCCGAACTCTGGTTCTCTCATATATATATATGCTTTGGTGTGCGCTCGGATGACGGTATCGCTCCGATAACAGCGCGTTTCTTGGCCTTGTTGTGTCGCTCGGCTGATAGGTTATTGCATCGGGCAACTCCTGTCACTCCTGTCACTTCATCTTACTGCTCGCGAGATTTTGCGAATTAGCTATATATATGCCGAGTTCTTTCTCGTGGCACTTTGAAGTGGTGGACATTGTCGAACCGCTATTTTCGTCCGCACGGCTTCCTGTTGCATACTTGTCGCGACGTGTATTAGTGGAATCAGAGGCAGGGAAGAAATTCAGTCATCTCTGCGGCATCCGCCTCCCCTTCTTTTGGAGATACGTTCTGGGTTCCCCAATCTGTGAACCCCAAGATGGGAGCGGTCCATAGACCCGCGGGACAAAATGCCCGCGGCGCGCACATCGCCAGGAAAAAAGGCTCTGTCGTCGTCGCTTGTGGTTCTCACCCTCTTTGGACTAGATCATTATTCGAAATTTCTTTATATGGCGGCACCCGACCAGCTTATATAGTTCTGTGAGGCGTTCACGCCAAAGTACGGGGTCTTGTGTGATGCTACTCCAAGAGAAGGCTGATTGGGGGCCAAGAATATCTATATACTTACCTGGGTCGGGTCTCGTATCCGCCGGCGAGACGAGGAAGAAACCGTCCGCTTCACGAACTGGATGTTGTGCGGTCCAGATTTGGGAGGCGATTCGATACCGTCTTTTATACACATTGTGAAAGAGCGGTATATCTACATGCCTGTCCCATTTTCCAGAAGACATCAACTTAAAAGGGGAGATCGAAATCGAAACCTCGAGACCAGTCCCATCTCTCTTCATATGTCCCCGAAACTCGGGACTTCCCCTTGCATCGTCCGCCCACATTCCATTCTATGTGAGTGGGGCGAAAGGAACGATAAATAAAACAAACATCGTTCTGCCTCTGACATATATAGTCGGCGGCTTTCGCTGCCCCGTACAGGGGGCACGAAGATCTCCGCCGGAAACACTCTTCTGGGAAGATGGGCGCCGCATATGATTGTGGTTCTGCTTACGAGAAATGCGAACTCGACAAAGTGCCAGGGAGGATGATTTTATTTTGAATATCGATTTCGACAGATGCTTCGCTTCCAGCTCTACGTTCTGGGTGGCTCCCATTCGAGGAATGGCTTGCAAACGACAAGAGCTTCAATCCTCAGCCTGAATGAGAGAAAAAAAAGCAACGGGTAAAAGGTTAGAGAGGATGTGTCCATGCCATGGAGTCAACAAAATTGTCTAGAAAGTACGACTTGGGGCTCTGAAGATAGGACAGTGATGGGGAAATTGGAGTTTTAAACTTTTTTTTCCCACAATGTCTACTACCATGACCTAAGGCGACGTTCATGGCGCGTCCCCTTCGCTGTTAGAAGCTACCGCTAGAGCTTGGATTTGAATTCCCAGGGTGTTGAAAGTAGAAACACGGCTGAAAATCTATATTCAAGAAGAACAGCATGGGTTGTACCCCCCAGCCCAAAGCGCGGGAACAACAACAAATCCGACAAAGCTCGACACGTTCTGTATACGGAGTTGTTCTTAACTTTTGGAAGACAACGGCTGCGATGCGGTCATTGCCGATCCTGAAGAGAGGAAGGAAACCTAGCACCCGTCAAACCGAACCCATCACCCAACAATGATGGATCGACAACAAATCCACAGACACCGCATTCCGCATCCTCTGCCAGTTAAATTTCTTTCTTAACCATAATTTCTATATTCTCTGACTGAGAATGTTGGTGTTGGGGTGGTATACCTGTCCGGACTGTGTATCAGTCCGACGGCAATTGTGGCTGTCTGCCTGGGCATATTTAATAACCCAGTCCCTGGGAACGTCTTGAGCCACTTCACCATCCAGAGATAGGTGTCCATAATTAATATATATATATATACAGCAACTAATAAAGTGCCCTCGGCGTGGAGCATATGGCAGGATGGGAGATGCGGTGCCAGCGCACCTTTACATATGAATGCCTCAAATGCCATATCAGCAAGAAAATGTCACGAAAGTACCCCGAAACACACACTATCCTGTCTGAGCTACAGCCAGATTGCAGACAGAGAGGGCGTTGCTTTATATATATATTCACCTCCGTTGATGACTTATCACTGGGCATTTTCGGAAATTTTACACACAGGACCTTAAGGAACAGAGCCTCTACGGATTTCCTTCTCGGTCTTGCATACCTGCAGGATCAATTTGCTAGCGGTCGGACCCGAAAGACCACGGTCAGGAACTTTTCTATATTCGACTCTTTCACAAATATATATGTTCCTCTGGGACCTCTATAATATGTTCCTAGCTGCTTTTGATAATATGTTTCTCGGAGGATGAGGACAAGCCGAGCTACAGGTTTGCTGTGGTTCCCTGGGCCAGCTACGACTTGGACCACATACAAGCGTGTTTCTATACCCAGGCCTTGACAGTTGAAGGCAAGAAAGTGGTGTCGAATCCCAATAATTGGAAGTTGGCTATCTGCCAGTTGAGAGATCCCCGTATCTCATTCTATATAATATGAAAGGTGATTGCGCAGAACTTTTTGATTATTGCAATCAGAAGATGATTGAAGCGGCCGCGGTCATGGTTTATATTTTTAAAATTATTTCATACAAAAATTATCCGTCTGCAAAAATGTCAAAGAGAGGAAGGCTAGCAACAGTAGTGCTGTCGATCTCAGCAGGGATGATAATGACGACAACGAATATGAGGATGCTTCAGAGAGCACTAGTGCGGAGTGGACTCTCAGAAGCTCAAAGCAGTTCGATCCGGTAGCAAGGGAAAGACGAAATTCTTCTTTGACGCTCTCCGCTTTATATATATGTGCTGGAAGACCGACAGAATCGACGCGGAAGACAGATGGTCCAAACTTGAACATAAATGAATATAAATGTGCAACAGTCTCAGCGCGACGCGTCGTCGAATACGAAAGATCCCAAGTATCCTTGAGGCTGCCCCAGTAGTGGGCATCCTGCCTCAGCCAACCTCACCTCTGGTATCAGATGGGCGGACACAAGTTCAAGAAGATGAAATCGCACCTATCCCATACGCACCGCAAAATATGAGATGCGTGCGTCGAAGCCACGCGAGATAAACCGAAACCGAGGAACACACTCAAGAGGATCGACATTAAAAAGATCGACGAAGAAAATTGACTAGGAACTACCATATTATATATGAAACTGGCTGTCTACGCTGCTGCGCTTGCAAGGACTGTTTGGCGAATTTGATGGCTGGCAGCAAATCTGTCATTGAGCGTACGATCTCGCCGCATATTATTGAATGCGACATTGATATTATTTCAACTTTCTTCCATGGTATATACGCCCGCTATAGATTTCCCACTGAGGACAAGCCGGAAGCTGACGGGCGTTGGCAATGGTTTTGACGATATCTATATAAGCCCCTCTGGCAATATACGGGACTAGCCCTGCTCACTCTTAGCTCGGCGACGGTTCCGTCGCCTCTCGATACAGTTATACAACCACAATATATACCGGTGCCGTTGAGGAAGACGACAACTGTATTGAATCATGGAGATCAGAACTACTCATGGTCTTCCTTCCACAGAGCATTCTCAGAGTGCGGAGGCATCCAGTGACGTCCCTGACTCAGTTCAAGATCCCACACCAGCGCGAGAGTGGGCCTCATGCAGACGATGCCCAGATCCAATATTCGTGGAATGGTGTCTGACTTTCAACGACTCGCCGAGCTTGGACGGATAGATCACTCACCTGGGCGCTCATGACACCTCCACGTCGCAGTCTTCCTTCTGTCCCTGGGGACAGAAGAGGCGCATTGTCTCAGACAGCTCCATCTTCCACGGAAAAGCACCAAAAGTCAGTTCATGAGAAATATGAGTGTATAGATTCTTCAGCGACAGACTCAGATCTCCTTACACGCACACATATATATATACGAGCCTTGACCGTACTCTTCTACAATCCTCTACGCTACGAGCCCCTGAATTCAGCGGGGCCTGGATACAGGACAGTGAGAAGAAACAATGCAGTGAGATCAAAATTGAAAGAAAAAGGACGCAGATCTCGGAAGCACCTGCCTGAGAACACTCGTCCTTGGCGGAGATCTGGCGTCAGCCTTATTATACTGCACGACGTCGATATATACTCTGCATCGAACAGGCTCTGATCATTGGGCACGCAATAGCTGCTGCCCATACGCGACGATTACAAGTGTAAGCAATGGCCCACGGATGCGGTACACTTGCACCAATGCCAGGCTGATATCAAATGCCAGCATCCTGTGCGGAATGAGTCGACGCTGAATTATATACACGATCTCGACGGCCTTGAACCTTCCTTCCTAGGAAAAATCTCAACTGACATCGAATGGCCGTTGGATCCATTGAATGAGGAAGAAGGCACCGTTGACTTGGGTCAGAATCGCCTGCAACCTCGGTTTCTGAGTCTGGGAAGCTAAAGAACCACCACGATGAAGAGACGAACATGTCTCATAACGACGAGTGCAGCTCCGCAGAACGTTGGATTTATTTGTTGAGAAATGTAGATAGAGGAATAATTTGGAAAATTTCAGGATTGTGGCAGAGCTACTTACGAGCTGTGTATACAAAAAGAATAAAGATGAAAGAAAATCCAAAGAAAAAGGAAGAAAGGGAGGGGGGATAAAGGAAAAAAACCCGAGAGCGGAAAGAAAGGACAAAAAACTAAAAAGGAGAATGATATAACTATAGGAAAGAATTAAAAATCCAAAGCAAAGCAAAACAAACCAAAAATCAAAACAAAAATTAGGGAAGAGGATGAATTTCGCCTTTGGTTCAATCATAGGGGCGCTGTAGCAAAATACGCGGCCTAGAATGGTGACAGAGATATTGCAAGCATTTCCAGGAGCCCGCTGTCGCCATGCTTCTATAGGGAGAACTTCGCCATTTAGGAAGCCCACGCACAGCCTGGCTTGCAGCCGGAAGTCGTCGATCCGATGTAGGTCCTTCTTGCTCGAAATCGGGGTGTGCTAACTGTCTTCACAGGAATAACACCGACGAGGACACCGATGCTGCCCATGCTGGAAACAGCCAAGGACCAAAACTGCATCGTTGTGTAGACCGTCCACATGTTCTCGTCAGCGAATACATGTATGACAGCCCTAGAAACAGACGCCGTGCCGTTTATGCCTATTGCACTGCCGATGATAAGGTGAAGTACGGGATAATCAGGTACGACAAGCGCGGGAAATACGTCCGAAACGTTGCGGGTGCAACTGACAATGGCGGATGTTGTTGCCGAGCCAAGCCAGCAGACGAAGGTAATCACGCTCCCCGATATTACATATATGATGAATAGCCATGTTCTAATTCTACTCCAGATATATTTCCTTTTTATGCCTCTGTTAGCTGCTTTCACCGCCAGCCCCAGCTACATCCCTCTCCTGAAGGACTCAGATATATGTATCTACAATTCCCATCCATTCCACACAAAGGTGGGGAAATGTCGACGCATCGGGATGACGATTACGGCCTATATCCTTTTCTCATCTCCTTCCCGAGAGTACACGGCAGGTCGACTTCCATGAGCAAGGCCGGAATCGCAGATTTGACGATATCCAGTTTCAGTCCCAAGTCTTGAAGCCGATATTCAAACCAAGTTACGTTCCGCAGACGTATGGGTTCACTACTGCCGAAAGCATTATGCTGGATTTATATATATTCCTTCGATTCCTTCAAATACTGGCCGGACTTCCTATATAATACCATCTTCCTGAACTCTCCGTGACTGTCCTCTGCTGTGCTGATATCGGTTGAACCTTGCTTATATCTTAACTGGGAAGCGTGTTCTATATATACTGGGAAAGGCGCATTGCAGACGCGGCTACGGAATCGAAAGGCTTATATATAACGGACGGAAAGTTGCCCTTCTGGGTGGCAAAGCAGTCTATCTGTCCCTTTGCTTGGAGATATACTTTATATCCTCTTTCCGATTCCCGCTGTCAAGGCGATGGACGACGAGTCCTCCCCTCCATACGTGCGGCGGAAAACTTTTTATCATGCGGCTGTTGCTGTTTATACATGTACACACTTTCGCGCAGAGCCCGAAACACGGGGCCGAGGGGGCCCTCGCAACGCCGCGATGAGGCAGGAGCGCGTAGCACGGGTCCTGGCGAGGGAGGCCCGGCAGAAGGAGACGGACCAGAGGGCAGAACCTGCCCACGCTGGCGGCATTGGAGCGTCCAGCTGTGTCTAATAAAAGCTTGACAGCTAAAGAGAACGTGTGTTCCATAACCCACAGAGCGTGAGGCCTTACCTCCAGCAGCAAGGGCGTTGAGGATCTGGCCACCGCGGCTCCGACCTGGTTTGTCCCTCAAGCAGAACAAAGAGGCACGAAGGGCTGCTATAACGCTGGATGACCCCAGCGACTCGGAGTCGGGAAAAGCGTAACCCCCCACTTAGAGTCCCGGGCGGGGGTAAGAAAAGGATACAGGGCAGGGGATAAAAGGAAGACATGGGGTTGGATGTTCGTATTTCTGCATGAATGATACGCGGCATCTTTTTTTTTAAAAAAAAGCTTTCTATATATGTACTGTACAGAACTGTACCACGTTATGCAGGAGATAAGTAGCCATCAAGGATGCCTGGGGAATTATGGGGTGGCTGCGATTATGATGTACATACAGTATGTACGGGTTACTGCCTAGCTAGGGATTCAGAAATTCGAAGACATGACGTCTGTGATACATAAAGCAAGACCCGGATATATTAAAACACGGCTTCGAGAGGTGCGCGATTCGGAGTCAATGAGCATTCAGTGTCTTCATACGGAGCGTATTGTCGATAGCAGTTAATGGTAAAGGGTGAATCGGCCGTGATTAAGGAGATATATATTGGCTCTACTAGTAGAGACAAAACATATTCTTATTCCAGTGAATTATCTTTATTCCTATTGCGCGATTTTACTAGGATTATTGATTATTCTTTACGAAAAAAAAGTCTTGCTATTCTTTAGGCTGATTTCTCCAACTTTCATCCTCGAACTGCTATATCGTCCACGTCGAGAGTACCATGCTGAGGGAAAAAAAAAAAAAAAAGGCGACTTCCCGTGGCCTTTCTTGCTAATAAAATGCACAACATAGGCAGCACGTGCAAACATGCACTTGGCGCTTTGATGGATCTACGAGCTCCAACAACGGACGCCGTTACCGTGGTCAGCGCCAGGGCCTTTGTCGGGTCTGAAAGAGATGGAAATACCCGACATTCATGGATCCCCTGAGGGGAAATTGCTTGGCAGAATCTCCACATTCTACCCTACAATATTAAATTCATTTACGATGCACTGATATACATATATACATATATACATATATATATATATATATATATATATATATATATATATATATATATATATATAACTTGCCGGTCGTGGTAGTCACTGTACAGTATCCATCCTGCGGCCAAGTGAAGGTCTTTGCCTGCGTCCCCTTCGAAACGGCCCTTGACTTCGAAAGGTTATGCAGCTTGGAGCTGGCAGGCTAACAGACATGACGCCGGTACACTGTTTCTATATAATGCAGCACCCACCGTATATCGCTCCTAAGAGGGCCTTGGTGTTGCGAGAGAGATAATAATAAGAAAACATCTCTGAGGATCAAAGTAGAGCGAGATTTCGAAAAGGATGGTCAGACAGCGTGGATGAATGGTGGACGCCTAATAATAACGATACTGAAAATGGAGAACAACGTCCGTTGATGACGGGCCAAAAACATCCTGACAGATGCGGATTCGACTGTCGCTCCAGGTTCTGCGGCTTCGTTGCTTTCTCATTGGCAGCGGCACAGCCAAGCTTCGTTTCGAGGACTTGGCTTTGCGATCCGGTGGAACCCGACGACCGTTGGACACGGGGCCCCACAAAGGCCAGTGGTGCTATAGTTAGACTGCAAGGAGTATATATACGCTGGACATTGTGCAGGACATCAAAGAGGACGGACATCCTTTGTCCTCTCTGTTCACGGGCCGTTTCAAATACATGTCGATGAGGGGTCTAGATGTTATATCTCGGTGCGCCATGTGCAATGGCTCAGTCGACAGCTTAACACCGTCAGTGTAGTCGCTGGGGCTATCTGAGGATGGAGTATACGGTCCATATCCTGTGCCTTGGATGCAGGATCCTCCCCGTGGATGCGTGTGATTCCCACAGATACTCGCCGCCTACATAGCTGAACGGTCGGCCAACGCCGGAATAACTGCCTGGATGCGGCATCATACGCGATGGCAGTGAAGACGCAGAACGGGCGGCCACCGCCGGCCCGGGTTATATAAAAGGAGTTATCGCACACAGAAAGAGAGAGATATTCTCATTCCTTCATCCTATATCATACCATGTTTGTGAACTCTGTGTGACTGTCTTCTGCTGTTGCATATACGATGGATGCTTCCAAGGTTGGTCTCTTCTGTTCCCTCTGCTTCAGGCTTTGTCCATGTCCAAACGGATGGCTGCAGTAGGGCTGCAGACAGACTCCTTCAGAGCCGCAGGGCGCGGAGAAGCAGCGGCACAAGCAGAATGGGACATGGCATTGCCATGCAGGAGGGTAAATTTCCATGCATCTCCTGGCCTTTTTTTTTCTTCTCCTGCTGCTGGAGCTCGATGTTTCTGTTGCCCTATATACCCTCTGTGGATGCTTTCTGATATACAAGCCTTTCTGCATCTGTACCTGTCCTCTCCTCGACGATCATATCATCTGCTAACCGGGCACTCTGTATACAGGACCACAACGACGAGGGCAAGAAGAAGAGCCGCACACACCGCGGCACCCGCGGCCGCGGCGACCCTCGCAACGCCGCGATGAGGCAGGAGCGCGTTGCGCGGGCCCTGGAGAGGGAGGCCCGCCAGCGGGAGATGCTGCAGAGAGAGTCTTCTTCTTCTTCTTCTTCTTCTTCTCCTCCCATTCACTCCCCTCCAGTCACCGACGAGACCATGCCTCCTCGTCCGAGACACCACCCTCTCGAGCCGGCGAGAGAGAGAACTCCCTCTCTCGCCTACCACACTCCCTCCTGCGAGATCAGGCTTCCGCCATCTGGGCACAGCATGCCGGTTGTTCGCCCAGTAAACGCGTCCTTGCGTGGCCGCAGAGGCCACAGATTCGTCTCTCCTCCTCTTCCCGCCTCTCCTCCCCCCTCGAACACCCCTCACCCTGCCCCCAGTCGTCCTCCTGCCTCGTCTCCGATGCTGCCAGCCCCGGCTACCACCATCACTCCGCCATGGAGTTTGTGGGAGTCGTTGGCCGTCAACCTCTTTGACGTCCCAGTGGAGGCAGACACGTTCGTCCTCTGGCACGCCTTCAAGGGCGAGGGGTCGATCTTCTCGATCGACCTCTACGAGGACGCTCACGGTTCCCGCGAGCACAAGGGCAAGGTCCGGTTCAGGTTGGTCTACCTCTCACTTCGGCCTTGTTCTGATCCCAGTAGGCGCGTGTTCTAACCTGCACCAGGCCGCCGCCTCGGACCGACTTTTGGAGGCGAGGAGTGTACACGATCACTCTCCCGAGTGGCAAGCGTGTCGACATTTCCGTGCGCCTCGACGCGCAGAGGAAGAACAGTGAGATCCAGAGCCCGGTGCAGGCCAATGTCTCCTACCCGGCAGAGATTGTGAGTTTTCCCTGGCAGCCTTTTCACGCTATGATTGCTTCTGACTCTTGATAGGAACTACCAATCTCTGCCCTGGAGATTGGGATCTTGCGGGACGAGAGGACAATGCTGCCGATGAGGACGGTCGGGTCGAAGCAGAACGAGAGGGCACGTGTCGTCCTCGACCTGAAGCGCCGGGAGATGGCCGTGTTCTTCCAGCTGCCAATCATCAACTCCAACTCCAGTCTAAATCCATCTCTCGCCGGACACCCCCAGAACTACCGCGTCCGTGTTCACTTCTCGCAGTTGTCCCGCATCTTCGAGACATGGGATTCGGAGTCGGAGTGCATCTCCCACGCCTTCAGTCTGGAGACGCCGCCTGTCTACCATCGTCGCATCGGAGATATCAGCTCGACCTTTGCCGAATCGGATACCACCTGGAGAGACGCGGACACTTGGTACCGTCAGACAGACATCGTCCATGTCCCAGAAGGCCTGGCCAAACTTCCCATCAGCCTGCGCAAGCCGAGGCCCCTGATCAATATTGGCCGCTGGACCACGTTCCGAATCACCTACCCGAAGGAGGTTGACCACAAGGGCCGATTCACGCTGCTTTGCAATGTCCTCAAAGACTTCAACGTCTCCATTGAGCGCACGCGGGACTTCGTGGTGTTGAAATCCAGCCCTACTGAACACACCGTCTGGAACTGGATCGACCCTCCTGACAAATCTTCGTCCCTGGACGAGCTGACCGACGACGACTACGTCCATCTTCCGTTTTCCGTTAGGTATCAGCTCGAAGTCTGCCTCTCTCATGGATACCTCAGTGAGTACGCGGCAACCAAGGAATTCGTTAAGCGGTTGGCAGAGATGGAGGAGCGGAAGGCGAAGATGCTTCTGGAGCATGTTGCTACCGAGAAGAAAGTTTACTACGATCCGATGGGGATATTCAACATCCCATTCGTCAAGGGAGTGACGAACACAAAGATCCCGGGCTACTGTTGCTACATGCGATCGGCCAGGGTTACCCCGAGCACGATCTACTACAATACCCCGTCGGTCGATATCTCCAATCGTGTCATCCGTCACTACATCGAATACGCGGACCGCTTTCTTCGTGTTCGGTTCACGGACGAGAAGCTGCTGGGTAGGATCAACTCCACAGAAAGCAACACCATGGATCCCGTGTTCACCCGCATCAAGAGAGCGATGGCTAACGGTATCACGATCGGCGGTCGACACTACGAGTTCCTTGCCTTTGGAAACTCCCAATTCCGTGAGCATGGAGCCTACTTCTTTGCGCCCCTGCCCAACCTGACGGCTTCGAACATTCGTGCCTGGATGGGCCATTTCAACGATATTCGGAACATAGCTAAGCACGCTGCGCGGTTGGGCCAATGCTTCTCAACAACTCGAGCTGTGACTGGCTGCCCGGTGCGGGTGCGTGAGATTGAAGATGTCGTGCGGAACGGATACAATTTCTCGGACGGAGTCGGTCGAATCTCCAAATTTCTCGCCCAGATGGCAACGGCGGAGTTGAAGATCAAGACCCCGTCCGGAGATCCTCCATCTGTCTTCCAGTTCCGACTGGGGGGCCGTAAGGGTATCTTGACCGTCTCGCCGGAGGCACAGCGACAAGAAGTGCACATCCGCCCCAGCCAGCACAAGTTTGGAGCTGTACATAACGGTCTTGAGATTATTCGCTGGTCCCAGTTTTCAATGGCAACGTTGAACCGTCAGCTGATTATCGTCCTCTCGACTCTCGGAATCGCAGACACGGTGTTCCACGAGAAACTCCGAACGATGCTAACGGACCTCAACGAGGCCATGACATCCGACTCCCACGCCATACATTTGCTGCACAGGTACATAGACCCCAACCAGATGACCCTTGTCGTCGGCGATATGGTCCGAGACGGATTCCAGAAATCGAAAGAACCGTTCGTGACATCGGTCCTTGAACTATGGCGGGCATGGCACATCAAATACCTGAAAGAGAAAGCAAAGATTGTCATCGACAAGGGAGCATGCCTTCTCGGCTGCATGGATGAGACTGCGACCTTGAAAGGATACTTCCACGACACCATCCCGAAAGCAGACGCACCGCTCGAAGAGAAGCTAGCTGCTCTGCCCCAAGTGTTTGTCCAAATCTCTCGTCCAGATGACGGCGGCAAATACAAAGTCATCGAAGGTCCTTGTATCCTTGCTCGCAATCCTTCTCTCCATCCCGGTGACATTCGCGTCGTCAATGCAGTTGATATCCCGCAGTTGAGCCATCTCAAAGATGTTGTCGTCTTCCCGCAGACGGGCGATCGTGATGTCGCAAGCATGTGCTCAGGTGGAGACTTGGACGGGGACGATTACCTGGTGATCTGGGATCAGGACTTGCTGCCAGATGACTGGTTCCGAGCCCCCATGGACTATACGGCTGCGAAGGCTCTGGAACTCGACCGTGACGTTACAGTTAACGACATCACGTCCTTCTTCGTTACATACATGAAGAACGATTGCCTGCCCCGGATTGCCCATGCCCATCTCGCCTTTGCAGACCAGCTCGACGATGGAGTCGATGCGGAAAGGTGCATGCGCCTTGCCAAGTTGCATTCGGATGCGGTTGACTACAACAAGACAGGAAACCCTGCAAGGATGACACGCGATCTGCGCCCGCGCATGTGGCCTCATTTCATGGAGAAGAAGCATAAGCCGAAAGAGAAGATCTACAAATCCAAGAAGATTCTCGGCCAGCTGTACGATGCTGTTGAGCGCGTTGACTTCGTTCCTAATCTCGAGATGCCGTTCGATGAACGCATCCTTGGCTGCGGGATCGAGGTCAGCGAGGACTTGATGCAATTTGCTGCGCAGCTCAAAGAAGAATACGATTCCGCTATGCGCAGAATCATGGCCCAGCATGAGATCAAAACCGAATTCGAGGTCTGGTCCACATTCGTCTTGAGCCATGCCAATATGAGCAAAGACTACAGGTTCCACGAAGAGCTAGGGGCCGTCTCCTCCTCCCTCCGTGAGCGCTTTCGCAAGGCCTGCTGTGACAAGGTCGGTGGGCGTAACTTTGAGCGGTTGGCGCCGTTGGCGGTCGCAATGTACAGGGTTACACACCAGGAGATGGCCGCCGCTCTTAAGAAATTCCGCGAGGAACATCCCATGCATCGCTTGAACTTTCACAGAGAAATCCCAGGAATGGATCAGCTTCCGCTTATCAGCTTTCCCTGGGTTCTCCACAACGTCCTCGGCAAGATCGCTATGGGCTGTTATGACGAGGCAGAGAACATGAAAGCACTCCCTCCTGGCAAGGAGCAGTCCTCCAGCGATCCGTTTGGGTTATTTACCGAAGAGGCTGAGAGCGAAGCTAGCCATTCAGGCCATAACAACAACAACATCTACGAGCAAGAAGGCGCAACAGTCAAGGGGAGCAGCACCGAGTCACTGGACCAACTTCTTGACTTCGGTTTCCTGGACTCGCCACCTGCTAGACTTCCGTCTTCTGCCTCGACTGCGCCTGTTACGAATCTCCCTGATGCCGAGATTGACTTGCTGGAACTTGCGGAGTGCCAGCAGAAGATTGAATGTGTGGGGGAAGGACCAAAGAGTCCTGAAGGTGGACACGCCGAGCGGGTTGACGAGGTTCGTCCTGGCAGCAGCGACATTTCCGGTCTAAATGAGACGGCAGAGGCTTCTGAGACCCTGGACATGGTGGAGGAAGAAGGTGACGTGAAGCCGAGCGCCCTTGATGTGCTCGCTAAGCTTATCGGAGACTCTGAGGAGGATGACTGAGACTGTACATACCGATGACCTAGTGAGATGAAGCTTGAAGGTTCTTCGATTACTGCGTGTGTTTAGATGGCACCAATCCTTTCTTCTCTGGTTCTGGAACTGCATGAAACGAATGTTTACGGATTGCTTTTGCTCTCTAAGATATAGTGGAGCCTTGGTAGATGGACGTATAGCTACACGTAAATCGCGAGAGCCACGCGGAGACATAGGGGTGAGCTCTCGATACACAACGGGAGCATCCATCATAGTTCGATACAGATCGATCGGTCTGTGTATTGTATGTGGTACGCGAGTTTTGACCACATTTACCATTGCCCATGTACGATCTGAATGAGAACCTTTTTAAGAAATTGCGTTGCATTGCATTGCATTGCATACCTAGGTATCCAACTTGGAATGGAATCCCGCAAGCAAACATCAGACCATATATATTCATATATGGCTTGACGACAGACGAAAAGTATCCAAAACAAACTCCTTGACCTTGTACTGTACAGTATATATGCATATGCGTATGATGCGACCATCCTCCGTGCCCTATGCTCTGTGCCCTCTGCTCTATACGATCCTGTCCTGTGTGAAGAAGACCTTGCCATTCCACTTCACACCATGCCATGCCACGCCATGCCACACCATGCCATCTATGTATCTACTTACCCAGGGAGGTTAACCAATGTTTGCAAAAAAAAAAAATTCATCCAAGAAAGACCCCATCCATCCCATCCCAATCCCAATCCCAATCCCAATCCCAATCCCATATATATGTATATATAGTACAGTACATGTACATATGCTACAGACATATCCTAGAAAGGGGAAAGAAGAAAACCCCCATCGACATGTTAGTTACCCTTGTACCTATATTCACCTTCACCTTTATTATTTACCAATCCAACCCTCTCTCCTCCTCCTCCTCCTCCAACGCCCGAACCACCGGCCCCAGCACCGCTTTACTGTTCCTCCACCGCGCCACGCTCCGCGTCCGCGCGTAGAACACGGGACAGTCCATGCTGTCGCACCGCACGTCGTCGCCGAACGCGAGGCCCGCGCACGACCGGCAGATGCGGTGCAGGTCGACGACGCGCTTCTCGGCGCGCTGCAGGCGCGAGGTCAGGGTGAGGAGGGAGAGGTGCGGGCGGTGGTGGAGGCAGGGGGTGCAGATAGGGAGGTCTTGGTGGTGGTCTTGGTGATTGTCTTGATGACCAGGGTCTTGATGGTTGTGGTTCTTGTCGAGTTTGTCTTTGCAGACGACGCAGGCGGAGGATTTCAGGTATGATTCGAGGGTGGTGGGCTTTTTCGTTGTTGATGATGATGCGTCATTGTCATTATTCGCTGCGGTGGAGGAGGTTGTCATCATCCCCTCGATGCGGCGGATGCGCTGGACCTTGGGCATCTCGTCGTACCACTGCCGGACGTTGGCGCCGACGAGGCTGAAGATGCGCTCCAGCGGCGGGATAATGTTCTTGGTGATGTAGTACTCGGCGTCGAGCTCCAGCTGGGCGTCGTGGAGGAGGACCTCGGGCGCGACGCAGCGGTCGACGAGCCGAGACCCGGGCGCCCCCGTGACCACGACGTAGGGCACGCGCTCGCCGTACTGCGGCTCCAGGCGCGGGTCCTCGAGCATCTTCCTGGTGCTGATCAAGGCCCCCGGGGGGAGGAGGCCCTTCTTCCTCTCGCTGTACGTCCCCAGCCGGACTTCGCGGGCGAAGCAGAAGTCCTGGATGGAGACCTTGCCGCGCATGATCTTGGCGCACTGGCTCTGGAAGTAGGCCTTGACCCGGCTCAGGTCGGCCGTCTGGAAGAGGATCCGGAGCGCCTTCTCCTCGATCTTCTGCTCGGCGGGCGTGCCGTCCCGTCGCACGGTCTCGATGCCCTTGGCGTCGAACTCGGGTTCCTTCTGGTCCCTGTGTTCGTATTTGAACCCGACATAGCGCTTCTTGGCCAGCAGGACGCACGGGTGGTAGACCTTTTCGAATTTGAGCTTGATCGGGCGCGGGTTCATGTCCGTGACCGCCTTGGCAATCTCCTCGCCGATGTCGAAGGCTTCTTCGCGCGAGCGTCCCTTGAGGTACACGAAGAGGCTGTCGGTATCGCCGTAGACGACCTCTGCGCCCCAGCGCGGGACGGAGTGGATCAGGGCAATCGCCTTCTCCAGCGTCTCGCGTCCAGACTGGACGATGCTGTCGGCGATCTCGGCGCAGGGCATCCGTCCGGAGAACGTAGCAGAGGTGTACCCGTAGGTGACGTTGGCGATCAACTTGAGTGCGAGCTGTCGGTTGTTGAGCAGGCGCTGCAGGGCCTTGTCCTCCTTGTTGAACTTCATTCCGCCCTTCACCATCACCCGCGTTTCCAGGATCTCGCTGAGCATCCTGGCCAAAAGCGATTTCCGCACCTCCGGCTTCGCGTACATCATGCCGTTTGGTGCGATGTTGATCTTGTCGCCGAGAAACTCCAGCAGACGTGGCGGTCTCTTGTAGTCGGTGAAACCCATCTTGTCCCGTCCGCGCCATTGAACGACCCTTCCAAGAAAGGTAGAATAGCAGTAATTGTAAGCTATCATAACACTAGGGTATAGCGACTGGAAGTCCAGGACCAGAAGCGGGCTGGTGTAGAAGTCGCTCTGGGGTTCCATCACAAGAGGTAGACACTCAAGGGCGTTCTGCTGACCGACTTGCTTCTTGCTCGGGGAGATCAGTATGAAGTTTTCCGGCTTCGCGATTCGAAACATCAAGGACTCCACCTTGAATTGGGAACCCCGAGAGAAGACGGAGAAGAAGTCGATGCCCAGCAGCCGGGCTTGCTCACTGGTCCTCGGGATGAGCTCGTTCGCCTCGAGGATTTCCAGGTCCATCTGTACGCGAGAGACGAAGTAATCCATGATTTTTGCCAGATCCCGGGGCTTGTTACTCTGGTACCACATCGTTAGGTCTTTAAACGAGTAATGTGGTATCCTCCTGTGCAGGAGATGAAAAACGACATTCTCCATCGTATACTGCAACAGGTTCAGCTCGCTCCTCATCGCGCGCCAGATGTTGATCATGTGTCGGCCCGTCACTCGGATAGTGGAAGTGTGATTAAAACCCCAACGGTCGTTCTCTTTTCCAAATCTTCCATGAGATTCTGACTTGACCCTGGATAGCTCGTCGCACAAGTTATAGTCATATTTGCGTCTTGCCCGCTCAATTAAATATCCCCAGGAACTATTGTGAACCTCGTAACCGGTAAGAATATCTGGATCGTAGTACCTCACGATATCAACCAGCCTGGTAATCAAATCCAGCTCCGTAGGCTCCTGCTCGACATCGATCATGGCAGCTCGTCCCATCTTCGCTCCAAAGCCGTTCATCTTTGGCTGAGCAAGAATTCCAACGTGAACGCCTGCCAAGGTGCCGTTTTGATCGAGGTCTTTGTCCTCTGATTTGATGCACCAGAAGACGCACGAGATTTCGTCTTCTTCCGGGTTTGGCGCAAGGGACCCCCGAGTGTTAACATGAACTTCCAGACTCATCACACTCATGTATTGGGTCTGATATTCCACACTCGTAGATTGTTGCTTCTGTGAGTATTTGAACCCATGCGGATCCCTCTGTGTTGGCCCCTCGATTTGGGATAGGACATTTTGTTTCTCTTCAGGCTGGACAATCTTCGGACTCGCTTCTTGCGGCTGCGCCACGTTCCGCTCGAACCATTCCACAACTTCTGAACGACTCGGAGGTACAGGAGCAAATTCCCATATCCTCGAGGACGACTGCATGCGCAGTTGCTGGTCTTGCTTCTCCTGGGCTGATCGGTCGATAAGAGCAGGGAACTGCTCTCCAAACATTGCAGGAGACCTTCCTGTTGGATCAAAGTCAGGAAGATACTGCAGTGTATTACTCCCCAGCCGAAATTCACGGCCCGCATATTCTATCGGCCGCGCAGGGACATCGTTCTCGTCACTATAGTAGGCCTTCCGATAAACAACTGATGGATGACCTTCGTCATTTATGGTTGCACAGACCTCACTGGGAATAGGACACTGAGCTTTGTAACAAAGTATCTTCCGGTTGCGAGGGATGTCAAAAGCATCATAGATTTTAGATGCAACTGCTAACACATAAGAGTTGGAAGCGACCCGTGTTGATGGATTAGAAGAGGCATGTAATTGCGCGGAATTTTCACGCCGTATGTTTTGCGGATTTGATTCGCTTGCAGAGATGGGAAACTGCGCTTCGTCCAGAGAAGACTCTGAGTTTAGCTTTGAGTAGCTTTGTTGGCTAAACCGTAAAATGGTTAAAGGATCATTGGGGTCTTTCACAACCGGAAAAGACAGCCGCTGGTTTTGACCGTGACCTCTAGCCAGGTACCGTTTCTCGGAGGATTGTGACTTCACCTGAGGGGAGAGAGAATCAACATCTGCTCCGTCTCTGCCAGCAGTGGGAGCAATCTTTGCAGAAGCGTTGTCCCCGCGCAGCGCAGATGCACCAGGGATTTGAAAATTATTACTCCCAATTGTAGCTGAAGAGGTGGCATCCCCTTCGAAGCGCCTGACTCGTTTCCATGCAGATCCTTTGTCAGGAAGTCTAGGCGGGGTTCGTTTCAACGGTCTGGATGTACTCTTGACATCACTAATGGAATCATTGGCGATTTCAAATTCATCTTCATTAGTATTAATGAGCTCTCCGAGCCTATGAACATCAGGAGACTCGAACTCGGAGGAGATTGACAGGCCGCCATCATGGACAGTTTCATCAGACGGTCTGTCATCCGACTCGCTGTGAAAAGATTCGTCTTTAGGACGCGCGTCGTCATCAACAAAATCCGTTGTTTCTTCGTCATCTAGCCCGGCAACGAGATATGGGTGGTCAGGATATTCATCATCCGAATAGAAAAGCGGGTCAGCTCGTCCAATGGAGAGCACCGTCTTCTCGTCAACCTGTATTTCAGCCTCTTCAGCTTCACTCATCTGGGATTCTGCTCTCTCGATGTTCGAACGCTCCAGGTTCTGTGGAAACAAATCTTCCACACTCTCTAGAGCTGTTTTGACTGTGCTTTCAAACGGGGCTTTCTTCACAAAATCATCAGATGATATCTGTTTGCCGTCGCTCTTGCGCTTTTCGTCGGCAATGATCTCAGATACTCTTTGCCAATAGTCTTCCTCGTGGATCCAGCAACTCTTTTCATTACTTCTTGGATCGGCAGACATCGAAACCAGTTCGTCAGGGCGAAAAGGGCTACTTTCTGGATCAGTAATCCCAAGCCTTTTTTTGCGCCTGCGAGTCTCGTCTTGCCACAACTCAGCCATGCTGTGGACCAGCTTCGCATCGGAAGAGACCGCTTTGTCATATTCGATAAAATCATGATGCAACGGCCGCTCCTTAATGTCAAAGCGATTCATAATATCCTGCACGCAAATGTCTACTTCCAAAGAACAATGGCTCTGCCTCGAAAGGGTCGATTCATCTGAGATACTATCTGGTGGTATGGATCGGTCATGCCAGCGATGCGAGAGGTCGGTCAGTTCAAGATATTCTGGAACCGGAGCTCTGAACTTGACCTTTTTGCACTCGATATATGCGCAGCCGTAGAGATTGTAATCACACATCCACTGAGCTATGTATTGAAGATGACTCTCATAGGGCTGCAAAGGACGTTTCATTACAGCACCCTGCCGCAAAAGATCTGCGAGCCGCGTAATGTTCAGAGGATTTAACAGGTATATCTTGAAGAAAAAGCGATAGCCGACGTGGTATCCATAGAAAGGTATCCCCTTCACCAGAGTAATGTGAGCGACGAATTTCGTCTTGCCATCATAGCCGTTTCGATGATAGCTGACCGCCAACGCATGATCAATCGAAAGGTGGAGGCTACGGATGGCGGAATTCACTAAATGCCTGTTAGTCCAGTAAACTCGGACCGATAAAATCATTGCGCAAACCTTGATCAGGAGCTAAACTCCCGTAATATTCGACATAAAGGTAGGGGAAAGCACCATGAACGTGTGCGCAGACCTTTTGGCCTGTCTCAGTCGACCCAAAGACGCGGATGACAGGCACTTTGGGCCTGTCACCTCCCCGAGAGGAGTCATTTCCGTACGGAAGGGGAGGATCAAATTCAGAAGGTACTGCTTGATAATGGTCAACGCAGTTCAGACGGACTCGAAAAGGCTCCATCTGTCGCTCAAGAAGTATGCAAAAAGGATGGTCGCCGGCATAGCGCAGGCACACAGCGACCCATCACAGGAGCAAGGCACTCCAGACATCCAGAACTGGTCAAGAGATATTATTCTGCACGGGCATGCCTTTCTCCAACTTGGCTCGAGCACTAGCCCTTGTCGAGGAAATCCAGATTAACGATATTAATACTGCGGAGGCGACTCGGCACATGACGTGCATAAGCCACCGTACGCGTTCTTAGGGCGGCGCGAACCTGGCGCCTGATCACGTGATCGACGTCGAGCTGTCTCCGATTGATAGATCACCAGCTCCGTTCGAACCATCGTCCATGGACCTTGCCGCTTCCTCCAACACAGCAATCCCTTGCCGGTTCGCCAACGAAGACCGGTAACTTTTGAACCTGCAAAACACGTTGGTTATCCATTCAAAGGTTGCGCGTTCAACTGCGCGACCTTATTCACCATGTCGCGGAGGCCTACCGACGTGGCGTCAAAGGAGCGCAACGAATACATCCCATCATTCATCTCCAAAAAGCCATTCTATATTGATGATGACTCTACCGCCAATGACTATCTAGAACACCAGCGTCTACAGAAATCTACCGCCGATCAGTCCCAATGGTACGACAGAGGCAAACGCGTTGGCCCTGCTGCCACCAAGTACCGGAAAGGCGCCTGCGAGAACTGCGGCGCCATGACCCACAAGACAAAGGAATGCCTGCATCGGCCACGTAAACTTGGAGCCAGATGGACCGGCAAGGATATACAGCCTGATGAAGTCATACAGAAGGTTGAGCTTGGCTGGGATGCTAAGCGCGACAGGTGGAATGGCTACGATCCCAGGGAATATCGGAAGGTCGTTGAAGAATATGAAGAGTTAGAGAGACTGAAGCGGAAAGCTAAGCAGGGAACCGAAGAAGAGAAGAAGCTTGACGGGGACGATGAGAACGATGACGGTCAGGAGGAGGCTCGATACGCCGAGGAATCTGATATGGGGAGAAAGCAGAGCACAGCGACGAGAAACCTACGCATCCGAGAAGACACGGCCAAGTATCTGCTCAACCTTGATTTAGATTCCGCCAAATATGACCCCAAAACACGATCGATGGTCGACATGGGTGCACAAGCGGACAAAGCAGCAGCCCTTGTTGCAGAGGAGAATTTCATTAAGGCGTCCGGTGACGCTGCAGAGTTCGAAAAAGCGCAACGCTATGCTTGGGAGTCACAAGAACGAGGCGACAACAGGCTCCATCCCCAGGCTAATCCTACGTCTGGTGAGCTTATTCGCAAAAAGGAGAAGGCGGAGAACGAAGCCAAGCGTCAGGCTCAGCGGAAAGCATTGCTCGAGAAGTATGGTGGCGAAGAGCACCTAAGGCCTTCTCCCTTACATGAAGCTGCAGTAATCGAGAATGAACGATTTGTCGAGTACGACGAAACGGGTGCTATCAAAGGAGCACCGAAGAGGGCCACCAAATCCAAGTATGCGGAGGATGTTCTCAACAACAATCACACATCGGTATGGGGTAGTTGGTGGCACAACTTTCAATGGGGATATGCGTGCTGTCATTCTACGGTTAAAAACAGTTACTGCACGGGTGAGGAAGGAAAGAGGGCATTTGAGGAGGCAGGCAATCTGTTGTCGCTTCCATATCCCGCTCCTGAAACGGATGAGAAAGCAGATGAAGCACAAGATCAAGAGGAACAAAAAGAGCCTGGTGGTAGCCGTGCACCCAGGGAGCCAGATACAATTGCAAAGAAAAGGACACTCACGGAAATACAGCAAGGGATCACTGAAGAGGAGCTCGAATCTTACAAGCGAAGTCGTCTCACTGCAGAGGATCCCATGGCCCCTTATCTTGGGAAGGACGAGCTTATTGAATAAGGTCGACACTTCCTGGCCGTCTCTTTTTTCACTGGGCGTTTAAGCCTTGTTTTTGTAACATTACTTTTGCATGCAGGTCATGAACCACGGAGATGACTCCATGGCTGGATACCCAAATAATATTTTGTGGGAATGCAGACATCAACAGATAGCCAAAGAACAGTATCGTAGAAACTACTAAGCGTAACATTTTCTTGTTGAGGAAGTCTGGATCTGGATACCTTACTCCGAGATTTGCACTCCACTGGGCTCCCGTAGCGAGTATATATCTCGTAAATTATCCTATGTGCTTTAATCAAGGCATCTGTTAAGAGATGATCACAAAGTGCATCAAGCAGTACGGCTTCTACCCCCGGATGCACATAACTCAAAAATATCCTCCGCAAAGATACAGGGTTTCCTTCCACGTCTTCTCAGCCCTTCGCGCTCTTCACATCGTATGTATATTTAGCACTTTTAAGATTTAGCCGCTTGCGTGTCGACATATCTGTCCTTGACTTCAAAGTACGAACTGCAGCAGGAATAAGATGTTGTAGGAGACCGATGCCGTCGGGGCAGAAACCCGGAAACTTCAAATGCGGGATCGGAGTGGATCCGTCGGGAAGGAGCGAGCAGTCAGGTGACAGGGAGCTGCGTTGTCGAGATCACGTGTTCAGGGCTCGAGCCCTGAACACCACAATTCGCTTAGCGACATCCAACTCTCAGAGCGAACTTTCGATACGCCCAGCGACGACATCGATAACCCGCCCTTCAACGGAATCACCAGGTGAGCTTTTCGGTCTCCGCGCAGCCTCCCAAATCGTTCCTGGATTATCGGTTACTGACGCATTTCCATCGTCTGCAGTTCCCTGATTCAAAATGAGTACGTGCCTGATCGAACCTTACCTCCGCGACTCGCCGGTGCCATTGAGAAATCTCAGAAACTGACGGTGGATTATAGCGAAGGGTACCTCCAGCTTTGGCAAGCGTCACAACAAGACGCACACTCTCTGCCGGCGTTGTGGTCAGTACAATCCACGATGCATGCGATTTAAAAAAATCAATTCGCGATCCGCAGCGAAATGAGATCAAGACGAAAGAGGGTGGAGACTGGCTGACATTGAGGCTTGGGATATACAGGCAGACGCGCCCTGCACATCCAGAAGCACACCTGTGCTTCTTGCGGCTACCCATCTGCTAAGATGCGCAAGTGTACGAATCCCCGAATACCCATACCCTTGCGTCCCAAGATCTCGGATAATCCCGTGAATGTTGCAAAGATCTCGGGCTTACTTATTGAAATTGGAATAAAACAGACAACTGGAGCGAGAAGGCCAAGCGCAGGAGGACCACCGGTACCGGCAGAATGAGATACCTGAAGACTGTCGACCGCAGATTCAGGAACGGATTCCGTTCCGGTATGCCCAAGGGTGCTCGCGGCCCCCAGACGGAGAGCCAGTAAATGCGGCGTCGCCTGGTTTTCGGAAGCTGGAGCGGTTGAGGATGTGGGCATAACATCTGAAGCAGCGGGTCTCGATGCGGTGAGCCCCAGGTGTTGGTTGGTGATGGGGTCTTTTCTTTCTACCGCCAGGATGCCAACAAAAATGTAACAAAGGTTATTAAAAAATTTCATGGGTTCGGTGGAAGAAAGGGAAGGCGCGCATGAATTTCCTTTTTGTTAATGACTGGCGAATATCCCATGTCAATGGCAGACACGGAATTGAGATTTCTTCAATACGTGACCTGTCCTATTGAATCCAAGTATCTTACGGAAAGGCCTCAATACCACAAAAACAATGCTACCCTTATCCATCACAGAATATATCCCGCAACATACCCGTTCTACCGATTCTCCCAAAACTCCAATTCAAGAAGAAAAGGCCGAGATAGTCCGTTCCTCTATTCCCCTCGCCCGAAGACTATCACGCCAGCATCTCTCTGGACGAAGTACAATACTTCTTTTTCCTCCCAAGTACCCTCATTCGTGCCCTGCTCTTCTGGTTCCCACGCACCGCCCTTACTAATCCTCAGGACTCCACTGACATCCTTCGCCGCCCCAGTGTCCAAATTTCGAAGCTGCATAACCGTGCGAGCCTGATGAGCCATTCCGATAACAAATGCTGCGTGCTCCATCTCCAGTGGAGTAGCCTGCTGAGGGGCAGACGCAGGAGCGTTATGTATCAACGGAGAATCGGAGGATAATGTGAGGATCGTGGCGTAAACGCGCTGTTTGACAAATAGTTCCATGGACCGTTAGCGAACGCTTCTTTTCTGTACGGGAGGCTCAATGGATAATAGTAGCGGCCGATGGTACCTGTTCCAGCCCCATAATCCACTCCCCCATCTCTGTAGCACCAATCCCTTGAGTTGGTCCCGTTGTAGCAAGTAGCAGGTCCGGTTGGTCGATAACTAGTAGCACATCACTCCCACCATCAGCCACATCCGCGCCGTTCTTAGTCTTCAATCCATCGACAACGGCCAAGATGTCCTTTTCCAGGGCATCAAGCGCTGCAACCCCGCTGCCCGAAAGATGCAATCGCTTCGCGGGCCCCGATCCGCCTTGAGTCTTATTATTCAGGCCGTTGGTAGCCGCCGTTTGTGCTGCTGGAGGTGATCGCGCAGGCACAGGGCCCGGCTGTGAACGGACAGGATGTGTTGTACGGGAAGGCGCAGCACTAGACAGCCCTGGTAATGGTGTAGATGGGGCGGCTGCTGGTGTAGCAGAATAGAAGAGTTCTGATAATCCATCGACAAAGGCAAAACGCCCTTGATCTGCGAGGCGTGCAAGGTCCAGACCCTAGCATTATACCAATTGTCAAAGATTGCTTGAGTAATCAACACGGGAAGTCGAATCGAGAAAGGGGGAAAAATGAAGTGAAAAGAATGAAACAAGCAATCTGATTCCTGATGCACAGAGCTTTCTAAACTGACACAATTGGGATCCAACACACAATGAGATTCAGAACCCCCGCAACATGAAATAAGAATTATCTCGTAATCAGTAGAGAAAATACAATGCCAATTGTCTTTATTAACATTTGTCTTTATTAACATTGTATACTGCACAAAATCTTGCAGTTGGGGTGAAATCGCAAAATTAAGGCAGAAATGAAAGTTGCAGATAGACGCAAATGAAGCACGGGCGACGATGCAAGAACCACACTTCAACGAATAGCAAGAAGAATTGAACGCTGGAATGCTTCAAAGCCAGTAAACCAGAATCATGCACATCTTACAACTTACCAGTCTCTTGGCCTCCGCTCTCCAGAAGTCCCAGCTCCGCAAGAAGCTCACAAGCACAACGTTCACGCCCCTCTCCTCGACACCTCCCCCAAGCCCATCAGCACCACCCTCCGCGACATTCGATCGAGATGTACGACCAACTCTTGCCGCGCTCAACGCAGAGAACAGAAACCTCAACACCAACCAGTTGCCGGTCGCGCCCAGCACGGACGTCACTAAAGTGAGGGACGAGCGGGGCGGGGGAGATACGTACGGCGCGAGCAGAGGCGGAATCGCCGGTTGGGCGGGCATGGTTCGAAAACCTCGCCCTGTTCCCCTTCCCTTCAGTCAAGAAGCCTCCTAACGCTCGAGACCGATGTCTCGTTTGGCCCGTATGTATCTGGCAGGGATTGGGGCAAGATGACGTCTGCATATAAAGAAAAAAAAAAGTTAGGGCCCTCGTCATTGGCTGGGAGCGTCCCCGCGTTCGCGCCAAGACCGCGTGAACTTATTATGGAGATGTGACGATGTCGCGCAGAAGTCCTGGAGATGGTCTTCATTGATGGTAAGGCAATTTTTGAGGTAAATTATCTAGTTTCTTGGTTTTTGGATGGTTTTTTTCAAAAGTAAGAACCGTTTGCGTTTTTCGGTGATTTCTAGCACCACTTAGAGTCGAATAGTCTGACGAAAAAAATATAATACGCAGAGTTATTATAGTCAGCGCAAAACAGTTTGCCCCTTGTATTTAACTTATATTTTCAATCAACTTGTGCTTGTTACTCAATCTACACTTTGTTATGCCATATTGCCAAAAAATCAGCTCTGCAAAGGTGACTTTACTCAAATTCAATCAAACTAGCCAGATTATACACCATGTCAGACCGGCTCTTGGTCTCGGTCATCTTGCCATGCGACAGGCCGATGCGTCTCCGAGTACAGTGACCTCTACGGTTGCAACTAGGTTAGAAAGTTGTACGCATGTCCCTCATATTTCCGCGACTATGTGGAAGCCAAAAGCTGTGAAACGTCGTGGAAAAGGAATCTCTCGGATAACCAGCAGTTCCTTCCCACCAGAAGCTGGGGATCGCGTGGCACAAGGCGAGTAATACGTCCTTGATGCTGCTTTCTTTGAAGTGTGGTCGTCACTTCTCTGGGTTGCATTGGTGGTCGTGCGAAAGGAGTTTATCGATTTTCCCCGGGAGCGTCGTATTCACGAATTGTCTCTGACGCTGTCTTCGAACGCCCCTACTTTTTTTTTCCTACGCTGAAGTGTCTTGTTACCAGAGTAGAGGTGGCGGATCTGCAACGATTTCTGCCCTTCGTCACCATGTTGCTTTTGAAGATATTCACAGATGACATATCGACATCGGTAAACCACTTGCGGGCACTGATATCGCTATCCCTGACGAGCATCTAAATCCAGTTGCTGAAGGTGAGACGGGGGTGAGTTGACCAGCCTTGGCCGCACTTACAACCTGATAGCACCCGACCGCGCGTCCTCCGTCGACATGTCGAGGCTTTCCAGATAATCAACAGGGAGGGTGGTCTCAACTTGCGAGGACTCCTGTCTCCCGAGTCCAACAGAGAGGACTGTCCGTCGAAAACCATATGCAGTCCCGATGCTGCAAGACGTCCGGTCGACGGCACGGACAACGTGCGCCGCACGCTATCCGATCGGCCCGAGTGGCTGCGTCCCCACCCTTCAACAAGCTGGTCGAGTTCTCCCTTGCCGGCCGGAAAGAGGCAGGAAACACTGTCGCGTCTAAACCATGCACAGCTGGGAGAAACACATCACCGTGGTTGACGGTCGCTCGGCTAGCATCGCCCCAAGTTGGCCAGTTAGTATGGGTGGTAGAATAATAGTCATTCCCATAGTCCATGCGGTTAAGATCAGTAGCATATTATGCCACACACGGGTCCCGTTCAAGGACATGGATTACTGGGTCCGAGACGTGGAGGCTGTCTCTGTCGGCCCACTTGGATCCTGCGGCCGACCGGGTTCCGAGGCGTTTTTCCGTTCCGGTCATCACACGACGCTGTTCCCACCGTCGTCGAGCTCTCCGTGCAGAGGCCTGCTCATCATTAAATCACTGCTTGCGCTTAGACCAGGCGTCCTTTCATGAGCCCCGGTCTCTTTAGATGGTTGTTGCGTCCAAGGAGCGTTGCCTACGCGCTGCCCGTGTCCGTGTAAACCGTGAGTGTTTCAAAGTGCTTCTTTCGAGCCCCCGAAGCTTAAAGCTATGAACGATAGCAATATCCCATACTAGTACTTGGACTAGTAGTGTCACATGTTGATATAATCATCTGTATTTATTCAGTCCACTTTTTTATTTTTATTTGTCGATCTTTCTGCCCATTTGCCTACGTGCGGCTTTTTTTAATCTCCAATGCCGAAGGCCTTCATGAAAATGTCGATCCTCTTTGATCTCGCCGGGGTTTCTTTCTCTGCTGTCATCCTTTTTACTCGGGATATACTTAGGCCGTGCTAACAAGGTATAGATGACTCAATACTGCCATTACCGGCATAGAATCAGCCATCTCGCGTCTAGCAGACCTAGTTTGAGTCGAGAAAAATGACCAGTACTCGTGATTCACATGCATATGCTGTATGTTATTTTTTTTTTTTAAATTATACCCAGTGTGATCGGGGCCGATGCTAACGAATGGCCATAAAGTGTGATGAATGTCGACTACGAAAGTCGAAGGTGAGCTCCTCACTGTCTTGGACGGTCCAAGGTTATCTAACTCCGTACAGTGCTCGAAAGAACGACCGTCATGTGCACAATGTAGACAGCTGAAGAAGGAGTGTAACTATAGTCCAAAAATAACCCGAAGTCCACTTACCAGACAGTAAGTATCTCATCAATATCATTCCTTCGATTCTGATAAGTGCAAGGCGTCCACATTCCTTGAACTCTAATGTAACAACTGTCCCTGCGCTTCAGGCACTTGACTTATGTCGAAGAGCGTTTACGGACTTTCGAAACTGCATTAGGGAAGCTTTTCCCCGGCGGTGACCTAGATAGCATTGTTCGTTCCCTGCTGCAGGATGGGCAGAGTCCACCTAAAACCGGGTCATCCCGCCAATCTTCAACTGGGCCTTCCACTTATGTCAAGTCCGAAACCAATCCCTCTGAACCAGCTTCGGAGACGTTGCCGCAGCAGGCAGATGGATTTGACTGGGCGGAGAAGGAACTGACTGTGGGCGAGTTGACCGACGGCATGGCCGCTTTGTCAATACAGCCAGAAGGGGCAGGATATTTTGGTCCGTTGGTGTTAATACCCTAGTCTCATGCTACCTGACACAACTAACAGGCCTGTTTTTCAGGATCATCGTCAAGTGTTGTGCCGCTTCGAGCTCTCCGGGAACACGGGTTTGACCTTGATATCCCGGCTCATAAGTCGAGGCCAAATGTGGCCCCTCGAAATGTGCCATTGAAGGCCCAGCTAATTAATTCGGCGCCCTCTGGTCTTGTAGAGCAGGCCTTCATGGATGCTTATTTCCTCAACTACCACACCAGCTATCCATTCATCCATCAGGAGACGTTCAAAGCGCAATTCTATGAGCAGATACCACGTCCGCATGGACAGGCATGGCATATCCTCCTGAATACCATATTGGCCCTGGGTGCCTGGAGCATCGGGGATGATAGCTCAGACTTAGACATTGCATTTTACCAGGAGGCCAGAGCACACCTACAACAGCTGTCGGTCTTCGAAACCGGCAACCTGACGCTCGTGCAGGCATTGCTCCTCTTGAGCAACTATGCCCAGAAACGCGACAAGCCTAACACTGGGTGGAACTACTTGGGACTTGCTGTCAGGATGGCCATGAGTCTTGGTCTCCACAAGGAATTCCCCGAGTGGAAAATCAGTTTGCTGCAGCGAGAGATAAGGAGAAGGCTCTGGTGGGGTGTCTACATATTCGACAGTGGCGCGGCGAAGACTTTTGGACGTCCAATTCTCCTTCCCGAAGACAGTATAATGGACGCCAAACAAGTACTTAATATTCACGAAGAGGTATTTTTTCATACTACACTGTGTTAGGGGTACGTACATACTTACCTTCATTTACAGAGCCTCACCCCAGCCACCACGTCTGTCCCACCTGAAGTCAACGGGCCAACACTGTATTCGGGCCTAATCGCACAGTCCAAGTTCCATCTCATGACAAAAAATGTCTATCAACGTCTAATTTCGAGCCCCAGCCTCACCCCAGAGGAGACACTGAGCCTGCAGAAGCCAATGGACGATTGGTATCAAAGTCTTCCGCCGTATCTTAAGCAGGCCACCCCAACACCGGAGCCAGACTGGCTCGCTCTCGTTCGAAATAGACTTATGTGGAGAGACTGGAACCTCAGGATTCTTCTATACCGCCCAATTCTTCTCCGCTGGGCAGCCAGAAGATGGTCGCCCAATCCGTCTTCTGAACCCGAACCCGATAATCCCGCAGAGAGGGATTGCAGACTCCTGTGCTTGCAGAACGCCAGGGCCACCATTGCGTCGATATCTGATTTTATGGATAACCACATCTGCACAAGATTGGGCGCATGGTATATGGTGTACGTTTTACTGCCAATTTCCATTGCCCTTCACTGGAATACCGTGATCCTCTCTATACGTCCCGTCCATCCATCAATCCAATTCTATTGGCTAATCCAACTGCCTGACAGATACTTCCTCTTCCAAGCCGGCGTAATCCCAATCATCTTTCTCATGACGGACCCCACCAGCCCGGACGCGCCGTCCTGGCTGCAGGACATCGAACTGACAAAGAAACTCCTCTCACACCCGTCGCTCAGCAACAACAGACTCGCTGGCCGTTGCCTGGACGTCATCAACCGCCTTTGCTCACCGGAACCCGCGATCAGCTGCGCAGAGCAGTCCGACGCGCAGCAGCAGTTCGTGATGCAGCCGCCAGATCAGCTACTCAATGACACGCCCTTCAGCAGCCTGTTCCAGAACGACTACCAGGGGGCAGCGAGCGGGGCGGCCGGAGTGGACTTTTCGGAATGGGTGAACTTCACGCCGCAGGGCGATTTCACGTGAGCGAAAAGAAAACATCAACTAGCTACCTACCTAGGTACCTATGTGAGGTAGGAGGTAGGTCCTCTAGGCGAATGGAATGGATGGAGTCGGCACATATGGACCTTAATAGATAGGTACCTAGCCTCTGGTCTCGTATAGTAATGGGAAGTTAAGTGAGAATCCATTACCAATGGAATGCGATTGGCACAACATCTTTTCTGCGTCGTTCCCAAGTGGCAATCGTCGTCGTTCATTTCTTATATACCGTGATATTAGTGTGTCCCATAGATCAAAACAGCAACATCCCTACCCTCTGTAATCAGTCGTTTATCCTTTTTTTCCCCTGTCAAGCCTGTTAGGACGTTCTCGAGGACGGCCTGTAGAATTCAATTACGCTGAATTGTTCTATATTCGGAGTAGCCAGTTCAGATCCCAGCTCAGCATGACTACAAAAAAACCAGTCGCTCTGCGCGCTCAGGCTTGAATGGGGATTTTAGGTAGGACAATTGTTCTAATTAGTTGCCAACATATCATTATAACTGCCGGCCATTCTGTACACATCTCTACAGTCTATCGCCTGACATATTAATCAAGCCATTTACATCACGGCTCATAACATCACTCTGTAGGTGCTTTGCACCTTCAGCGCTTTCGCAACAATATCTTCCATTCGAATACTATTGAGCAAAAATACCGCTCGACAACAAGAGGCCATGACCGCTAATTGCAGTCAGAACTGGTATTATCTGGTCGACAAATAGAAACTCACTGGGTTCTAGTTGAACAGCATGCTGGATGATAGGTCTATGGCAAGCTGAATGGCAGGTTAAAAATGGCAGAGAATAGTATGGTTCTAGGAACTTCTGTTGCTGTTACCACATGCATATTAGATATAGATATACCTAAATGCAGACTCGCTTGGATTCTACCTTGTATAATAATGGCAGATTGAACGCCTCACAGTACATAAGCTTAACAGTTGGCCAGTCAACAGGTCAGCTGTAAGCCAAGAGTAGAAGCAGACTGATTTCTACCCGTAAACACCTTTAGATATCCTCAAAATCACGTGGACAAAGTAGTTTAGTATGTGGATCTGTACTAACGTAACTTTTTCGTCGAGACTGTAAAAATTCGGGACTGTGGCATCCGAGCAATTGAGCCAATTTCAAATCCCGAACCTAGGAGCGGGGAAACGTTGTTCCGCTACCTCCGTCATCACATGGCACATCGAGCCGCCAAGCTCAACCTTGGAGCCTTGAGGGGTATGGATGGGCAGTTCTTACGACCTCTCCAGCAGCTTCCATCGCATCCTTTGCTCTTAATGAATTTGTTATGCTCTCGCTACCAGTTCCAATGGAGCTCTCGTTACAACCTCTTTAGCAGTTCCTAATGGGTTCTTTTAGCACCTTCCTCTTCATATACATCCTTGGCGGAGTCACCTTCATACCACTTCTCCTCTTCTTGGTCCTTCTATATGCGTATTTGATGCTTCCCCAGTCCTCGGCCCAGAAGGAGGATACAGATGCGAAGGATATTCTTTTGCGCCGTACTGATGACCAGTACAGTCTCAAGAGTGGCACCGATGTACTGGCGGAGAAATTACAATGCGCTCATGATTCTGATGTCGCTGCGGGATATTTTGCTGTCTTCAGGGAATATATGCCAGATTGGATTGATGGAAAGCTACCCGAGATGACCACGCCAACGGGGGAAATGGTAGCTGCAGAAAGCCCAAGTGTATATCAGACCATGTACAGGAGCATATTCGACTGGAAACAGTCATCCGTGAAGGGCAATGGGAAGGGCGTTAAAAGGACAAGAAATGTATTCTTTATCGTGCTAAGGTACATCTACGGTTTTCTGCTACCTTGGAAGAGACAACTGATGTGGCTGCAGACACGGCCATCTGATTCTCTATGACGACTCCGAACAGATTGAGGTTCGGTACGTCATATCCCTAGCTCATCATAATGTTAGTATCTACGGCGGAGGGAGTGAAATACCAGAAGGAGAGTTGTGGATCAAGAGGAACGCGATCTGTCTCACTCGCAGGCAGGACTCCATTGCGGATCTTCGCGGTTCGACGCAACCTTTTTATCTCTTTTCAGGAAACATGTCTGAAAAAGAGGACTTTTACTTTGCATTACTGAAAAACCAGGAGAAGATATCTAATTTACGGAACCGTCCACCCAAGCACCAAAACTACGACGTCAAACATATGACAATATTGATTCAGCGCCTTCATTCCACCGAAGAGCAGCTACAAACGCAATGGATAAATGCTATTCTGGGAAGGTTATTCCTCGCCTTGTACAAGACTCCAGAAATGGAACAATTTATAAGGAAAAAGATCACAAAAAAGATATCACGAGTCAAAAAGCCAAACTTTATCACAAAACTCGAGCTACAGAAGGTGGATATAGGCGAAGGAGCTCCATTCGTCACAAAACCTAGACTCAAAAACTTGACGATTGACGGAGACTGCACGATAGAGGCAGACGTCAATTACAGCGGTAATTTCCGGTTGGAAATCTCTGCCACAGCGCGGATTGACTTAGGAACAAGACTCAAAGCGAGGGAAGTGGATCTCATCCTTGCGGTAGTGCTCAAGAAACTCGATGGGCATTGTCTGGTTCGACTCAAGCCTCCTCCAAGCAATCGCATTTGGTTTTCATTCGAAACGATGCCAGACATAGTAATGGCCATCGAACCAATTGTCAGCTCAATGCAGATAACTTATGGGATTGTCCTTCGTGCCATCGAAAGCAGAGTACGGGAAGTTTTTGCCGAAACACTTGTACTTCCATTCTGGGATGATATACCATTCTTTGACACGAGTTCCCAGTTATTCCGTGGTGGGATATGGCAGCAGGACAACCTTCAGCAGAAATACAGGACAGAGATTCCGGATAAGTTTGAAGTGCTGACCGAAGCCGTTTCAGTGATCGAACGAAATTCTGTCGAGATTGTCCGAAAGAAGGATGACCGTGCCATAAGTACACCTATGTCTCTTGAATCTCCCCCCGCTGTCTTGAGATCCCGCAGCGGTTCAAAGTCGTCGATCCTGAAGTCTTGGACTGACGAGAATGCTATTTCCTCTGCTACAGAGGAAATAAGCAATCCAAATCCACCGCGAACTATTCGATCTCAGACTTTCTCCAATGCCGCTGACCCTGTGGTCACTGCGAGTCATGTGAATAAGATGATTTTTGAGTCCAAAAAAGCTGAGAAGAAGAATGCTATCAGCACTATGTTTGAAATTTCGGGTCGCTCCCACCCAATTTTACCCATAGGCACACTTCTCAGTTCACCACGGACAGCAGAAGATCATACCGCTCGGATTAGGACACTTCACAGCTGTGATCTATATTTTACTGACCCAGCGCATAGCGAAGACAACGGGAAAAGCTCACCAGACGTTCCTCGAATGACTTTTTCTGTCCCTGCTGGAGTTGATTTTGCAACGTTGGAAGATTCCGAACGCAGCTCTGGGACATCATTTTCCAGCCAAGAACCCAGACGACGCAGCAGTCTTGAAACCACTACATTTTCCCCAACTTTCTCCAGGTCCTTAGAGGAGAAACCCAAGAGAACAGAGTCGATAGGGCACGCCTCCACAGTGGTCAAAAGGTGGGTGTGGGACGTGCTTGGTAAAAAAGATCAGATCAAAGGCAAAGGCCTCGACACCTCTGGACAATCAAACACTCCTGAAGATGCTATTGGGTCTTGACCCTACTAACACTGCCCTTCCTTCTAAGGTTCCAGGGTAAACTCTATTTCCATGCCAAAACAGAATCCTATACCATCCCCACTGCTGCCTGATTCTCCGCAAGGAAAAACAGAAGACCAGCCTTGACACCATCATATGCAAAACGGAAAAGTGTGTAATTCACAGAACAGAAGAGAATTCCGTTCATGAGTTGCTGGTTGTTAAGATAAAGAATGGTTCACAATAAGACAACTATCTCCTTAACGGGTTTCGCAAAGTATGTATGAGGATAGTCAAACTCCTTCACAAGGCAGCAAATATCAAAGTCTAAAGAAAGAATAATTTAGCATTTTGATCTGTCTCTCGCTGGGCATCAAATCTTCCCAGGCCTCTTCATATGAGGGAGGAGTAGCGAAGATTGCAAAGATTGCATGTTGCAAGTTTTGTAGGACAGGGATTTGTAATTTTTTCCTGCTCCACGTCTATGTTGGCTTTTGTTCAACTCTCTCTAACTTGCTCACATATGCAGACACATTCTTTTGTCCCGACCTTTCTTTTGTGCAATCCTTTCCAAGAAAATTGTTGATAAAAACAAGGCAGGGCCTGTCGGGTCGGGTGACTTTATTTATAACTCGTCTCTATCGCGGCATTAATTAGTGAGGGGCCTGTGCATGCTGCTTGCGGGTATTCCACATCAATCGATCGGATTTACATCTCTTGAATTGGTTTAATCTCGAACACTCTAGTTGCCTATATTCGCGGCGCTCAACGAATAGTTCAATTTGCTACCGGTGAGATGTTATATGAAGGGATATACAAGAAGAAGAGGAAGTAGAATCGAATTCCTTAACTAGATCAGGTTGTCATGAGCCGAGAAGTCTTGTCCGTCGCAGCAATTTCGTCATTCTCTGTAAGCGTACGCGATTGTTAAGGCTGCATAGACTTGAAAATATGAACCCTGTGGCGAGGCATGATTCGTACTATACTCGATTTGATAGTTGAAAAATCATAATCAAGACTACGGATTTAATCCATCGTGAAAGGTCATGGGTATGGTGTTTCACCCTTCATCTTTGAAGTGAGGGCGTCAAATCTAAACTCGTGACATTTTCCAAGGGAGTATGGGCATGTTAGCATCAAACATGCTTCGCGATCCATCACAAATCAAATTTCCCCTTCTCCTGAAGTAAATACATAGGCATCAAAGAGATTCCACTAACCTGCACAGCTGATTTCGTTGACAGTCCGAAATGATTATCGACTACAGACGGAGCAGGTTCGACAACCCTGTTCTGCACAGGCTCCATAACCCGCTGATACGGACTTCGGTTCTACGCCCGGCAGTAGACACCCAGCGCAACCTATGGTAAATCCGTTAACAGGAAAAGAGCAAAGGCTTACCGGCCTTCCGCGTAAGAGGTCGCAGCGTAAAGGAGGATCAAGTCCTAACAGGCGAGCTCCTTGACGGCTGCAAGTGGAGCGCACTAGTGTCTTGTGGACCGCGGGCGGCGAAATAGGAGATGCCAAGACCCGGAGCTTGCGACTCGACGCGCCGGGGTTCACGAGGGCCCATGTACTGCAGGCTCCAACATACTGAATACAACAAAGCAGCAATCTTTGCTAGCCAAGTGCAAGCCTCGGTCAACGATTTCGATAAGTTATCTCGGACAGGTCTTGGCTTGCTTTCTCCAACAGACGTTGCTTAACTTTTGAGCGCTGCTACGCTCCGGTCGGCGCAAGCTCAACTCTCTCTCCTCTCCGGCTTCCTGCGCTGTCCGGATTCCCCGAGCAAGCACTGTAGACCGTACGGATACAACGCGGGAGAGGCACACAACATCGATATGAGCAGGTAAGAGCTGTCCTGGAGTCGCCTTCTACAACCTCACCCGTGAAGGGGCTAATGATGTGCGCCCAGGACGGAAGCGGATCTCGCCATCAACATCCGCAAAGCCACCAGCATCGGTGAGATACTTACACCAGACTTTTCAAAGCATCCTACGCCTTGAATGCTGACGTTCTGGTGATCGACAGAGGAAACGGCACCCAAACGTATGCCATACCTGTACAACTCAGGTTCATCATCACTAGTCCGAGTTCAGAACTGACCTGCCGCCCACCAGGGAAACATGTCCGCAGTTGTATTGTCTACACATGGGACCACAAGTCCTCGAGTGCATTTTGGGCAGGCATGAAAGTGTACGCCTTCGCTTTTCTTGTTTTGTTACTTTGCTGTATCCTTGATCGCGCTAACTGCAACTTGTCTCTACAGGCAACCCATCCTCGCTGACGAAGTCCAAACCTTCAAAGCTCTCATAACAATACACAAGGTTCTACAAGAAGGACATCCGATTGTGATTAGAGAAGCGCAGAGCCATGTGAACTGGATTGACAGCTTGATGAGAGGTGTTGCCGGCGAGGGAATTCGAGGTACGCGAAACGTACAAGTACACTTTGCAGTACTAGTGACTACACCACTAGTTATCATTTCTCATTTTTCAAAAGTCGGATGAAGGATAGACAGGAACTCATTGCCTATGACCAGGTTACGGGCCGCTGATCCGAGAGTACGTCTTCTTTCTCGAGTCGAAACTCGCGTTCCACCGCCACCACCCCGAGTTCAATGGTACGTCGGTATAGATTTATTCCATCTTTCTTCCTCCATTTCTCTCTTTTCTATTTTTTCTTGTCTCGCTGACATTACCAGGTCTCTTTGAATATGAGGAATATATCAGCTTGAAGACAATCAACGATCCGAATGAAGGGTCAGTCAACATTCACCTCTTGGTTACTTGATCCTCACTAATAGCCACCAAGATATGAGACTATCACCGACCTCATGACCCTGCAGGATCAAATTGATTCATTCCAGAAGCTCATATTTTCTCACTTTCAAGGCGGGACAAACAACGAATGTAGAATATCGGCGCTGGTTCCTCTTGTACAGGAGAGCTACGGTATATACAAGTTTGTCACCAGCATGCTCAGAGCTATGCATAAAAGTAGGCTCGTACGTTGGTATCGCCCAGTGAATTCGTACTAAGTTTTTCACAGCTACAGGAGACAATGAAGCTCTCGAGCCCCTGCGTGGCCGTTATGATGCCCAGCATTATCGACTTGTTCGATTCTATTATGAGTGCTCTAATTTGCGATATCTCACTAGTCTTATCACAGTCCCTAAACTTCCTCAAGACCCACCAAACCTCTTGGCTGAGGATGAGGAGCGCCCTGCTCTTCCGAAGCGACCCACAAAAGAAGTCGAGCGCGAGCCATCCCCGCCGCCGAAGTTGTCAATACCCGATCCAGAACCTATCAATGATTTCTGGACCAATGAAGCCAAGCGCCAGCAGGAGGAATTTGAGGCAGAGCAACGGCGATTGCAGCAGCAATGGGAGGAACAACAGCGACAGCAGCTCCTCGCTCAGCAGCAAGCCCAGCGCGAGTTTGAGGAACAGCAACGGTTACAAGCGGAGCAGCAACGGCTGGCCCAAGAGCAACTACTTCGTGATCAGTATCAGGCACAGACACAGGGCCGCATAGCTGAGTTAGAGCGTGAGAACTTGAACGCGCGGGCGCAGTACGAGCGGGACCAATTGATGTTGCAACAATACGACAAGCGTATGAAGGATTTGGAGGAGCAGTTGAACCAGCTGAACTCGAACTTCAACTTGCAAATTGCCTCCAAAGATGACCAAATTCGAGCTTTACAGGAGCAGGTGAACACGTGGCGGACAAAATACGAGGCTCTGGCGAAGCTGTACTCGCAACTCCGGCAGGAACATCTGGATTTGCTGCAGACCACGAAGAGCCTGAAGTTGAAAGCGGCTTCCGCGCAGGAGGCCATCGACCGACGTGAGAAACTCGAGCGGGAGTTAAAGACGAAGAACTTGGAGCTTGCGGACATGATCAGAGAGAGAGATCGCGCTTTGCATGAGAAGGATCGCCTGAGTGGAAGCAACAAGGAAGAGATAGAGAAACTGAAACGGGAACTTCGGCTTGCGATAGAGCGCGCAGATAACGCCGAACGTGCAAAAGGCTCAGAGTTGTCGTCGATGTTGGCGAAGTATAATCGAGAGATGGCCGATTTAGAGGAGGCTCTGCGGGTAGGGATTTCTTGCTCCTCTTCTCTCCGGCTGCCCTCATGATCCCTAAACTAACGCCCACGACAGATCAAAACTCGTGCCTTAGAAGAGCTCACTGCTCGAAATGGTGAACGCGATGGAGAGCATGAGAAGGCCTTACGCGAGAAAGATGAAGAGATTGAAGTGTACAAGTCTGGTATGGAGCAGGCTCTCATGGAGCTTGAGGAGCTGAAATTGGTTCGTCTTGCGCATTGGAACTGAACTCACCGAGATGTCAACTAACTGTGACCAGAGTCAAGGAGATGCCGACCGGGCACTCGATAAGCAAATTGATGATGTTTTGCTGAGCACCGTTTCCAAGATCAACGATATCATTGATTCCGTCCTGCAAAGTGGTGTCCAGCGTGTGGATGATGCTCTCTATGAACTCGATTCTTCAATGCAGGCTGGAAACCAAAATGCCTCTCCTCCTTATGTTCTGTCGCAGATTGAGAAGGCATCTGCCTCAGCTACTGAATTCTCCACCGCCTTCAACAACTTTATTGCAGACGGCCCAAATAGCGCCCATGCAGAGATCATTCGCACCGTTTCCATCTTCTCTGGCTCGATTGCAGACGTCCTCAGCAATACGAAGGGTTTGACGCGCTTGGCTACCAACGACCAAAGTGCGGACCAGCTTATCAACGCTGCTCGCAAGGCCGCGCAGGCAACCGTGAGATTCTTTCGTGGACTGCAATCTTTCCGCCTAGAAGGTTTGGAGCCTCTGCAGAAGACTGATGTTGTCATCAACAACAATCTGGAAGTACAGAGGGACCTGCAGGCGTTATCCAAACTGGTCGACGCCTTCTCTCCAAAGAGTAGCAAGATCAGCACGTCGGGCGACCTGGGAGATCTTGTAGACAAGGAACTCACTAAGGCGGCCAATGCCATCGACGCTGCAGCAGAACGGCTAGCCAAGCTGAAGAAGAAACCCCGCGATGGATACTCAACTTATGAACTTAGGATCAACGATTCAATTCTGGAGGCTGCCATCGCAGTTACAAATGCCATCGCTGAGCTCGTCAAGGCCGCCACTGCATCGCAGCAAGAGATCGTCATGCAAGGCCGTGGAAGTTCGTCGAGGACCGCTTTCTATAAGAAGAATAATCGCTGGACAGAAGGGTTAATCTCCGCCGCGAAAGCTGTCGCCTCCTCTACCAATACGCTTATTGAGACCGCAGACGGCGTCATTTCTGGTCGTAATTCTCTAGAACAGCTGATTGTGGCCAGTAACGATGTGGCTGCAAGTACTGCGCAGCTTGTTGCGGCGAGCAGAGTGAAAGCCACTTTTATGAGCAAAACCCAGGATCGCCTTGAGAATGCTAGCAAAGCGGTGGGAACCGCGTGCAGGAGTCTAGTTCGACAGGTGCGGGATATTATTGCAGAAAAGAACAAGGAAGAAAATGAGGTCATAGACTACTCGAAGCTCAGTAGCCACGAGTTCAAGGTGCGAGAGATGGAGCAGCAGGTACGTGGATCCTTTTTTTATCGGTCTTCTATAGTGTCATTTTTAGTCTTTTGTGCCTATTGTATTCCTTCGTCTAGTCTTGGGCGACATCTCCAGAAGAGTATCCTCTATGCTATCAGTCTGGCCCAGTTGGACTGGTCTATGTCCTACTATCAGACTCAATCCGCTTCTGCTTTCTTTCCTCGTACATAGCTAACATGTTTTCTCTCTAATAGGTCGAGATCCTTCAGCTCGAAAACAAACTAGCACAGGCACGTCAGCGGTTAGGAGAGATGCGCAAGATCTCATATCAAGAGTAACAACTATGGTTCTGTGATCTATTACCTTGTGGAGAGTGCACCTTACAATATATTCTGTTTCCTGTTGTGCCACCATGAGTACACTACACTGCCCATCTCTGTCCCCTGGCTTTGCATCTAGCTACGCCTAAACAGCACCATCCTGCTTATCTAGTAGCTATGCAAGTCCATCTTGTAGCCATCCTTGCTGGTGCATGTTTCTTATACCCATGTCTTCTGTCTTACATCGCTGCCTGATAGTTGTACATATTCTATTGTTTGTAGATTTCACACGCCCATTTAGTCTTGTTTTTTTTTCAGCTAGAAAATTTATTGATATGTCTGCTGCATTGCACAAGCCTATTACTTGCTTTATTTAAAGACAGCCCTGGAACAGTCGCATAAAGCCACCAGCAGCTCTACTTCAAATGTTGTTCGACTGATTGTTATAGACTTATGGCTTCTAAAGAATAAAACATACGGTCTTCTGCTCTTTGCCGTGGAATGGCAATCTCTATTTTGAAACAAGAAATCCATGACCTATGGATCTGGAGTGCACATATGCGATCAGGAAAATGGCATCGGGGATTCTTATATTCAATCGTATTGAGGCATGTGGCTTCTATAAGAAAGATTGCGTCATCTTATGAAGAGCCTTTTTAGTTTATAGACTATACTTTGCTGGTTTGCTTACACAGTATTAATTCTGTCACCCTCAGTCTGTACCAGTGGCTGTTGATATGCAAGTAGTACGTGCTTAAATCTCCTTGTAAGAAGAGAGGTAGCATTATTCATACAACCACAGAGTGCGAAGTATGAATCTTCTGCACAGTGTTAAGGAGGTAGTATCTTATATCTTGATGATCAAAGCATTCAAAGGGCAGATCCACACAAAGATGATGGAGTGGGGAGATAATACAATTCATTGGACCTTCATTGTAACGACAGGCCTAGATGGCTAGACCAAAGGGTCGTTGGGTTTATCTTGAAGACAGAAAACAAGGGGGTGAGCAATATAATAGTAAGAACAAGCCTGTGTGCAATGCCTATGCTGCAGATTGCTATGTGAGTCGACCACAAGGGTTGAAATCTGTCTGAAAGGAGCGTCATTATATACATGCCGTTTCCCTGGGTCCTGGTGATCATAGTGATTGTGGTAATCATGGTCAGTTATGTGCCGATCAGTCCCTTCCCTTGGTCCTATAGTTATCTGGTCTTTGTATGGCAAGGTCCATAACATTCATCTGCTGATATCATGACAGATGAATACAAGGGCAACCTGTTTAGGAAGTATGAAAGTACTGTTTTCAATACTTCATTGGTAATCCCAGACAGTCACATTGTCCATAATGGCATGAAGTATGTCTTGGTACCGCCGGCCCACCTGCATCACAACTTAATCACATTTCTTTGCTGCACATCAGATTTGACAAGGCGAAAAACCTGTTCTGGTGGAATGGCTTTACAGAGAAAGATAAAATAAAGATGAAACCATAAATGAAAATTATGCAACGGAAGCTGATAAGTCTAGTAAAAGTACTAAGTACCTACCTAAAATTAGGTAATTGTCTATGTTTGTTTTGCTCTTTCTTTGGGATCTCATAATTTTTTATCTTCAAAACTGGAAATATCTAGACTAACTAATCTACTTACATTTATCTGTGTACGGAAAATAGGGGCAGACTTGTCAGAAAATCTGACCAGTGCAGTTGGGAAATGAGGATAGAAGACTTTCTGCTGGGATGTGTGCAAAAAGAAAAAGAATCAAAAGGGAAAATTAAAAAAAATGCTTAGCAGATCCTGCTAGAACTTGTGATTGTTTACAAGACTGCGGAGCTTGAACCAAATGGGAATCTAGGGCCCACTACTTGGGATTTGTCTGTTCTGGAGAAAGGTGCCTGAGGCATAGAAGCTCATGAATCAGTCCTTTCGTCCCTGGGATACATGTGCTAGAAAGAAACACCTAGGGGAGCATAACGCATGCAAATGACCAGGTATCTCCCGGTATTGTGAGTATCCTTGGATATCAGTATTTTGCATTTGAATAAATCCATCTGACGAAATACGTGCTGCTGAAAAGTACATAGAAAGAAAGCAAAGCTGTGTGTGATGGGGGGGAATAGTTGTGATTTGTAGGCCTGTCATTCTGTTCAGGACTTCAAAAATTGACAAATTCATTGATATCGAAGGCATCTAATGGTTCCTGCGCCATTGGATCATAGCGCAAAATTGGAGACTGGATGTCTGGATTGAATGGCACGAACAACTCGTCGTCCTTTGGATTTGGGATTCGCATTTCATGAATTGCGTCGTCAAGTTCAGCAATGAACTCCTCCTGCGTATGCGGGCCACTGCGGACGTTGAGTAATTCAGGAATTGCAGGACGAGCCTCATCAGTACCTGCGCGTGCCACCTCGCTAGGAATGTAGTGAGCGTGATTGATGGCATCCGCATCGAAATTTTCATTGTAGTCCATGCTTGTGTTTTCGTTGCCACCCACGATTCCTTTGGGTGCAGTAGCCTGGATATCACTGCTACCATTGACAACAGTTGGCTGAGCAGCGAACGCCATCAGAGGGCTAGTTCCCTGGTAGTTGATATTGCATGGACGAGGATCACCAGAAACATAACCTGTCTCGTAGCAGCGATTAACAATATCATTGACCGAGTAATTGGTCGCGGCCTCAGTCTCGGTTGGATAAGTCGGATTGACCCTCACCATGGTGTACTGGTGCTGGTCATCGACAATGAGCTCCCAGCCCATAGCTGCAAGATAGCGATTTGGCTCCAGAATTCCGATGAAGTTTCCATTCAGGTTAAGGAAGGAATCAAGAGAAACTTCGCCCACATGATTGTCGCGAATGATGGAGTAAGCTTTCGCGAGAATGGCCCATTTGGCCTTAAATGGATCATTCTGCCAGAGAAACTTGAGAATCCCTGACCTTGCCTTCTGAGTGAGATCCGGAAAGATAACCGAATAGAAGTCTGTGGGATCAGTCAGTTCTTTTTTTTTCTCATTGTTTAGTAGGGATGTCACAAACTTCTGAAAGCAATGAAGCTGTTAAGGGGCCTAAGCTTCCCCTCGCGGAAGCGCTTTCCACGCGAAGACATCGGTCGAATACCAGCATTGAGGGCTGAGGTTGGACGACGGTTATTATTTTCAACAGAGGCTATAGCCGCAGGAGCACCTTCAGCATGCGGAGGAATTGGATTGTTTCCTCCAGCATTAAGACTATGCAGGTACTCGAGCAGCTCTTCTAGCTCCTTCTGTGGGATTGTCGTAAGAAAATTGTTGAAAGCACGCTGAAGAGGAGAAACGTTCGCAGCCATGGTAATATTAGACCACTGTGCGTAGCTCTCTGATTCAAGCTTCGGGGAATGGGAGTCTGATATGAGAAGTGGAAGCTCCGCTTGGGTTGTGAGGACGAAAAAAAAAAGAGAACCAAAAGCCAGCAAGGAGAAGCCCGAAAGGCAGAGGGAGTAAAGGTAAGAAGAAAGGTGGTTGAAGTGAGAGAAAGGAAAATTATGCTTCTCGTGTGCCCTAAATGAAAACAAAGGTAAGTTCCTGTGTTTCTCTAGGGGCGAGGGAATGACTGGGGTGCTGTCTACAAAGAACTTACCCATCATTCACCTCGGATTCCGCGCTCTGGACATTCACTGAATTTCCCGCCTCAGGTAATGCAACGCTTCGAATACTTAACTGCAGATGAGAAACTTCTCTACTAACATTCTCTTCTACGTTAGCATAGCTTTATTCCATTTCCTATGTTCCTGAAATTATCACGTCGATCATGGACAGGTATCAGCAAACGCCCTCAGAGCCGAGGTATCCTGAAGTTCTGCGTCGTTAACAACATGGTAGAGGGCAGGTTAATGGTTAGTGTTTCATATCGACGAGTAAGTTACAGTAGATTAACGGATCACTTAGGAGAAGGCCTCGTGCTTGAGAAATGTGACGCTCTGTTTCTTATGGAGGTGGATGAAGCGGTGAAAATACCTACGAACAAGATTTTCAGTTCATTTTGTCGATATCGAAGAGTCCGACGGTCCTTATGGCGAAATTCATCCTGACCCCGGACAGTTCGAGCTCATTCTCGAGGACATTTATCTTGCTATCGAAGCTGCTTACGTTCTCCTATCGGTCGCTCCTGAAATCCGTCGTATTCAACGATATCAAGATCTGTACCCAACGGAAGAACTGTTGCAAAAGTTTCTCTGTTCCATAAAGAACAGCCTTACAGTGAACCACAGACGCACTCTGGCTGCCGCAAAGAAGATGCGGGATGAGTCTTACTGGGAAAAAATCCATAGAGCTGAGCGTCTGGTTGTTCTGGCAATTCAACGTCCAACGTTCTATCCCCACCTCAATCAGTGGCAGCAGTTCCTTATCAGTGGTGCACCAGGAAGTGGCATTGACGTGCGCAATATGTTCTACAGCAGGTTACCAGAAGAAGCTCGGACGGCATCTGAAGCTTCACCAGATTCTGCGTTCCAGACCCTCCCAGTTGGCGCAATGGCCCTTTTGGGAGAGTGGCGGGCTAGAGCAAGGGGCCTCGAGAGAAAATGCAGAGAAATGAGCCACATATATTGGACAAGTAAATTTGAGGATGCAAGTTCTCACTCTATCCTCCTTCAGCCAGCTGTTCCGGAGAACATGCAGCAACATGATTCAACAAATACAGTAAGCTTCTAAACAATCTATTGAACAGCCATAATTTTTGAACACATCCTTAGAACAGTACATCTTCTCGGATTTCTCTTCCATCCTTTCGGGTCAAACATAAAATACTCCCGGTATGATTACCCTCTAAGAATCACATAGTCGCTTCCACTAACAGTTATTTTAGTTTACTTATGATCCTAATATCTGGTTCCCTGTATGTCGAGTTCCTCTTTACTCATTCCTTCATAAACTTGAGTTTTTGATTTTCAACATTTTAACTGACATCCCACAGCGTCAGCCAAAGATTCCAAATACCTCGTCTACTGTAAGGCTTGAAGATCTTTCTCTGATGATCGGTATGCTTCAAGCTCTACGTTCCAATTTAAAAGTCTTCACTAACTTATATAACCTGCAGACCAAATAGAGGAATTGCAACCAAGGCGTGCGTATGCGATGAGCCACGCATATGGTGTGATCATTCGAACGGAGTGTTCCTCTGATGGTAGGATCATTCATCATGAAGTTCCTCTTCTGTGATAGAGTGGTATGAGCAACGGTTGTCCGTGACGAGACACATCCCTGCACACATCAAGCTTTTCTATTTGAATTACAGTCTAGCTTGTGATCATTACATTCCTAGTCTTCTACAGTATTTGTACCTTTTGTCTCCTCTGTACGCACGCTTTCTATCAAATACTAGATTACACCATGAGCTGGAGCTAGCAACAAGACCATACTATCTGCACTCGGGCGCAAGAAAAGCTAGTGCTGCCAATATGCTCTTAGTATTGTCTAGCATTGGTCTGCTGGCTGCAAAAGAGCCTTAAATGACATATAGATCTGCTCCTGCGCCTTATCACACCCCCTATTCTCACTCAATCAAGCTTAGGTATTTACCACATGTCAACCTAAAATAAGTAGATACATACAGCTCCTAATGTGATTGTGTTTGTGCAAGCTGCGGTATGGCTTTTCTTATTGTTCCTTGGCTAGTAAGCAAATCGCAACGCGGTAGGCTGAACAGTAGACAGAAGTTTAGGATATTCTAATATACTGTACAATGAATATGAAATTCATACTAAGAGTTGTTATTCCTTCAAACTAGGAAGCCAGGGACCCGGAAAATATTTTGGATGCTCTATAAGTCAAGCCGGTTGCTCTATGTGATATACCGAACATCGCATTCTAAACTATAATTTTAGAACATTTTTATCTCTAAGATAATTACAGTATATTGGAGAATATCTTATTTGCTTTACTATATTTGATGTTTATGTAGTAACACTACACACAAAATGCGACCAAGGGTATCAGGGTGCGAATGTCTAAGGTTGTGCAAAACCTTACAACATGACGGCTTGCTACTGTTAACATCAGGTACAGAATTAACAAGTAATTGGAAATCTTTGCTGTAGTCTCATTAGCAAAACCTAGTACCTTACATACATAGGTATATACATAGACGATATTCTCTTCATCAAAGAAGACTTGGTAGGTTGCCTGTAAGTACTGTATAATAAAGAAAATAACACCGTATTCAGTCAAGTTCTTTTAATGTAACAAGACTCCTAAGTAATTAATTGCTACTACTATCTATCTAACAATGATCTTAGCATGAAGAGCGAAATAGAAGTCTAAATGGCTGTACGCAGGGCTCGAAGATGTTTCAAGAGTCTACCATGGACCACTAGGGTTCAGCCCTCTGTGGTGGTCTTGAAAATTCAGACAATACAGTAGTACTAATGCATGTTAATCAATTGGTCAAATTTTCATAGCATCTTGTATGGATCGCATAGCATTCTTACGCCAAGAGAGTATGATGACAATGCATACTAGTGAATACAATAGGAATTATAATAGGAGGCAGATTGTTTGTAGAATTACATGGCTTTCCTCTAACAGTTATGTACCTAATGTAGGTAGCGAGATACCCATAGTAACCTTCCTACATAGTCTTCTAAAGCTCTCAATGAACCAAGCCGTAGGATCCTCATTAAAGAAATGAATTCTTCTTGAATTATCCCAGGCACTTAAGACTAGAAGAGAACTACCCCCAGAGATGGTTTCTCAAGTCAATTTGAAGGAAGCTTGCTCCAAGACAAATACATCTCAAGAGCTATACGTAAAGGGTGCCTGAAACTTCAACTAGAAAAAGTAGTGGAACAGGTGCAGCACAGCGCCTGGTTTATGACAGGTACTGCCGAGACCCGAGTTCTCAGGCAGCAAATATAGAGAAGAGGGCTATCACAGCCGTTGAGGGAATCTCAAAGTGGAATCTCACAGCAACTCAGAAATTCGTCTCCTAGCTTTTCAAGGATCTTCTACTAGGCTAGACTGTACCAAGACCTGCACTTCCAGTAAAGCATGATCGCATAACGAAACGTTCTAAGGCATGTACCGCTAGTTGAGGGTTACTGTTAAATGCATTGACAGTAACCAAATAGACGATTATGGGATACAATACACCTCATGGTCAGGGGAGAAAAGAAGTTGGGAAGAACTATAGCTTCCTGTATGCCGAGTGACATTGCGTAACACATATGCTCATCAGAAGTGTCCAGGATTCAGCATTCAACTGTAGTTGAATTCCCTTACCAAGGCTCAGAGAACGTATCTGAAATCTCACTAGCTTGACGGGTTCCAATCGCTCGCCCAGATGAATGTCGAGCAGCGCCACTGCGTCCCTTTCTCTTTGGCCCCACTAGGACCAAGTGGTCGCGGACAGATCCAAAATGCTCTGCCGCAGTTAATTCCATTCTTTTTAGTTGTCAGCTTGACACAAGGTTCTTGGTGACCCACACATTTAGGCACAGGCCTTTTGCTGAAGAGTCTTGACCAGCACTCTTTACTGTCTATAGGGTCGACGACCGTCTCGTGATCTAGAGATTTGGCGGAAGCATGCATCTCCGAAACTCCGATCTCAGAAGAAGCGCTGCGTGTCCGCGTCCTGGAAAGGTTCAGCCGAGGTCTCGCTAAAGTGGACAAATTCCGCGATCCCTGAGGCTCCGGGGAAGTTGGAGAGTGTGTTTCAGAAACGTCTAAGTTAGCAGGTTGTGAGTCTTCCTTAAAGCCCTGCACACCATTCATATCATCATCCTTATTTGGTTTAGGATTGAAGAACCCCTTAAGGCTTTGCTGTCCTTTGTTAGCTTGCAGGTTTTTATTAGGTGTTCCTACAAAGGCGCCAGCCATAGATTTCTGTCGCTTTGCCTTGTTGGGCGCAAAAGTCTCTCTGACTGGAGGCCGCTTATGGACCGTGCGGTTTTTTGCTTCAGTAAGTTCGGAAACGTGGATTGAATCTCTTTGCATATTCATGATATGAGACTCTTCTCCTTCAGTAGTCGACGGCATTTGTTCAACCACCGAATCCGAGCTCTGCCGTGTCCGTAGAGCGGGAGAAGTTCCTTTCCCGGAAGTACATGGTATGCGAAGAAACATATCTTTAATATTTCTGCGCTTGTAAAATTCTGGAATCAGCCGTCCCGATAATGGCAGCTGATTCTTTGACGAGTACTCTTGTAGACGCTGCCCATTTTTGAATGTCCCGGGTGGATTCATGATATCTCGAATGTTGACGTCAACCCCGTTCAGTGGAACTAAATCTTTGAAGACAGCATAAACAGGACAATGATCTGATCCCTATATTATGTCAGCAATACACACACACACACACATATATATATATATAATATATAGAAAATACTACCATGAGTCCTTCTTGAATGTTTGAATCTGAGAACCACTCCTTAATATCAAGGCTGCACAGAACGTAGTCGATTCTCGAGCCGTAGTTTCCTGGCCTAGCATTTATCCTCTGCTCCCAGCACGTGTACATCCCCCTACGATCGGGATGGAAGGATCGGCAAATATCATGGAGAATGGGAAGTTCTCTACCCTCGTCTCGTCCGCCAATAACTCTTCCGTCGGCTAACATATGGTTGAAGAGACGCCGTGCTGGGTTAGAGATGAATTCGTCTTCTGTGGATATCCGCTTGCGAATGGCCTCCGTCGCCTGCGCCGAATCAATTGCGTCCCTTGAAATATTTAGATCGCCTGCTACGAATACCCTCTTTCCCATTGCAACAAGATTTCGGATCCGGGCGTCTAAAGCATTTATAAAGCCTAGACGGAAGCCATCTCTGGTTTCATCTCGGGTTGCCGGACTATATACTCCAAGTAGAACGAACGCAGGGAACTCGAGAATAACACAACGACCTTCAGAGTCGAGAGTAGCTGCATCAACTCCGTATTTTGACAATTGTTGAGCCGTTGGATAGCCACCAACCTGTTGTTCTTCTGGGAGGTCTCGAAAAGACGTCGATGAGTTAGGCGGGCAGAGTACTCCGGTGATACCTTCTTCTGCCCTTATCGGGGCGCATGTCGCATTGCGGGTGTAGATCGCAACACCAGAATATCCTTCCAGTCGTTATTTTTTTTTCCGAACTGCTTCAGTATTCGGAACGACGAACCTTTCTTAACCTTCGGGAGACTGAAGAAGCAGTCCCATCCAGGAACGAGCACCATATCATCTCGCAGATCCTTCTTCTGTATCTTTGTCTCTTGAAATACGACTATATCAGCTTCTAGGATATCAAACATGGCCTGTGCTTCTCGTTAGTTAGACATCTCATGGAGAAACCTTGAGATCCCACCTCAAGTGTTCGTTTCTCTCTCCAGGGGTGGTACCCGAACGGATTTCTGCGCAAAGACTTAGTGACCAAACTCAAACCAATACAAATATGAAAAGGACACCAAGCTACAGACCGGATACCATTGACTGTGGAGAATTCTCTGATTAGTCCTTTGTTTCAGAGCCGGAAACGGGGTTTTGCGGCTCCCGGAGCCAGCTTACCGTTCCATGTCGTGATGCGGAAGCCCATCGCGATTACTATCGCGATTGCTACCAGTCACAGTTCACTGTAATTTGCTTAATGGCAGAAGCTGGTGCCCAACACTTCCCATAGACGAACCTTCAAAGTGGCCGATCTCGAGACCTGACGATGTTGCTTGGTCGCACGCTGTAGAGGGCACGTGTTCCCGTGACCTATCTTCACGTGATTTTCTATCGCGGTGACATCACGCCATGTTCACTTATATAAGCACGAACGCCGTTCCGGCCCGCCGGCGAATCACGGGAGCGCTAAACGGCTCTGTTCACCAACCTTGAGTCCCGAATCTCATCTCGAACAATCCCACGCAATCTCCTACCCAGTGAACTAGAGAGTCCAGCACTACAATGGTTGCTCAACGCAACGTCTTTCGTCTATCCAAGCGCGCTGTTCAACAGCAGTGCAGCTCTGCTGCCCGCTCCGCAGTCCAGCGACGCTTCAACAGCACCGAGCCTAAGCTTCCTTGGATGGCTGACAACGAGTTCAATCGCGAGAGAGCCGCCGTCAAGGCCCATGCGGCTAGTACAAGTGGTGAGTGTATTTCTGGCCATTTTTTATTCAGAGACTTGGGTTGAGCAGCAATTGTGGTTGCCCAATGCTAATTCAATGGCTGGCAGATCTCTGGAGGAAGCTCTCCATCTAGTATGTTACCCATCAACACAGCCGGAGGCTCAGGGAAAACAATCTAGTACTCACAACCACACAGCGCTGTCATTCCATGTCTGATCCTTGGTGGAATCAACACATACAATCTCTGGGTCGAGCACTGGGAGCACTGGAGCCACATGCCTCCGTTGGAGGAACGTGTCGAATACCCATACCAGAACGTTCGCACGAAGAACTTCCCCTGGGGTGATGGTGACAAGGTGAGTGATTCATAGGCCTTGTAGTGTACTTTTTATGGTCGCTGACATATGTGGTATGGCAGACCTTATTGTGAGTCCCACTTTGATACCCCAAGCGGAGTATCATGTCCAGATTGGCATTTAGTGACAGAGCATGACGAAAATTTGCTAACAATGATGCAGCTGGAATGATAAGGTCAACTATCACAACAAAGACAAGACAACCTGAGGGTGATCTGAACTGCAACAATGCAACAATAAGGGAAACTCAAAGTCTTGACCTGAGATTCAAGGCGTATGTACATTCAGTCTGAGACGAAGAGAAGGTAGAAGAGATAAATTAAAGGAAGAGCTAAGGGAAGAGATTAAAGTTTCACTGTAGATTCTCCGTTTCTGATAGAATCAGTAAGAAGGTAGACAAGATAACAACCTGAAATTTTGTACATCGCTCCCCAAAATCTCGTCAGATACAGGTCAGAGTCAATTACGTGTTTGTCAACTACGTCTTTGAAATGATACCCCTACGGGGAAAAAAAAGAAAAAAGAAGGGCGTAGTAGGAAGTTGCAGTACCGGGCAGTTACTGGCACATGCCAACATAATGGCAATAACTGTTGTATCAAATGAAGTCTGCATCGTGGCTGCAAGGATGTTAATTCTAGTGTGCAACAAGTAGACTTAGCATTGATTAAGAAGGATGAGGACAAGTGATCAATAAAGGTAGTAACAAGAGGAAAAGAGGAGCTCCTCAACTTTCCGTCAACTTGGAAAACTCTTTCTGAAGGACATATTGGAATACATGGATAACATTGACTGGTCAGGATCAAAAGACTGGGACTTCATGAAACCTCTGCCTCGCCTAAGTGACATGAGAACGTGTTAAAGAGACGCATCAAAATTCCATTGAAATCACAATCTACCTCTTCACTACCATACGTCGCTTGAGATCCAGATATTTCGCGGCGTAGTCATTTGCCAGTGCCAAATCTCCGGAGAGATGCATGATAGTCGCCTTCTTAGCCATCATCTCACACTGTCCCTTCAGGTCCTCGATTGCTTCATAATTATCAAAAGCGCAGTCAATGTACTCAAGAGCACGAGTGACGCACTCCTTCCTAATCAGATCGCCTTCCCTACTGGTAGAGGACTGACCTGCCATGCCCATGTTCGCGTCGCCAACAAGCGAGAACAATCGTGCAGCCAGTTCACATTCCCCAGATTCTAAGACTTGTGGCATAATGCTTTCCACCATCTCGGCAGCGGCTTCAAATTCCCGCAGACTAAGGAGAACACCTGCGAGCGCACCGATCGCTTCCCAGAGACCGGGAAGGACCCTCGAGCGGTGTGCAATGCTTGCCGCTCTCATAGACAAGGAGAGACCGCGCTGCGGTTGGCCCGTTTTGGCAAAGATACGAGCCTTCAGGCAGAGAAGTTTGACTTGGACGGACACATCGAAATTCTCCTGCTGAAGGGATTGTGCAGCCTCATCGACTATCTGCAGGGCAGAGGTGTAATCCCCTTTGCGGCTCATGAAATCGGCTTTGAGGAAGCAAAGATTAAGTGCTAGGTCAACATCAGGAGGTTGGGCGGCTTGAAGCTGGGAAAGTATACTCTCTGCTGCTGCCTCGTCATCCCTATGGAATGTCAGGAAAAACAGCGAGAGAGAGAGAACAAAGAATCTCTACCTGTATAATTGTCTTCTTAATTCGAGAATGCTCGAAAAGTATATCCAGTACTGGTTGGCTTTGAGTGAACGGAGGATTTGGGGGGATATCTCGTTGATGCGTGCCGTAGCCTCATCATAGAGACCGTTCTGTGCTAGCTTCATTTTCGTCAGAGACAGGAGAACGATCAGGGAAATTTGCGCGTACCAGCTGGCAGCTTCGAAATGTGCTTTTGAGGAAGTCTTCAAATGGCGCTCTGTCACCATAACATTCGCGGAAAATCTCGCAGTTCAACCAGGAGAGATGCGGGACACCTGCAGTCTGTTAGCAGTGTCGACAAGAGTTGGCTGAAGCCGTACCTATTCTAGCAAACAGAGAACTTTGTAACAACAGCAGCGGACCCATGGAATTCACCAGATTCTTTGTCACATTGACATGAGCCGCCTTGACCATGTTTTCGAAGGCAGACGCAAGACTTTCTCCCTAAAAATCGTCAATCTGTATTAACTTGTAAAATGAAAAATAGACCTGCGGTTCACGTACGCTCTGCAGCTCTAATTTGGCTTCACTCAGAAATGTTGTGCTCAGGAGACCCCACATTTCAGTCTCCTTCGCCTTCGCCCTTAGGAGCGTCAATCCTTCTTTTTCACTGCCAAGCATCCCTGTATTTTGGACGTCCTTCATCTCAACTGGAAACGCCTTACAGAAGTGGTACAGCCAGCTCATACAGAAGTTGAGACAGTTCATGTCATGTGACTCTCGGGCAATTGAAATTGCCTCCTGCATAGCGGAAATGGCTTCTTTGTGACAGCCAAAATCCGCATGTAGAATGGCAAGATTAAGCAGCGCGTATTGGTAGAAGCTACGATCGCGACTGTGCATCGTATAGTCGAAGTAGCGGTGGAGGTTGTCGAAGGATGAGATGTAATCCCCTAATCTCCAGGAATCGAGAAATCTAGGTTGTCAGTAGGGACCAACGTAAAGACATGCGAGAAACGGACCGAAGATAGTGCGACAAACTCGGCACTGTAATTCCCGACGAGATTATATGCTCGAGACGCGCCTTCATTTCATCAGGCACCCTTCCGCCTAGCCCTATGGTTTGTTAGCAATGGAGACCAGGGCGAGATGGAGACTCCGTACTCTGCAATTCTCCAACCTGGAACTCCAATAGGCGTTCGGCATCTTTCGTGCTGAAACCTCTGTCATCTTCTAGGTTGTCTTCGATATTTCCATATACCACCTGCGCAAGCTGGCTGCTGGAATCTAACCCTAGCTCAATTAAGTTGACATCAACTGCCGTTTGTTCACCAGAGGGATTCCTCCTTGCCCATGCACGGTACGTCGGTAGACGGTATTTAATGAAGCTTTCCCAGAGTTTCACAGAATCGTGGAACTGCAGCCTCGTGAATTCGAGCTGAGCTCTTCTCACGAACGCTCCGAGTGGCGAGTATCGTGAAAGAAGTATGTGACCTGTCTCAGGGGCGACACAGTTGTCCCTGTCTCGAACTTGCTCCTCCCGAGTTTTGGCTAGCACAGACGAGATGTTCGCGAAGAAGACCTCGAGGGCATCGCAACAGTCGAGTGACCAGATCTTCCTAAGGAAGAGATCCCATACAGATCGACCGGGAACGGAGGAGGAATGGACGGAGAGGACTTTGTTAAGTTCATCAATTGCGACTGCATGACTCCCCTGCCATTTTGCTGAAGGGGGAGATGACTCTGCGGACTCCAGAGGGAATAAATGGGAGACGAGGAATGAGAGGACAGGGACGATGGAGGAGGTTGGGATTACTCCTTCAGTGTAGAGGGAGACAAGGCACAAGAGTGCAACCTTGGAAGGAGTGAGATAACGGCTCATTTTGATCAATCAGGCATCTTCTCTTGAACGTCTCTTCGGGAAAAAAGAGAGCCAAGTATCATGACGGGTGAGGCATAGCAAGAGTAAAATGACTGACGCCGTGGAAGACCAGGCGTAACAAAGGAGAGAATGTATTTGAATTGCCAGATCTAACGTTCTCCGGCTCGCAGCAGAACAGTGTGTCGCTTGATGACTCGCTCCAATTACTGATAATCGGTTTGAGTCGATGATAAAACGAGCGCGTCCGAGCTCTGCGCCTCAGGCCAACAGCAAAAGCCGGCATACCGCCCGCCCCGCCTTCAACAACCTCGAGCCCACCTCATGGATCTATCCCAGAGCGCCCTTCCCGGGCGCCGACCTAGGTGCCTACTATTACTGGGTAGCGTCTGTTTGTTTTCCTGCCGGGTGCTGATTGTCTTACCCGGCTCAATTGATTCCATTGGTCGCGGATTGCTTAATTGATATAATGAATGGAGCGCTCACAATCACAGATTTCCAAGGCGCATTACCCCCTCGTCGTGCGACGAAAGGTGCGTTACCATACCAGATGAATTGAAAGCCACCCCTCTTCCATGCGACTAACTACGTCTCTGTGTACAATCAATGTATTCATCGAGAATGTGAAGGCCCCATTCTCTTCGAGATATGACTGCTGACAGCCTGTCTTCACAGGATAGCCCCATCAAGAAACCACACCTCATACTTTGTACCCATGCCTGGCCCAAGAACCTCGCTTCAATTCTGGCTTTCTGCACACAATTAATCAGTCCCATATCCCTGCCCCCCTGACTCCCCGCGCCCATCCGGCTGAAGCTTCAAAATCGCCGCATGCAGGTGCGTAAACTCAAGATTGTTACGGTATATCACAAAATCCACGCAAAGGAGCCAAAGAATCAGTCCTTGTGGACAGGATCAAGATCTTCCCCAATTTAAGATAGTCTCAGTAATGGGATGATCTACACTGCTAATACGAAGGCCATTGAGGACATGATGAGAGCACACCTATCCACCAGGGTACGTGCTTTTCAGCAAATATTCATTATATATATCTAACTTCTCCCTATACCACTCCCAGTTACGTGATAACTTTTAGCCATCGCCATGTATCACATTCAACATTCGCTGTGGATGACGAGCCCCAACGTCTCCACTAGTTGTCTTATCATAGGCCGCACATTATTCAAGTTTAGGCTCAATTTAAACCCATAAAAAAAGGCAAAAAAGCACTTGATAACGAGGAAACAAGGTGTACCGGTAAGAGTTACAGAGGATTACCGAGTATCGCTGCAAAGAACTACTCCGGTGACCGGAAAGCGAGGCTGCACGGAAATAACGGGAAAAAAAGCTCAAACTTCTGACATTCCCTTGGGTATATTCATGACAGATAGTTGTCAATACATGGAAAAGTCCTTAACAGGGGGAGTTGTAGACTGTAGGCAGGAACCGAAAGATACCAATCGCTTCTTCTCACAAATCATCTTAGCCGAGAGCAACAGCTGCATGCAAAACACAGTGCATATGGTCACTGCAGAGTCCATGTCCCAGGAAGCCTGAAAATTATCGTTCCCACTCCATTCTTAGCCCCTTCAGTCCCTTTACCTTCCTCTCTTGGCCCTGATACTTCCCCTCCTCGTCCGCCTTCCCCGGTTTCTGACATTCCATGGTAAGTCTACCAGTCGTCCAGTGTGTCCTCACTCCTTCGTCGACGGGCAACGCATCGACACCGCAGATCCTTCTTTCCTCCTCAATCTCCTCCTCGCTCATCCCGTTTGTAGCCCAGATCCGGTGTATGCGCAAATCATAAGGCCCTTCTACACGATCCGTCAAGCCGATTCCAATGCTCTTCACGCGCTGACGAAGCAGAGAGGTCTGCGGCTCGACAGCAGTGCCGTGGTTCGTGCGCACAAACGAGTTGAAAGGCAAAAGAATGGTTTCCCAGCCCGTCGAACCAGATGCGGATGAACCAGCGGTGGAGACTATAGTTGACGTCGGCGGAGTGTCTGAGAGCGCTGTAGGTATTCCGTCTTGATAGTTCGTGGCAGATGATCCGGCAGATTCCGGTGACAAGTGCGCTTCAGTATTGTGGTCAGCACGATAGTGTCGTGTATACAGCCTGTGCTGGTGGATATCCGTATCCACAATCGAATCTGTCTGGATATTGACAGTATAGCGTCGTCCATCAGATTTGACGCGCAAAGCAAGATAGGTATAAGGATCTACATCCCAGAAGAGACGTCCAAAGAGCCAGAAACCACGGTCCCTGTTGCGGAAGGCAGCGTATCCTGTTGTCGTCCGGATCAGTTGTCGTATCGCGAAGGAAAAGGGGATATCAAAAAGCACCTGTCCTCTCCACTCTGCAATCGGGAGGGAGCCTGGTTGAAATACTCCCATGAAATCGAGCATGAGCAGGGGTATTCGAGGAAGGGTCTGCTGGCACGTAGTCAAGGTTTGCCGTACTGTATCCGCCAACAGCTCGGTCGGCCATCGTCTTGCAGCCAGCGACGGTGGCTTCATCTTCAAAGTCGAGAAGAATGTACGGTTTTGTAGGAGTGCGCAGACCTTCGGCATTCCACGCTGCAAGAGTCAGAGACTTCTCACATACGCTATTGGGAGACGCACCGATTCTCGTTAGCCGGCTCAGCTCATCTGTGCTTCGTTTGAAAAATCCGGCTGGCTTCGCAGCCAGGCGCCTCGCTGTCGGAATCATAACGAATAGGCCTTTTTGTCATGAGAGTGGGTGATTTGGTACATGTCGATCTAGGACACGAGGATAGGTCTGGGAAGTCGTGGGTCGTCACAGTCGTGACGGGTTCCGACCACAGTATGGAGCAGACTGAGACGCTCTCGGAGCGGAGGGTGGCACCGAGATCTCCGAGATAAGATACATGTCGCCCCGACCCCAAGACAAAAGTCATGAACACACTAGACGCTGGGTGACAGGCGAGAAAAGGACATGGGTGAACGCGAAATACATCGCTGAGCAACAAATTGCTTATGCAGATGCGAGGCACCATTCCCTACATGGGTAAGATTGGGTATGGAACTATGTATCGCAGGCGAAGCGGCGGAGCGATGCATAACCACTGGATTCCATCTCTTGCACGAGGTAAAGTGCGGGCAACCTTTGAAGCTAGAGACCCATGTCTGACAAACACCATATCCGGATTAACTTCTGCATGCCCTCCTCCCCTTCTCATCGAGATCGTATACCTGCGTAAGCAAAGGGCTCTCAGCCGGCTGATCTGTACCTAGGTAGGCATCCACCAGATCGATAAGCAGGCATGTTAAAATATCGTATAAAAATCTGCAGCTCTTTCCTTCCTCACTCAGACGTCGCCGCT
>ENA-UOWK01000065-UOWK01000065.1-bioreactor-metagenome-genome-assembly--contig:-NODE-65-length-150828-cov-24.771398_pt1 | contig 150828 bp, 114 predicted proteins | sample MGYA00238157_ERZ761612 | MGnify/ENA primary metagenome ERZ761612 (study PRJEB28901, sample SAMN06268035) | bioreactor metagenome | isolation source: Joint BioEnergy Institute, California, USA...
CATGTACAGCTTGAAACCATGATATTATAACTCTTGGATCCTCCTGCTTTGCACGCTGGTATGTAATCCTTTGATTATATCTTGTACGCAGCTCAGGATGGTGCTTGACAAATTTATAAGCCCAGTTGATGCCAAGGACTGCAGTAGGATCCTGTAGACACTCACAGAGTAATATTTGTGCCATTGAACACAGAAACTCTGGCCGAATTGGAAAACCTTGTTTATCTGCCTCTAGTAATTGCTGAATAAGTGTTTCCTCTTCAATAGCCTTTAATCTATGGCCATTAGCACGTGTTTCTGCGCGTGGTTGTCTTCCTTTAAGGCGAGCGCAAAGGGTAGCCTTAGGCACCCCAAAAATCTCTGCAGCCTTCAGTATTGATTTGACTTTTTGATTTTTATAAGCTGCAATAGCCATTTGAATTCGGTTTTCTTGAGATAAAGGCATTTTTGATAGTGGTGGTGATAAAATGACGCGTTGAAAAAAGGAAGTGGTAGGGTGGAGGAAAATTTGTCGCTCAGTGGTATTTGTCGCTCAGTGGTTGATTACGTTAAGTCGACCAGATTAGATAATATAAATAGAGGTTATTTTAAAATTAACCTCCTAGGGTATATTTAAGCTTTATTATATATATTTATATCCTTCCTTCCCTAAGTGGTTGCTAAAGAAACACAGCCATGTTATTGAATATCGGTTTAACTAGTAGATGAACAGTGCTACCATGTCTGTCCATGATGGACAACTCTCCTTCGCCGAGAGTCAATTGATTCATGATTGCTCCCGACAGCTGGGTCTGTATCACCTGATGCAGATGCCGCATCCGGTAAGATGTCGTGATGTACAGTAGATATCATTTCGGCGGGCGCAGTCGCCGCATGAGACACGGGACGCAAAGACAAAGTGCTAGATGTTCGACGGCGAATGTGGTTCTAGGGAAGTCTCACTGTCCACTGCTTTGTGTTTCGAGTCCCCTAGATATGGACCTGTATGTCAGTAAACTGCAAGGGCGTTGTAATGATGACTCACAAAATAAGACATTGCAGTACTCCGTCAAAACGGCAAGCCAAAAAAACAGAGCGACGATCTGGCCGAATCCCCAGGCAGTCTCAGTGTCCAAGGAGCCTCCCTGGGAGCTCTCTAGTTTCCGGGTATCCTCGATATAATACAAACCAAGCCCACATGAGTGCCGTGCTCGAAATGCCAAGGAATGGCCACCGGAACAGCATACAGACGCGAGATTCTTCTTCCTGAGTGGATATGATGTATAGCGCGAAAACACCAAGGTTGGCCATCAAAACCCAGATATTTGGTGCAAACTGAAGTCTACTGCCAAAGCACTCCGTGCTGTGAAGACTCACGTTGTAGAATATCGCCACGCCAACGGTAATGAATGACAATATCCACACGACGACCTGAAGAACCAAGTGCCATTACAAAACGATCGTTTCGTATGGTGCACAGGCAGAGCCCGGGGATGAGTTCGAGCATGATAAGTTGTATGCCAATGATCCGACTGTAAGCATCATTGGACGTTGCCATGATGGCAATTTCCGTAATAGATACGGAAAAGAAGATGGAACTGTCCAGAAAGACGTTGAAAGCCTTATTATACGCTTCGAGATGCCTCCTGTATAGGTCTCTATTCTCGAGACGTTTACACCAGCTGAAATACAGGGGAAGGCGCATGAAAACTATAACAGTGAATAACACAGCCTGTATATAATATGACACAAGGACCTGTCACGAAGATTAGTTTAAAAAAAAAGACAATGAAAAAAAATCAAGATTTATCACGATGAAAGGAACGACGTACTCCGATTCCGGCTATGTCTGGGTTCCCGATCGCCTAGCTTACACAGTAAGCATCTTTGCAGAATGCATAAGGCAGGCCGTAAATATCACTCTGATAATCCGCCTCTCCGGTCTTATTGATGTCGAGGCAATGCTGAAATACGCAGGCGTCAAATGCGTGGAAAACAGGATAATTGGGCAAATCCAATCGCGGATTCGTCCTTAGCGTAAAATTGTTCGTTAATTCTGCATCTGACGGTCCGAAGAGCTCGGTTATGAGTGTTTCATTTGAGCCAAATAGCGAAATGTCCTGGTCGCTGGTATTTGCGTATGCAAGGGGTAATGCACTCCGCCAAAATGACAGCCATGTGCTGCTGTCATTGTCCAAGGTATATTTATCGCCGCTGATTGTCTGATGATAGGTTTCGTTCACCCAGACCGACAATCACTGTTGCTGTGCAGTTTACCGTGAAATTCAAGGTCGATAGGGTTATCTGGCTGAGAGTCATTTTTCGATATATTTAGGCAATTGCACAACGAACGCACTGCTTTTCTGGTTATCACCCTGCGGTGCCTCCACATCCAAATGGATGCCTTCTTATCTCGCTCGAGTGAACCAGAGTAAGAAGAGACTGTTTTTTTGTTGTTGTTGTTGTTGTTGTTAAACCATATCAAGGGAAGAGATCGATGTCAGAGATGCACGGTGATCTTGCCTTAGGGCACGCTCACTGTAAGGATTACCATGTTCCCATGCGTGCACTACGACTAGTATACGGGGAACTATAGGGAGCGCTCAGCCAAAATTAGGGCCTTATCAGCAGTATCTATTTTTAGACTGTCAGAAATACTTTACAGAGGCTGGAAGTGCAGAATGTCTCTAATTCCTTGCATATACCTGTAGCCCAAAAAACCGGTGTCACCATATGACTCACAGAACAGATTACAGTACTTTCTCAAGATGGAAATGTCAAGACATCTTCAGGTGCAAGCATGCACATTGTCAACACCACCACCATCCCCGCCACAACTGACAAAAATACACACCACATAGCTGAGCGAGAAGCTTAACTCTCCTGTGCTTTACCAGATAATTCCTGTTTGTCTATCTCCACTTGACATCCTTTTTAGGGTGTGTTTGTCTAGAGGTCTTCAACACTCACGCACGCATAGGCACCATGGAGAACGAACTGGATAATCCTCATATCGCCGCGACGATGGGCTTCTCAGCCTTTGGCATGCCACCTAAGGGCCTCTTGCACCAAAACAAGGCTAAGAAGAAGAACAAGAAGCATCTTCACTCGTCGTTCTCCAAGAGTGAAGAAGCAACACCGGCGTCTGGAGCTTCTACCACTGCCTTCCCCCATCCCGAAGCACCTGCGAGCAATCCAGCGTTTAACAGACCTCGCAAGCGCTCTCGCGAGGCTGCCTTTACTGCTACTACTTCTCCTGCCGTCGGGCTGACGAGCTCTCAAGGTCCGCTTTCACCACGTTCTCCCCACATCCTCTTCCTTTTATCCCCCTTTTCTACCCCATCGCCCTCATTCTCTCCCTTGTTGTGGAAAGAATGATGGAGATGGGTCCACACAACGGCGAGGATCCTCCTCTCTCCTTCGAGGACATGTTCCTTTCTGGAGATGAAGACCAGACGTCCGAGACCGACGCGTCGGCCGAAGGCGAGAATGAAGACGACGGTAATCTCGTCCGTTCTGGCGATGAGGAGGCTGAAGCTCCTACGGGCAATCCTGTTGAAGAGCCTGGTAATGGAAAAAGTGATAACAACGGTGCTGATGATTCTGCTGGTGAGAGATTAGACTGGAGAAATCTTCCCTAGGATTGTACGCCAGAAATTTTATTACACGAATAAGCTTACTAACTTTTTATATTTTTTTTCAGCTTCTACCACCCAAGATTCCGGCATGATTGCCACGTCCCCCGCCGAAAACCCAGTAGTTACTGGAAACCAGGCCGTCGTTCAAGGCGACACCCCCAAGTCCACCATCAGGGGATACGTCCCAGGCGGCTATATCGCGCCGAACGGCGAATTCCTCTCTCACGTCGAGCTGAGGCGGCTGGCAAAGGGAGTCAGGGATGAGAACGGCGACACAGTATACTTCCATCCGAGCTTCATCGAGGGAGCGTGGGCTAAATTCGAGCCGCGCCACCAGGAGTAGTGAGTTCTTTTTTCCTTTTTTTATTTTTTCTCTCATCTTCTATCTCACATCGATTAAACTTCACTTTTTCTTCTCCGGGTTCTAGTAACTACTAACACGTTGCTGGCATTATCTAGAGCGTGATGAAGAACTGGCGCGTCTGACTCGAGAACTCTTGTGTACGATATAGGAGATGAGGAGCTGGATGGATGGATGGATGGAAGCCTTTGTTTTACGCGGCTGTCAATAATAATATGGGATTCGAATCGCTATCAAAAGTACCGAACAGACAGACAGACAAGGGAATCCGATTTGATTTTTTCTTGTTCTGTCTTTTCTTCTCGCGTTTGCGTTTGCAGGGAGATTGCTCCAGATCGACGGACTGGATCTTGACGCCTTTCTTTTTCTTCTATACAAGATATGAGATAGGATTCTCTAGGCTTTGCGACTACGTATCAACTTAGGCAGGTACGTATTACGCTAATGAAATAGCCTGTTGATATTGAAGTTATGGTTCCGACTCAGTGAACGTAGAAGTAAAATCGTAGATTGGTAGATGGGAGGTGGGATATCCCCGGACTCTTCTCGGGTATGGGATGGTATAGTATGGTTCTGTCTGCTCCGCTGGAGGGGCTTCACAGGGGCCCTCTTGTCGATGCTCTTACGCACAAGGTAAGAGGGACGGGAAGACAGAAGCCATTATTTATTTATTTATCAGGGAGTTGGGCAGGCCCCGGGAGATTAGTAGGGAAAAAAACCCCTGCCACTTCTCGCTCCAGGCTCCAGGTTCCCTCCTCATCATTGCGAGCAAGAAAGAAGAATTCGTGAGTAAAGTTGGAGCAGCTGCCACCATCACCATTATTATTTTGTGGGAAAGTAGGTTACCGATTGCGCTGCGCCGCCCGCCAGGGGAGAGTGTACTGACGCCACGAGCTGCTGCTGCTGCTGCTGCTGCGAGGATAGGAGTCAATAATAGCTTTCAAAAGAGACTTGCATTTGCGGGCCAATGTCAGGGCACAGTTGCGGTTGCCGTTGCGATGGCAGAGTAAGAGGAGGAGGGCTGATGGCTAAGAGCTGTGATCTCGAACACGTCGAAGACGAGTTCACCGATGGAAATGGACAGTCTTGTAGAGGTACCTCCTCTTCCTGCTGCTGCTAGTGGTAACGGATGTGTTCTCGTCTCTGTCGCTGCTAGAGACTCATATACTAATTCGGGGTACATGCCTAGGAGGAGGAGAAGAAGAAGGAAATGAAGAAGGAGACGACGGGGTATTCTCCTTCTTCGCCCTCTTATTTTGAAACAGCAGTATGTGACGACGGGTCCTGTCCTGCTGCTCTGGAGATGTACATGACCCATGTACGTGTTCCGGTTGATGATTATGTCCACCGTAGGTAGCTTAGGCTGTAATCGTCGACTTTATCTCTGCTTTGACAACCTCTTCTTCTTCTTCTTCTTATCCTTTCCCGGGCAGGAAAGAACAACGCGAAAGCAGTACCACCCTCGCCACCAAAATAGTACCTAGTAAAGAGGAAGGTACTTAGTAACTAATAGTGGTGGGTAATAGTGTGTAATTATAATCAATTCCTCCACTCCAGACCATGAAGATGAAGTTGGAGTAGTAAGTAGTAGTCGTATCTTCCATCCGGACGATCTAGATCCTGTTGATATTGATAGCCTGTCCCGTCATTATCAACCAACCAATAAAATTAAGGGGGGGTGTACAGTACGTACAGTATATTAATGATGATGATGATGATGATGATGATGATCCAGGCTCTTCCATTCTTTTCTCTCTTTCTTCATCTTCCTCTTACTCTTCATGATAGGGCTGAAGATGGAACCGAGCTAGTCTACATAGAAAGAAAGGGGGAAAAGGGGAGGGAGGCAAGAGATCGGATAGGATGGAGATGGAATCATCACTCATTCATTCTGCTTAGAACTACTTGTGTTTGTGTGCTGCCATACATACATACATATATGTTACAATTGCTCCGCCACAAGTATATAGAATATGACATGAATAAAAAATGAAAATGTTGTCTGTGTGGTAGACACAGGTAGGTAGGTAATAGGCACTAGGTAGATACTGTACTCACGGTAGTAGGTCTAGGCAACCTTACCCCTAGGTACCCTTAAAGGGTAAAACAAAGTGAAAACCCAAGGACCCAAATTTGGGTCCAGGGGAAAAAAAAAGGCCACCATACCAGATAGGTAAACGAACAGGCCTGCTTAATAATATTACATAAAAACATATAGATACCTAGATGGGACTGCGCTGTCCTGGCTGTATGAGAGCTAGTAGGCCGTAGGCCGTAGACGTGGAAGTGATTCCGATCCTTACTTGATACAGAGGATTGTCGGTGACTGGTACCTCTCCATAATCACAGTAAATTCTTCTATTCCCGGCAGGAATGTACTTACCTAAGCTAAAAGTAGAATATATTCCTTTTGACGTGATAACACAGACCGGTTCCACCGCGGGCGCCGTGCTTGTCTCGGTAGGTGCCTAATTCGACGGGAGCGGCGAGGGAGGATGGGAACTTTTTCCTGCTTGCGTTGTGGGCTCCGCTAGGGACCTGAAACACTGAAACAGGCCCCTGGAGGGGCTGCTACAGCCTTAAAAAACCTTATCTTGTAGGGCTCCCAGGCAACTCGGGGGTAAGGTGTTACTATTACTGCTGGGAACATGGAAGATACCTCCCTACCACACGCTGAACCTGGGTTAAAAAGACCCTCTGCGGGTTCTTAGTGACTGGCGTCCTGTCTTGACTGTCTGGAGTATTACGACGACCCCAGGGTTATCTATGACTAAGGTGTGGGGGTTACTAGGAGACATCTACTGCCCAAAATAGTAGGGAATGTCGTTACGTCGGCGGTCCAGGGCTTCTGCCCTAGATCGGTACCGGGCTCGGCCTATCCAGGCAAGGGAGCACTGTCAGCACCGTCCCAAGGTCTTCACAGACTCTGTCAGCCACCCGTGGCGCCTGCACGGCTGCAGCCTCCACTTTCGGGCACCAAGCACTGGTTTGGGCGCGAAGAGCGCGGCAGAGCCAGGCGTTGGTTCCAGCTACAGGCGCAGGGGGAGGCCGGCCGCAAAAGCGGCACGAGAAATGGTCCAAAACGTAGGGTGGAGCGGAGCCTGGAGGCGCAGGGGGTGTGTGCTGGCGGCGGAGTGGGGTCGGCGGAGAGAGAGAGGTCGGGGACGGGGGACGGGCAGGGGCAAGGCAGGGGGCGGAAACGGACAGGAAAACAGCCACCGCGACGATCTCCCGCCCCAAGGAGCGCGGTGGAACGGCGGACGTCGCCCGCGGAGCAGAACACCGGGTGGAAGTGTGGCGGTGCGGTTGGGCAGGCGATCCCCGGCTCTGCTGCCATGTGCCCGACAACGCCCCGACGACGCCTCCATATAGCGAGACAGGTGCCTCTGCAGTCACGAGCACAGGACCCGATCCTGACACCAGCGACAGATCCCTTTGACAGCGCAGGCCATCTTCGCCGCTCACCCTCGACAGCAGATCAAATCTGGTGCACAGGATGCCCACTGTGACTACTCAAAAATGACGCAAGCGGATACCTGAAAGTGCGTTTATTCTCCAACACAGACCAGTTAAACACAGGCGACATCACCGAAATGAAGCAGAGATATATAACCTTCGAAAGATGACCAGCAAGACCGCGGGGAATGAAATCCAAAAGCACAGATTCATCAGACAAGCCTATCCAGAAACACACAAGCAGAAAGCCAATTTTCGTGCCCTTCCCTGAAACGTCGTTACGGTCATTAAAGTCGTAGAAAACGTGAGAATGAACAAGAATCGACAGGAAGACGCGCTCTCGGGGAAAAATCAGTAATCATCGTCGTCATAGGTGTACTTCTTCGTCGCTCGTCGGAATTCGTCGGGATGTGCGCTTTCTGCTTTCGCCTTGAGGGCGCTGCAATCGCCAGCCCGATCAGTCTACGGACCTACAAAGACGAAAATCATGCGATTCGGTGCTTCCACAGGCCCCGCGAGGCAGATGGCCTCTGAGCAGCACGAAAGCAGGGATCCCGAAATTGCCAAGAACGGCGCCGACGGCGGAGCGCGGCGGAGACGCAGCTCCGCTCAGCGGAGCGGAATCGATCCAGGGGCAATGATGGGGGGTGTCCTCGCGGAGAGTGACGACGGCCATAAAAACTTACCTGACGCGCTTCTGAGTCCATTCCAGATCACGCTTGGTCTCCCTGGCGACCTTGAGGCCCTCCGCGAAGCTGGCACGGACGCCCTTGAGGCGGCGCTGGGCGAGAGCCTGCAGCTCAAGAAGCTCGCGCTGCTTGGCATTGAGCTGGCCGGAACTGCGCGCGATTCCGCATTAGACATCTGTAATGGAATAACACGGTCTTTCCGGCAAAACTCGAGAAATTTCCAGCGCAGACATCGGCAGTTTCCATGGTGTCGAAGATGCGACTGCTCTCGCGAATGGAAGGAAATGGAAGACTTACGCTTGCGCCTGCATTGCCAATCCCCGGTCCAGCGGAGTCGGGTCGAAGGCGTCGTTCATGCGGTCGTTCAGCATGTCGACAATATCGACTCCAGAGTAGGAGAGGGTGGACTCATAGTCGCCGCTGGCGCTGCCAGCATAGCTGCTCGAGGTGGCACTGAAGCCCGAGGTGCGGCTTCCCGCGGTGGTGCTGCTGTCCGAAACTTCCGGGGGCGACAAGGCGAGTCGGGTGACCGGGTAGTAGCTAGCACCCGCAGGAGCCTTGGAAGGCATGTTGATGGGCAGAGCGGTGGTTGGCTGGTAGAACCGCTGGGTGGTAGCCATCGTGACGGTTTGTTTCTTTCCGACTAGGAGATGGAGAGAGAGATATATAAAGAGCAATTGGGATCGGAAGACTGAAAGAGACAGAGCAGCCCAGAGGCGGGAGATAGCAGCAGAGATGCTTGATCCTTGACAAACAGAGGGCTATGGAGGACAACCACGCTCACAGAACAAGAAAGCAAGCAAGATAAGAAGGCAAGCGGGAGGACAGTGAGCCCCGGAGACAGTCAACAGAGGAAGACAGGTAGGAGAGGTTCTTCCCTAAGAGGAAAGGAGATAGGTATATTAGGTAGGTAGGTATATGTCCACGAGGGGGGTGTAGGAGCTTGGGGATAAGGGCTTGGGGTGTTGGGGAGAGGGTCAGCGCCGGTCAGACAGGGTCAACCAGAGGACGAGGAGGATATCCAGGAGTCCGAGTGATAGAAAAGGAAGAAGGAGATGAAGGACGTACGGAGGAGAAGGAGGGCCCTTTTATACCCGTCGCCGGAGGGTCATCCGTCCGAGCCCGCAGGCGCTCTGCTCTGCCCGTCGAGGGTCGAGAGCGCCTGGTCGACGGCCATGGAAGCGTCCCGGCGCCTCGAGTTGCATCCTCCCACCCCCCTATATCCCCAATCCCAAACCCCGGCGCCTCCCCTCGCCCCCTATCCCGCCAGCCAATTCGCTCCCTCCTCGATCCGACCCCGCTCTGGGCCGGAGGAGCACGAGAGGACAGGACCAGCCATCTGCATTATCTTCGCCATCTCCCCCCCACTAGGGGCCCTCGTCCCGCTTTCCCGTGCTCCTGTGAGAGGGCTCCCAAACCCTCCACCACCGGGGGCAAGACCGTCGGTGCGAGGTCCTCGTGCGGCGTCCGCGGGGGAGACATCCCGGTCTGTCTGCGCTTGTTCTGCCCCGGTCCGCGTCTGTCCGTCATCCTCATCCCTCTCCGGGGCCCTCCCTCGCGCCGCGCGCAGTCCCAGGGGGCTGGGGCTGAGGGGGGAAGGGAGAGGGTGGACTTGGGCTGAGGGCCGGGACGGGGGCCATTGGACGTGCGAGAAGAGTTGCGCGGTTACGGAAGTCTAAGAGTCCTCGAGTCCAATTGCTTCTGTGGCTTTCCTCCTCCTTTTTTCCCTTCTCTTTTTTTTTTCCCTTTCTCCGGGGTGTTTGCCTCCTTTACTCACCTCGGTCGTTGCTCTTCTACTCGTGCCGGTGGACGGATGAGGGTGGCCGGCTTAGCTGATATGCTCCGTTCTGTGTGCAGGCCTGTCCCAGTCAGGCATCTTGCTCTGTCTCGCCTGTCCTCCCATGTCCCCCGCAGAGAGGTGCATCAGGGATCGAGAGGGAACCCAAGGGGCGCTGGAGCATCATCCGAACGGTTGGAGAGAGGGAATGGGCACAGGCGTTGTAGATGGTGGCTGTTGGACATCTCTGCATGGGCACGAAGGAACAACCTTTTTGTTTTCAACCTTCCCAAGCGAGGCTTGTGGCGGCCGCGCAGCCAGATACCTGGACGGCCCTGGCGGCGCGGGATGGCGGATAGGTACTTGGGCACGCGCTCAGTGCTTTTGTTTGCAAGGCCGGCGGTGGCAGCGGACGTGTTTGTCTCTCCTCTGTCCGCCCTGTGTCGCTGTTGTGCGTCGACCACAGCGTTCAAGCAGCGAGGGAGAAACGCCACGGACAGCAGCCGGCGGCCAGGCGGTGACAAGCGCTCTAGACGCCGCCGGCAGGAGGGCAGCACGCATCATGGGTGGACCGCGGCTCGTCTGCAGAGGAACATGCTACGCAGGCCTACGTCTGTCTTCTCGCAATGCTCTCGTTGCGCCTGTGCCTCTGCAGGGCTGCATCCGGGGATGGTTGACGGCGCCGAGTCGCGCGGCATCCGTTGAGGCCTGAACAGGAAGACCAAAAGCGGCCTGAAAAAGTTAAGGGCCTTGGTGATATGATCTGCGTGACAGACCGCGCGGCGGATGGGCATGCGTGGTATTCGACTGGATGGCGGAGCTCGAGATGGAAGTTTACGACCTACTCTCCGACACGACATGGCAGACACGCCTTGGTTACCCCGGGTTGGGCAGACCGTCCATCAGCTGGCTCTTAAGTACCACGCTGATTGATCGATTGACAGTCTACTGCCACTACTATACTCTCTGCCACGCCTCCGCCTCATCAAGCCCCATGCAAGACCAAGACGGACGCAGAATGACGAACCAGTGGAGACCAGATGAGATGGAAATCGTCGACGAGCCTTGAAACATGATTCAGAACTGCACCGACGTTTCGATATCAGCCTTCTTTTCCTTACCCGCGATAGAGGTAGCCCATTCCCAGCGATCCAGCGATCCCGGGGCGGCCTGTCTGCACGCAAACGGGCCATCCTGGCCTGCTTGCTTGCTTTCGTCTCCCGTCTTTGCACCGCTTCGCAGGACCCGCCAGGCTAGCTGCTACTGCTCGACGGTTATCCGAACTGCACGGCTGATTTGACCCGACTCCGCCTGGGCCGATGCAGCCTTATTTCCTGCCTTCCGCGGGCCGCTGACCCATGGAGCGGGTTTACCGTTCACGCCCAATGGGCCCAGGGGACCGGGAGAGATTGGGGGAGAAAAAAAGGGAGCAGGTGACAGGAGAGGGAAGCGGGCGAGTGAGAGCGCAGAAAGAATCTCTAAAGAAGTGCCCAAAAAGGCCAGCAAGGTTCGTGCATGACGTCCCGACCAGACCAGACCACCGCCTGCTTGCTCTCTACTCTCTACTCCGTACTCCACTAAGGAATACTATCCCAGCAACTTAGTTTCTCAAGCTCGTACCATTATTAATGAGATATTATTATCTACCTTCAGGAGAGGACGATTTTTAGCCCATGAAAAACGATGGGCGGTGGGCGGTGCTCTGATCAGAACTCAAAGCCGGCGGGTCCTTTTCTTCCTTTTCTCACTCTCTTCACCGCCACAAGCCGAACACTGACAATGCTGACTATGTCGACACCGGCCCTTTTCCCTCTCGCTGATGCGGCTGAGCAGCAATTAATTTGGTAATCCGACGCTGTCCATTAGAACAAACTCTTTGGGTATGCGAAGTGATCACAGTACCTGACAAGATAAAAAACGTGATTCTGAATATGAGCAGAAGAGACTTCCCTGTCAGCAACACCACTGTTAAGTTAATTAGATAGATCCCAGTGACATGCCTCTGTACTTTGAAACCTGTCAGCGAGCGCGCGCACAAATTATTATTATTATTATACTGTTTTATAATATAGATCCCCAGTACAGGGTTCCGCATGCCTTGCAACTGATCTTCCCTGAACGAAATAAAGATTCCAGCACATGTATAAGTATATCCATCTGCAGACCAGAAGCCCACAGCCAGTTAATAAATCAATCAACCAATTAATTTCATAATTGAACGACTCAATCGATTCAATCCTCTCCACTTCACTGAACAGAATAGTATAATATTAATAATGAAAGCTAGTTTTGTACTGTACAGTAGTATGTCAAATTACCTACCTCTCCATCCATCCATCCATCCATCCATCCAGCAGCAATGCAGGAACAACCAGCGGGTCTGGCTCACTGCTTGCTCACAGTGATGCAACTGCAACTGCAACGTGCGGTGGTGCATTGCACATTGCACATACATACCGGATGCAGTATATATGTACATACAGTATGTACATGCAGTACATCAGGTCGGTACCTACATACTATGTATGTACTCCAGTGCAGCGCAGCAGGTAAGGCAGGCCAAGTAGCCAGACAGGCAAGGCACGCCAGCCTGCACTTCCTTGAAGAAGCGCCCGCCTTGTTATAACAATTTAGGTAACTAGCTACCTAAGTTGACCTGACCTGACTTGAGCCGGCCGAACCAGATTATTGAACTGCCATAATTGATCAACTAATCAATCAGGTCAGTCAGTCTAACCAGTCAGTTTAATCAGTCTAATCAACCCAGCTAAAACAGGTCATGCCATGTGATATATGATATGATATAACATGATGCGATATGGATCTGATTGATGCAAGCAAATAAAAAGAGAAAAAAGGCGAAGTGATTGAAATAAGATAGATGTACATACATACATACATACATACATGCATGCATGCATGCAATATATTACGTTTCAGGGTGCAGCGGGAGTTGCACCATTACCATCCATTCTCTCTCTTTCTCTTTCTCTCTCTCTATCTGGGAGGAGTTACATAGATACATACATCAGAGACTGCCTTTTTTAAAAAAAAAAATTCCGTTCTTTCACCAAGTATGTATGTAGTTGATTAGTTGGTTACTACGTACCATGACAGCTTAGTCCATAGTATACAGTGTTGACGGGACAGGACAAGATGGATGGATGCATGGATGGGATAGGATTGCCGTCTAAATACTGTACTGTACTTAAACCAGCACAGGAGCTCAGGATGTAGCTTCCTCGCTTGTGAGAGAGAGGGAGACAAAGAGGGACAGGGCAGGGCGCTCGAGTTCAACACTGTTAAGGTCAGGACCTAAATCCTAAAAAAAAGAATAATATGAAGAAAGAAAAGGAACATAGATGCAGCCAATTTTGTCACAGTTTATTCTTTTTTTATTTGATTTTAACCCCTATCGGGTATATTTACGGTATATACTTCATTTCGTGAATTCATTATCCTTTCCCCTCACCTGGGATACAATGGTGGTGATGGTGATGATGACAATGTACTGTAATATACAGGCCCACACAGAAGGCACGATGTAGATAGAACATGGAGGAAACAGAGCAGGGGAAGGAGAAGGGACCGAGAGTGGAAAGAGGTAGAGGCATGCGAGAAACAGATTGCGTCCCTTGTCTTGTCCCTGTCTTTGTCCTCCCCTAATCTCTGCTCCTCCTTCCATCAGCGCCTTTTTTTTCGAGTCGATTCCCTATCGTCATCATCGTCGTAATGATTCTCCCCTTTCAACAGACAGACATCCATATATAAGAGAAAAATAGATAGGTCAAATATAGTTTCCTATCCGTTTTCCCGTTCCCCTCCCAAATACTCCACGACACGAAATGTGCGCCGGTTTCATTCCATATGGCCTCGAAAAAGGGGAGAAACGATTCTAAGATAATGCCCCGTCACGCCATTACCCGCGCAATAACCAAAATGCTGATGATAATGATGTCATGTCATGCCAAATATAAGGTCAACCCATGCGATGCAGGACCACAATAAACCCGATGTCATGTCCATGGGCAGAATGATCCATCGCCCCTGATCAAGACTGAGAAGAGACATATCAAAAAGAAAAGAAAAAAAAGGTGAAGAAGAAAGAAAGAGATAACTGGTCCGAGATGAATCATAACTCGGGATATGCCACTAGTCAGATATTCATTGGAGGAAGAAATCCTATGGTCGGAGAAGAAAACATCGCCACAGGGTATATAATTTCACATGAGCTGACGTGGACGGAGCAGGTTGTGAATAGAAACATGATGCAGACGGACGGAGCATGGGGTATGAGTGGTACGAGGAAGAAAAAGCATCAACAACAAAATCGGCGCCACGCCAAAAAGGCCGACCACAACAAGAAAAAGCACAACACTCCGAACACTGATGAATGGTATAAAAACAAATGCTGAATGCGGCTACGATGTGGAATCGACCGCCCGTAAGAAGCAGAAGAGCCGGGACCGAGAACCGTTAAAAGGCGCCTTCCTTTCCTATTCTCTCTCTCGCCAGCCCAGAGCCCAGCCAGAAGAATTAGTGCAACATTCCCCTTCCGTTTCAGCATGAAAAAAAGCATGTAAAGAATATGCCAGCGCCCCATTCAAGTTAGGGAGGCAGCCGGAGCAAATGGGTTGGTCAGAGAAGCCATGCTTAAAAAAATATCGTGGCTGAGGTCCCATGTTGAAGATTATTTATTATTATTATTATTTTCCTTACGCCTGCGGTCTCGAAGTAAGACTTGAGGCGTGTTGGGGTCCAGCAGACCCATCATCATCCTCCCGAGTTCATTGTGCTTGATTGGCTTCGTGACATAATCATTGAAGCCAGCACGTGCGGCGTCATCGATCTGATCCGTCATGGCGTTGGCGGAGAGAGCCATGATCGGGATCTGAGGGAAATGGTTCTTCTGCTCCCATGCACGGATCTCACGACAGGTATCATACCCATTCTTGACGGGCATTTGGATGTCGCACTGTAGTTTGAACTGTCAGTCTCGAGCGGGATGGCTGAAACGACAGGTGAACGTACTATGATCAGAGAGTAGTAGCCCGGCTCTTTGGAGAAGACCAGCTCGGTGCATTCTTGACCATTACCCGCGGTCTCGAAGATCACTTTGATCTTCTCAAGATATTTCAACATCACCTGCGACCCATGTTGGCTCTCAATTCCAGCATCAGAAGAATGAAGTACCGGACATACCATGCGGTTCGTCTCGTCATCCTCAACGAGCAGGATCCTGTAGCCTTTGTTCCCAATAACCTCCTTGACAATCTTGGACATGGTTTTGAAATTGTTGTTAACCTCTCTCACCATGTCCCGGTTGCGATCCTTGCTCAAATCGCGTCGGTTTTCAGGGTCGAAGATATTTGAGAATGCAGATGGCTTCACCGGTTTAGGCACAGTATGCACCTTCCTGCCCGCGGCTTCCAACTCCTCGATCTTGGAGTTGAGCTGTCGCTTTTGATAGAGGTCCGAGATGATGACGAGGGTTGGGATGACCTCGTCGTCGGAATCGAGAACATACTGCATGACTTCCAGAATATCATCTACGGCGTGCAAATTGAGAACCAGGTGTGTCAGGGCAGGACAGTCACCGAAATTTATCAGGTCTTTCCACTCCTCGACGTCCGGAAGCGCCGTGACCGTGGAGGGGACCTCGTGTGGTATAACCTGCTCGATATGTTGCTTGATAGCTGCGCGAGCGTTATCAAGCGGGCACAAGATAAGGACGGAGTACCCAGATGAATGGGGTGAATCCGACGGCATATCGATCGTCGCCTTCTTGTTGGTCAGCGCTTGAGGTTCCGTCCAATTCGAAGGTGCGGACGGGGGAGAAGGACGTACAGTGTCATCGCTTGACGATGTTTCTGAGCTCGATCTCTCCTGAACTGCTGAGCCTGAAAGAGTAAGGGCTCCTCTCGAAGTATCGTGGGTTTGAGGTTCAGGGGTAGGGACGGCGGAGGATACAGAGGGGTCTGAGCTGCTCGACGAATCAATTGCCGGAGATTCACGACTGGGAGAAAGCTCATTGGTCCCCGATATTTTTGAATTAGTCGAATCTTCAGACACGCGAGGCAGTCCCTGCTTGGGGCTAGAGTTTGATACGGTTGTAGGTGCTTCAGAGAGATCCGAGGATTGATGTGAAAGTGGAGGCTCCTCTGAAGGTGGAGGCGGGGGCGCATCCACCTTGACGTAGAAGGAGAATTTGGCCCCTTGACCCTCTTTGCTGCTGGGAGTCAGTTTGCCGCCGTGCATTTCAACGAGCTGTTTAGATAGAAACAGGCCCAGTCCGCTACCAGCATGCTGCTGCGAACCACTTCCTCCGATTTGGCTAAACCTTTCCATCAATCGCTCAGCATCAGCGGCACTGAAGCCCTTTCCAGTATCCACAACCTCGAAATGCAACAAAATCTCGGTCGGTTTGAGGGGCACAGAGGGGTCGTGATAGATCGAACAGCGCGTGTAGATCTCACCCCGCGTCGTAAACTTGACCGCATTGCCCACGAGGTTGATAAGCACCTGTCTGATCCTGAACCTGTCTCCAATGACCATGGAAGGAACATCAGGATCCATGAGATAGTTGATCTCGAGACCCTTGTCGATGGCCCTCGACGCAATCGTGTCTATCACATCCTCAATAACCGATCGGACGTGGAACCAAGTGTTGACTAGGCTCATCTTGCCTGCCTCAACTCTTGACACATCCAGAATGTTGTCGACCAGTTCACGCAAATTGAGTGAACTGTTCTGAATAGTGTCAAGCATTCGCCTTTGGTCATTGTCGAGCGGGGTGTCAAGGAGAAACGGGATAGTACCGAGTATCCCGTTCAGCGGCGTTCTGATCTCATGGGACATGTTGCTGAAGAATTTGGTCTTCGATTCCATCTCTTTGTTCAGCTGCTGCATTGCTTTGTTCAATTCGCGCTCCAATAGCTTCCGGTCATGGATATCGGTACATGTCCCATACCAGGAAGCCTCTCCGTTTCCGAAACTGCTGGTTTCGACCTTTACCAGTCGAACTAGATGCCACCGGAAGTCCCCTCCCCGAGATCGAAGGCGAATCTCCGTCGAGTAGAAAACACGCCCGTTCTCATCCTTCTGCATAGAAACGACTCCACGCCGCACGAGATCTTCAAGTGCTGGGGTTACGCCGCGAGGGACGCGCTGCCCTGAGCCGTTCGATTTTCCGTCGCTGACGCCATTCTTCTCAGAAGAGGTGCCAGAATCCGTCGTACTTGTTTCCGATCCCCCGTCAGAATCGACGAGAAAGCCGCATTTCTCCAGATCCTCCTTGTGGATGTACTTTGTGAAACCAAAGTTCATCGCATCCTCGATCTTTTGCCCGGTGTACAAATACCATTGCTCATTTGCCGAGATAAGGCCACGATATTCGGCCGCCTCGAATACGACCTGTGGGATTGAATTCGCCAGGGCTCGATACTTGGCATCAGTGGCAAACCTCTCCCTCTCCTGTGCAGCCTTCATCTCAGCCATATGCTGTTCATGAACATCGAGGAAAGACCCGATCCAATAGAGAAGCTCGCCAGTTGCCGATATCAAAGGATTCGCCCGAAAGATGAACCAACGGTACGCAGACTCGTCATTGAATCGTTTGACCCGAACCCTCTCAGTGAACTGGGACCCGGTTCGCAGTGCTTTGGCCCATTCCTTGGAGATATGATCACGCTCGCTGGGGTGGATGTTCTGCCAGGGATCTCTGACTCGCCGCTCCTGCGGCTGGCTTCTCCGGTATGCGTCAAATTTCGCATTGGTCCAGATAACTTCGCCAGTGAAGGGTTTGGCGAGGAACAGGTGTAGAGGTATCGAGTTCAACATCAATTGAGCAATAGTGTCCGGGAATGGTCGCGGAAGCTCACGGTGAAGCTGGGCAATAATATTCGTTGACGCGTTGCGAGATGACGCTTGCATTGGCAAAGGACCAGGTGCACGTCTCCCTTCCTGACTAGTCGAAGACGTCGCAACGAGACCTGGGTCCTGAGCGGTGGTCTCTTCCTCACCCTTATCTTTTCCTGGAGAGGTTGGCGTCGACGAAAGAACGTTTTGCACGCCATTATGCACTCTGGTTCGGTTCTCTAGCTTACAGTTGCCATCTAAGGCATCACTGCTTCTGCGGGGGGCCAAGCCAGGTGTGCGACCTGGCCGTGATAGGGCAGGGCCGAACATCATGGTGCCCGACCCGTCATCTGGGCTAGAGAGGCCCGCACGAGCGGACAGGGAGCCATCGTCAGTTAAAGCATAGTTTACATGTCCACTGAGTCCAGCGACTAGCTCCAGTTCGCTGCTCGCATCGGAGAATGTTCCACCGAGCCCGAGGAGATGTCCATAGCGTGGATTTTGGGCACCTTGGGCGACTTGTTTTTCAAGTTGACTGTACTGCTGAGCCAAACAGAATGAGTTGGTGAGGTGCGGCGTCAGGTACGTGAGGGACTGCCTTAGATTAGAAGGGAAGGGTACTATCGGCGACAAGAACGATATGATTGCAACGGGGAATCTCAGGGTCTTCGAAGATGCTTCCTTGGACGATGTAGCGTGCAAGAGTGGGATATGGACCACTGATTCTGCTCGATCAATGCCGATTGCCTCCACGGGCTGAACCTTGGAATAGTCATGGGCAGGAGGATTCTTCGCAAAGGCTTCTTCGTCGACACTGTGATTCGTAAAGAATGGGTCCTGCTCAGGATGCGACCTAGGTGCTGGAGAAGGAGCCGGCGACTGTGACCACGGGGATGGAGGAGTCTGCTCATACTCTTCATAGAGCTCAGCTGACAGTCCGCGCCTGACAGGGATGTCATCACGTGCCAACAGAAACGAGGCGCTTCCGCGAGGAAGAGGATGGCTATCTTTTGCAGACTGCAAAGAAACATGCGGATCTAGGTCCGAGGTCGAACTGGAACGTTTAGAGCGTGTCGACGTCTTCACGGCTTCTCTTGGCGGTTCAGAGACCGGGGTTATTTGGCTCTTGTCGTCAGAGGTCTGCGATGCAGCACCCATATCTGGCTGAGATGTCGCCGGATTATGTGCATATTGTCGAGTTATCACAGCCGGTTCGGTCCGTCCAAACAGCTTGACAACACCAGTCCGTTTAATAAGCGGGTCTGCTTCAACCTCCAGAGCTCTAGGCACAGGGAAGACTGCCAGTGGCGAGTTACGGCGAGGAGCACTTGAAAGGAAAGCAGCTGGTTTAGAGGAGCTGTCTCCTTTCTGACTGTCTGGAGCCGAGCCTGAGTCAAGCTGGGCCCCTCCGATCACGGGCTTCAGGTCAGACGCTTTGCCTTGAATCTCCTCACGTCCCAATATGCTCCTTGCTCTTGAATGGAGTTGCGGCCGGTGGAGTTCACGCGACACAGTGTGCCTGCCATCTTTCCCAAAGCCTGCAAATGAATGGCGTGACAGGAGAGGAGGTCGCTTGGCAGGTGAGATAGACTCTGCGGTCTTCGTCCTCGGTGAAACACCAATATCCTCTTTCCTCTTATCAAGACAGCCATCCTCTTTAGGCGCACTTGTTACAGACTGACATTCTCTGTAGACTTCAGCATCATCAGGCTCATTCCTGAAATTGACGTTGAAGGTCGCCTTCTGGCCCCAGGGTACATTCTCTAGGTCTGTCGAATCCCCAGGCACAGCAAGCGTTGCTCGTTCCGCACCATAATGTGCCTGCAAGATGTGGACGACATTGGCCCACCATGCATCAAGACCCGGATCTGCGTTCAGTCTCAATGTCAGATCATACAAATTGGGAGTTGGATACCTCGGGTCTTCGGGCACCGATGTTGCTCCCGGTGGAAGGAATATGCTTCGGGGAGCTGTGGACCTTGCAAAAGGGGACCTCGTCTCAGTCGATTCGGACGGCTTGACCGGCCGGGACATGGGCCTCTCCTCTGGGAAGGTCAGCTTGAAGGACTCTTGGGACCGTGCAGGATTCTGGGCTGTTCGGGAAGGTGTCCGCGGTGACACCGTCGGGAAGGGATACGAGGACGTTTGTGCGACACTCTGGTCAGGTGTCTGTCTGGGAGCACCAGCTGTGACGGTGTTGCTAGAGCCAATTGAGTCTGCATATGATGCGGACGGCGAGGAAGCTGATGCTGGTAGCCCTGGAGGGGATGATGGGGGAGACACACGACTCTCCTTCACGGACAGCTTGGGCGACACTGTGTCTGCTTCAGGGGGAAGACACTTTTGACCAGGAGAGGAAAGTTTTAGTTGTTGTTGCTGCTGCGTCTGCTCACGTACAAGATTCTCCTCCGTCTGCCTCCGCGATTCGTCCAGGGACTGTGAATTACTCTCCCGGTTCTCTGGTACACCTGGCCCAGTATCTGTGTCCCCGTTGCCGGTCGACAGCGCCGTGGAAGGCGTGTGCAGGTGGTGGTGATCCTCCTGCTTGGCGGCGGTGTTTGCATCCACATGTTGCCGATCACCAGTGAAGACCGCATCGTCCTGGGTCACAGATGCATGCCCGTCTGGATTGCACGCAGCAGGACTGGCAAGGTCCGGTCCAGACTCACGACGAAGGTGAGAATGGGCCATGGCCACAGGGGAAGGTGCCTTGGCCGGCGATGGAAATGGAGGAGACTGCATGCTGTGGACGTCCCCTAACGCTTCTCCCCTCCACCGCCGGTCGGAAAATTAGTTCTCGTCGGTGAGTCCCAGTCCACAGGAGGAGAATGACGCGTGCATCTCTCGGGCAGGACAGCAGTCAAAGGAGAAGGATGAGAGCACCTGAGGAGGAAAGGACTGCAGGGTCGATTGCGATGTGGAGGGGGAGGACGAGGTGCGATGGTGATGGCGATGGCAAGGGGAGGGATCGACTTGATGCGCTGGAGCAGGCTCTGCTCCGGGCCAGCGAGAGCGACGGTTGTGGTGAGAGAGAAAATGTGTCCCTGGGGTCCAACCTATGACGTAGGCGAGACTGGGGGAGCGGCTCACGGCCCCTGTGGGCGCAGGGCGGCTCCTAGGTCGCCTCGCACAGAGGCTCGGGAGAAAAACCGCTGGACAAAAAGGGTGAGGCTTGTCGGGACAACGTCAGAAGGGAACAGAAGACGATGGACAGGGAGCAAAGAATGAGTGGGATGCCGTGTAAATTCGTTTTTATTTTGGCCGGAGGTTTGGGGGGTTGGGGGGGAAAGAGAGGTACAGCATAGGAGTGTACAAAACCAACCGCCCTGTTTGATACTGTGAGGGGGTGTGGCTGACTGTCATCTACGTCCTTGCTACAGATGGATTATTATTATTATTATTATCGCACTCAGTCTGTCGCGAGAGGGTGCGCTTTAGCGGGCTGCTGGAGAGATGCTTCTCTCGTCTCCCCACGAGGCCCGCCATCACTCTTTGGGCCGCCGGGCGTGTTACCTAGGGACTCGCCTAGCCTTGTTGCTAGCAGGCCCGTGGTCCTTGGTGGAGAATTCTCGGGTTCCCTCTCCCCCTCCCAAGCGCCCCATGGTCGCGCGCAACGTGCGAAGAGATGCCTTCCCCGTCGACCCTGCGGTCCGGCGGACATCCCCCGGCCACTCGACGGCGACGCGGCATACCAGCGCAACGTTCCGGCAAGCCGTCGCCGCCGGTGGTAGGATGGAAGGCTTCACCGCGTGCGTAGCCCACCGGCTGGACGGGCGCGTGCTCGACTAAAGCCTTGAAGCCTTCGTTTTTTAACTGGCACCGGCGCCGCCCCCTCAGGCTCCTCCCCCTCTGCCGCCCGGTGCCTTCGCGGCCCGTGGCATCGCTAAAGCCTTTTTCAACAGCCCCCGGCCCAGCTGCGATCGCACCCTGGACGCCTCCCTGCTGCACCAAGACGTCACTGGCGCTGCGCCCGGCTCGTGCTGTGGCGCTCCCCGACTCCCAGACACTCGGGTACGATGCGAGTGCGATGCCAGATCTCTGCGGCCGGCATTCCAGAAATGCCCATACCGTCGCTGCCATGATCACCTGCCCGCAACTAGGTTATCCAGGGGGCCGGATTCTTTTCCCCTTTTGTTATTTTCTTTCCCTTCCTTTTTTTTCCTTTTATTTTTTTTCCCTTTTTCCCCCCAGCATTGTCCATTGGCACGTCGCACCCTGCCCCCTGGGTCAAGCGACGCGACAGTCGAACCGCCGTTCTCTGCCTGCATTGATCTACTACAGCTACCTACCCTAGCTAGCAGCTCATCACCACTCGGGTTGACGGAAGAATCGAAGTAGTAGAGAAAAAATGACCTTGACTCTTGAAACGCCATCCCTGTCGCAGGAACGTGGGGTGGCAGCTTCGTCACCCGCACTACAAAGAGGGCTTGTCGACCATTTCCCACACACTGCTTTTTTCGCAAATCACACTTTCCGAACCTAGGGCTGCACAAAGCATGATGGGCACCGTAGGGGAAAAAAAATACCAAATCATGCGGCTTACAGTAGCGCCCTGGTAGACCGGTGTGATAGAAGTCGTATACCGCCTGTTCACAGCAAATTTCACAACCTATGCGATGTTAAGGCGCTCGTGGTGGCACTATCCCGGCCCACCACCTATATATTGCTGCCTGAGGCAGAAATCTCATTCCTTCAACACCGCTTCTTGGGATGGACACTCGATAATACTTCTCCCAGACGAGCGAGCAGGAGAGACCATGCCGCAGGAGAGGGGAAAAAACACGTGAGATTTAAAATTTACAATAGATGTGGGCCATGTATAATTATAAGCGGGCTTTTTATGATATCAGACCTGTGAAACGATGGTCCTCCGTGCAACGGAGGTTCAAATCTGCCTTACAAAGACCAACAGTCTTCCTGATCCAAATATATATCTCGACATGCTGTCATCAATTACCACTCTAATAGCTGGTGTAATGTGGCAGTAGCGCCAAACAGACATCACAAAACTCCTGGAGAAGCAACCCACGCACTGCAAATATATCTTTTCCCCCCTTCCCTCTTCCTTTTCCTCAACCCTTATCAAAATCACCTTCCAGACACCTATTCCTCATTGGGCAGGACTACGACCAGGATCTTAGAATATGACGCAAACTCACAGATCACACAATCCGTGCGCCGGCACAGATTAGCATTGAGATATGACAGACGCAAATGTTGCAAAGTAATGTCAGCTGCGACAGAACGCGAAAAGAAGAGTATGACCCTCTTAGGTCATCAGCTTGGCATGCAACCCAGCAGATTCAACACAAGTGACGCCAGCTTCCAAGGAGGGAGGAAGGATCCTCGAGTCGCTGAAAACTGAAACGACGCCATGAAACTCACGACATTCCCATCCATTTTCAATGCGGATCGGAGTCTTGTTTCCGATATCGAGGCAATTATGGGCATGGAATTGACATCAACCGTTCCATCAAGCTGGCATGCAGCAAGAGCGAACAAGCTATTTCGGTGCTTGCTTACTTGGGGGGGGGGGGGGTTCGAGCATTCATTATTGATTAGAATTAGATGCTTGGCAGCTGGACTGTCTGTCTTGACCCCTGGTAGATGGATGTCGATGGAGGGAATGCCCAATATGTACTACTTTTTACGGCTATTTGCAAATTACAGGAGACGGACAGAGTGACTCTCAAAGCTTGGTTGGGAAGTTCCATTTCTCACACTGCTAGCCACTCGCATTCGCAGTAACTAGCGTTAATTTAGGTACCCTACAGGGAACAGACCATGAGAATGTGGTCCAACAGTTTCCAACAGTTTCCATCCCATGGACAGTACGCCGAAGGACCATGCAATTGAGCGGTGTCGACCGGTCGCGTCTCGACGTCCTATAGGTAGTATACATGAACGGACCGTGCCCGTTAAGGAACTCTGGGATAGGAAGCCCGATCGCGACACGGGCAGCGGGTCTGTCACGGGACCCTGCGTCGACAGCACGCGATGATATGAGACCCTGATCTTACGGAGCATCAGGCTAAGATTGATCTGATCGATCAAGATTTTAAAAAGGGGTTCAGCCATCCGTTTTCAGCAAGGTGAAGAGCCCGGGTCCCTTTCCGGACCGCGCTGCTGCTCCACCTGTGGCAATGGAATATTGCAGAAGAAGGGAACCTCATCGTCGCCTTTTTGGAATCTCTGCTGGTGCTGGAGGTCGGATATCCATCAATCCTGAATCATGCTAGTGCAGATTGAGCTCACTGTCGATGTTCGGAATATAGATCATGGGAAGACAACAAGGGTGGGAGGTCGTCCTCCGAGTAGGATGCTGAGACGGTGAGAGACCTCCAGGGCTGGGCTGATTGCGCGTCTGAAACAGGAAGTTTGCAAAGAAAAAAAAATACCGCCTAGGTGGTACTATTGTAAGACCAAGCAGGACGCAGTGCAGCTGACTCAGCGGCGTCGGCCAAGCGACGAGAGGAGCTGGTAACGCGCTACTACCCAACGCGCAGGTCTCTATCATCCGGTTTCAAGCTTGCACGGAGCAGGAAAAGGCGCATGGAGTAGGAAGGGGTAGGGTGTGGTATCTGGTGTGACACGTTATTACACCCGTGGCTGACCGCGGTGCTCCGCATGCGGCGGCGAGACGCGCTGACTCAGCCGGCTGCCAAGCCCCTCCCGGCCCCGGCCCTGGCGCTTCCGCGACCATACCCGGAGCGGCATCGCTGCCTGGTCCGTCAGGTTGTAAGGCTGTCAGGCCGCCAGGCACTCCACTCAGAGTCAGCAGGCCGGAAACCTCGAGGAGAGCCCAGAACGTCCACTTCAAGACGCCCTCCCACATGCGTCGAATTCTCTCCCAGTCGCTCACGCGCTATCTGCACATCTTTCAGTCCTTGAATCCTTCTCCTCTAGGCTGTCCGACCCTCAGATACGCGCCGCATCTCGGTCGAGCCACGGCTGCTCTTCCATTTCTCGAGCGACACTTCCTCTCCACTGACCCACCCCCCTCCGCCGGGCGCAATTCCTCGACGCTCTTCTGCGGCATGATCTGACCACCTTCGATCGCTTTGCACCCCGTCCCGCACGGCCCGCGCCCTGTCAGGTCTGCTCTCTCGCTCTCGACAGGTCCCCCGATGACCATGCATTGAGTTTTCGGTCGAGATTCCTCCAGGCTGCTTCGAGATGGAGGAAAACCACATCCTCGGCGAGGACCTGCCGCTGCCGCCAGCTCGACTGTTCGAACGACTGGCCCAGCTGCCGGGCTACACTTGGGACCAGACGATCGAGCCCTTTCACTCAACCTATGACAGCTGGCACGTCTTTGGCACCCGGCACTCGGCGGAATCGGACGTCTCGACGCCCGCCGCGACGTCCTCCGGACTGTCCAGCTCGGCACGGAACTCGCTTATGATCGAATCCAGGCCCGCCTTCCGTCACCATTGGCGAAGCAGCCTGAGCGAATCCAGCAGCGACATCTCCCTGTCCCGTATCGATAACGAGCCGACATGGCTTCCGGTGGTAGCCCGGGTTTCGACCCACGTGGTGAGGCTGGAACGCGAGTTTCACATGATGAGGTCCATTGTCCAGATCTCCGACCCGGACTGCAATCACACAATCAGACCGATCGATCTGCTGCGGCTGCCCCCAGATCCGGACGATCCAGGTCCCATCCTTGTTTCTATATTTGAATCGCCCGGCCAGAATTATCTGAAGGAACTGGTTGCGTTTGGTCCCGCGTGGTATGGAATGGGGCAAAAGGGCGACAAAGGCGACAGTAATGAATCGAGTCCTGGGGAGCAGGTCTCCCTTCCGCTTTTCCTCGATTTCGCGATTGGGGCTTGTGACTGTTTAGAATTGTTGCACTATGGTCTTAAGACGGTTCATGGCGAGATTCGTGGAGATGCGTTCCACTTCAACAAGGACACCGGGGAAGTGAAACTGATAAACTCCGGTAACGGTGCTAGGGCTTTCGATAACGCACTCAGTGAGGGTTGGTCGGCGCTTTCGCGCGAGCTCGGGGTGAAGAACAAGCTGCAATTCATTGCACCCGAACAGACCGGAAGAATGCCCACGGAACCAGACAGTCGAACAGACATCTACGCACTGGGCATTCTCCTTTGGACAATGCTGGTGGGAAAGCCAGCGTTTACTGGGAATGATCCGGTTGAGGTAGTGCAGAATGTGCTGGGCAGGAAGCTCCCTCCGGTCTCGGCAAAGCGAATGGATATCCCGGATGCGGTTTCCGCTGTCATTCAGAAGATGACCCAGAAGTCGGTCAACGACCGATATCACACGATCTCCTCCGTAAAGAGAGACCTGGAGCAGATCGCCAAACTCCTTGGCGATGGGGATAGTGAAGCTTTGAGGGATTTCCAGGTTGCACAGCGTGACGTGCCGTCATTCTTTACTCTTCCAACCGGCATGTTTGGCAGGAAAGAGGAGCATGACAAGATCGTTGACGTGGTGGAGAGAGTCCATAAGCGCCAACAGGCGGCCTACGCCAAGGCACTCGCTCAAGGCAACCCGCACGGGCTCTACGCCATGTCGAATTCCTCCATGTCTGAGATCCGTGAGGGCCGTGTGGACAGCTTGGAGATAGGGGAGGGGTCGAGTGACTCCGGCTCGTTCAATATCACGACGTCCAGGAGCAACTCCAACGTCGGCCCTTATCTTCTCGGGCACGTTTCCACGCACGATTCCGTCCAAAGTACCGAGTCTTCAATCTCGACGCAGAAGCCAGGCCAAGTATCCAACCGGGTCAAGAGTCCTGCTGATTCACGCGCATCCTGGGAGAACGCTGATCGAGACAGCCATCTTTCCACGAGTGTTAGCAACCAGAGCCACGTGGAGTCGCTGAATTCTCTGAGCAGGAGCAAGGCCGGACACAAGTTTCGCCGCAGCGGGCGTTGCGAAGTCATTACCGTTTCTGGCGCTGCCGGAATAGGGAAGTCGGACCTTATACAACGTGTGCATCCTACAGTTCGCAGATTAGGCTATGTTGCGATTGCCCGACTGGATCGGGCGCGGAGAGTTCCTTTTGAGCCGTTTGCCAGGGCACTAGCAAGCCTCCTCCGGCAGATCTTCTCGGAGCGCGACGTGACGTCGGAATATCACAATTGTGTGCGCTCCGCTCTACGTCCCGTCTGGCCAACGCTTCACAAGGTCCTGGAACTCCCAGAGCAGCTCATATATCACCCGGGGAACAAGGACAAGTCGCTATCACCCAAGCTGAGTGTTGCCCAGCCTGTCGTGAAAAGTGGCCCCAAAGGGGATTCCTCGAAACAGGTGGGCCTCCCTGGCCTGGGTCAGGGTCAGAGTTCAGTGGATTTTTTCCTGTCTAATGCTGCAGCCAAGAACATGCGCTTAATGGAAACGTTTCTAGATATCTTGAAAACATTGTCTCAGTATAAGTTGATCTGCGTGTGCCTCGATGATCTTCAGTATGCTGATGATGAGAGTCTGGAGTTAATTATGAATATTGTTAAAGCCAAAGTTCCATGCGTGCTGATACTTACCAGCCGAAAAGAAGAACTGAAAAAGGCGGATATTAAAGCGCTGTTCGAAACGGAGAGCCCTAATGTGACAAGGATCACCCTGAACCCCCTTGGTGAGGAGGAAATTGTCAACTATGTGGCGGCGACAATGCATCAAGAGCCCAATCCGATGTTAATGCCCCTGGCGGCGGTCATTCAGGAAAAAAGTCGCGGGAACCCATTCTATATTCGGATGATGCTCGAGACTTGCTATCGCAAGAATTGTATCTGGTATTCCTGGAGAGATTCGAGTTGGGAGTTTGATCTAGATCGGATCTTCACCGAATTTATGGGTCCTAATCACGGAGAAGGGCTCGGGACCGATTTCATTGCGAGGCGCTTGCAGGAGATCCCTTCGGCTGCTCGCTCGATCCTGGTCTGGGCTGCAGTGCTGGGTAGCCCCTTTTCGTTCTCCTTGGTTCAGAGGCTCGTCAGCGGTGAATTCTTATATTATAGCGAGGAGGACGACGTGGAAGACATCACATGCCCGAGGACAGCCGAGCTCTTGGAGCAGTCGGAGGCCGATCTGGTTGTTGGCCTCCAGTATCTGGTCCAGGCGTACATCATTCTCCCATGTGAGACGGATGACGAATTTAGGTAGGTTTGTGTTCCCTGATGCTTGTCCAGGAGTCTTGTTTACTAACGCGGCCCCTTTAGATTCGCTCATGACCGATTCGCACAGGCTGTGGCAACTCTGAAAGAAAGTCATAATGTGGAGAAGATGCATTTCATCATTGCACAGGCCATGATGAAATACTGCCACGATAACAAGAGTCTCTATGCAAAAGCGCGCCATATATGCCTTGCATCGCGTCTTATCAAGCAGCGTGTGGTTCACAGACTCAAGTACAGAAAAGTGCTGTGCCAAGCTGCTCAAACCGCTGCCCAGTCGGGAGCACGGCCGACGGCCCTCCTGTACTTCCGCCACTGCCTGGACCTTTTGCAAGATAATTGTTGGGACGAGAATGGCATTGATGTCTGCTATGATGAAACCAGACAACTACACCTTGCGACTGCGGAAATGCTCTGGTCTCAGGGTCACAGTGGGGAGGCTTTGGATTTGCTCGAAGAGGTCTTTAATCACGCCCAGAACGCGGCATGCAAGTCAAGGGCCTGGATTTTGAAAAGCAAAATATATGCCCAGGCCGGTAACCATTATGGTGCGATGAATTCCCTTCTCACGGGCTTAGAGGAGCTCGGCGTGTATCTCCAGGCACCGAGTTCTTATGAGGAGTGTGACGCCGCGTACGACAAGCTTAGAGAATACCTCAAAACAGCCGACTTCGATGAGATCATCCAAAGACCTGTCAGTGAAGATGCTAATGTGATGGCCATTGGGACTGTCATGGCGGAGGCAATGGCGGTGACGTACTGGGATGATGCGCTGACCTTTTTGCGGATGGCAATTGAGATGGTCAATCTTCACCTCTTCAGAGGTGGCTTCACCCAGATAACAATCGGCTGTTCGCACCTTGCGATGATCTCGTTTAGTCGCTTTAAGGACCTAGAACTCGGAGCCAGGCTGAGCGACCTCGCGGTAGCTTTACTTGAGCGCTTTTCAGACACGTGGACGCAGAGCAGAGGTTATACTGTCCACAACCTTTACGTCAGTCATCTACGGACTCCGATCCGGAGTACCCTGCCCGCTTTGGAAAGCTCACTGGAGGCTTCGTTTTCGATCGGCGATCCATTCATGACGCTAATAAGTCTTTCCGCGATGGCGATGGCTAGGCTATACCTGGGTCAGGATATGGCGGACTTGGAAGCATTCTGCACTGACAGTCCTGAGGATATTGCTGATTGGACGGACGACACGCGAGGAGGTGCCAGTCTTCTTGCGGTGAGGTAAGACCTTCGCCTTCTATGCTTGCAAGTTATCTCTGGTACTCATACTTCGGCGCAGACAAGTTGCGCGGGCTCTTCAGGGCAAAACCTCATGCCGATCCGCCGAGCTTGTTATGTCGGACGAGCATCACAAGACCCAGGAGTATATGGCGTATCTAGATCTGCACGCCACCAACGCAGATCGACCTCGTGATATCTACTGGGGTCTTGCCATGATACCTCTTTACCTCTATGGTCATTACGAGAAGGCCGTTGAGGTGGGAACCAAGTTGATGGAAACGATTGATAGGCTATGGTCCGTGCGAGTCTCGTGTGTCGCTTACTTTTACCTATCGTTATCCATTCTTACCTTGCACCTTGAGTATCCCGATCGGGAAGGCCTTGATGCGAGCATCGAAACTGTTTTGAAATATAAGGCGGAGGTCGATTTCGCACGGAGTGCCTGCGATGCGAACTATGGCATGTGGTCAATGATCATAGAGGCGCTACTTTGCGAGGTTCGACAAGATTTCAGCGCTGCCATTCAGAGCTTTGAGGTAAGCAATGGCGAAAGGAGCCACTGAGGATTTAGAGCTAATTTATACCAGGCTGCAATCGACCATTGTCAGGTTCATGGGTGGCCGTTAGAGGAAGCTCTTGCTCTCGAGCTGCATGGTGAGTAGGTTCTTGCAATCACCCCGTTCATCTCAAGCCCCTGACCTGACCCCGAACATAGGTGAATTCCTGATCCGACACGGCGCAAAAAGAGCTGCCCGTGCTCTTATGAAAGACGCTATCGCGGCGTGGACTTCCATCGGCGCGACTGGAAAGGCGGAACAGCTTTCTGAGAAGCACGAGTGGCTACTGAAGACTGCGACCACATCTAGAACTGTTGATGTTGGATGCCAAACCATGGATTCCCTTCTCGGGATCAATCGCCACCATGAACCGGAGCAGATTGCGGTCCAATCGCAAGCTGAAGACGAAAGAAAGCAGCATTGGATCGAGCAGAATGGGGTTACCGCAGGTGAAAGGTCGCTAGATATCTCCGGCGTCGGACTAGGTAAGATCTCCTTGTTTTTTTTTTTTTTTTCTTCAATATGTACGTTGTTCGACACCTGCTGACGTCTGGATAGATATTATCGACCTATCCAGCATACTTGAATTCAGTCAGGTCATGTCATCTGAGCTTCAGATTGACAAGCTCCTGACTAAAATGATCGAGATTATTCTCGAATCGTGCAATGGGTCAGATTTCGCAGTCATTGCCACAGATTTCGAGGAAGTTGGCTTTGCAGTCGCAGCCGTAGGAGATTTGGAGAAGGGCCAGAAGGCATTCCTCGATGGGCTTCCATTCTCAGAGATCGAGGATAAGATGGCTCAGCAAATCTCTCACTACACCCTGCGCACCAGGGAAGAGGTCCTCGTTCATAATGTACTTGAAGACGAGCGGTTCTCCAACGTCAGTGAAGCGTACCTACAACGGTATCCTTATGGGAGATCTGTGATCGCCCTGCCAATTGTTCAAGCGGGAGCCCTTCTCGGCGTGATCCATATAGAAGGAAAGCCTAATTCCTTTACGCAACGTAACGTCGTTGTGCTTCATCTGCTCTGCAATCAAGTCGGCATTTCCCTTGCGAACGCGCTATTGTTCCGCCGAGCGCGTAAAGTTAGGTAAGTAGTCTAATTCTTTATGTTCTAGAACATCATACTGATCCCTTCAGTGCTACAAATGCCGCAATGGTCGAGACTCAGAAGCGCGCGCTTGCCCAGGCTCGCGATGCTGAGCAGAAAGCCAAAGAAGCAGAGGCGGAAGCCAACCACAACGTTAAGCTCAAAGAAGATGCAGCCAAGGCGAAATCCATCTTCCTTGCTAACGTGTCCCACGACTTGCGTACTCCGATGAACGGAGTCATTGGACTCTCTGAGCTGCTCAAGGGAACTAGACTGGACAAGGAACAGGATGGCTATGTCGAGTCCATCCGTGTCTGCGCCGACACATTGCTCACGCTTATCAACGATATATTAGATTTCTCGAAGCTTGAGGCAGGAAAGATGAAGATCTCCACTGTTCCTCTAAATCTTAGGGAGACGATAACGGAAGTCGTCCGTGCGCTCCGATATACGCACCGTGAAAGGGGACTCGAGACGATCGAGGACCTGGAAAAGGTCCCGGAAGACCTGGTGGTACTTGGAGATCCTGTTCGCCTGCATCAGATTTTCATGAATCTTCTCAGCAACAGCTACAAGTTCACACCAAAAGGATCAGTCACGGTGAGGGCGAAAGTGACTCGCGAAGGAAAGGGCCGTGTTCGCTTGGAGTGCTCGGTTTCCGACACTGGAATCGGTATTCCTGAGGAGCAGAAGTCTCGACTCTTCAGACCCTTTTCGCAGGCGGATAGTTCCACCGCACGATCGTACGGCGGCAGCGGACTCGGCTTGAGCATATGCAAGGCCATCATCGAGGACGTACTTGGCGGGGCAATCTGGCTGGATTCGACTCCTGGTGTCGGCACTACTGTGACCTTCCACCTGCCATTTAACAAGGCACCGAAGGAAGCGGTTGTAAAAGCACCGTGGGAGCAGAATTTCGACCAAGTTGAATGCAAAGTGCCTCCTAGGCCAGCAGCTCGCGATCTGACCACGATCCCTCGCGATCAGATCCGAGTCTGCATCGCCGAAGATAACCCCATCAACCAGAAGATCGCCGTGCAGTTTGTCAAAAGTCTCGGTTTGCAGAGTGAGGCTTTCAGCGACGGACGGCAGGCCGTCGAGGCTCTCCGCCAGGCTTCAAAGGAAGGGAGACCATTCCATGTTGTTTTGATGGATGTCCAGATGCCGGTTCTGGATGGCTACAACGCGACACGTGAAATCAGGAAGGACGAAGATCCGAATGTCAACGAAGTCCTGGTGATCGCGATGACTGCCAGCGCAATCGAGGGTGACAGAGAGAAGTGTCTGGAGGCCGGGATGAACAACTACCTTGCTAAACCCGTCAGGTCGAGTGTCCTGAGTGAAATGCTGGACCAGTACCTTGCCCCGGCTCCAGCACACCTCAGATCTAGGAGGGCCATCACAGGGAGTAGCAACGGAAGTTTCAGCAGGGGTGACGACGCTCCAACGCCAGAGAGCTCTTCGTCATCGGGCTCTGGACAGCAAGTCATAGCACTCACGCCAGAGGATGAGAAGAGCCAGTCGGATTCTATGAAAACCAAATGGGGTTCACAGCTCCGCAAGATGACACAGTCACCTCCTGTAATATGGCCTCCTGAACAAGACGGAGATACATTCTCTCCCCCTCCGGCGGATACGAGCGCTCCGAAGCCTGGCGGGGAGAGTGACACCAAATCTTCATGATATAAATTTCCGAGTCAGATCATATAATGTCTCTCTCCCGCAGCTGCCTGCCCTCCTCGGCGTCATAAGCCGGTCACCCCCCCCCCCCCCCCCTAAATACCTATCACTTCGCTCACCGACGATACTTATCCTATCCTACTCACTTCCTCGAGTCCCTCAGGGCATCGTTTTTTATTCTTGCCACACATATCCTTCTTACTCGCATTAGACTTCTTTGTTCCCTAATTTTTTTTATCTTTCTGGACACGATGAGATGATTGACGAGCTTGCTATTTGTAGCCCATGCGGCGGTTCGATGACTGGGTTTTGCCCTTGGTTGTATCTGTGACGTGATTGCCTTTCCTTGATATCCCTCTTGAGTTGTTTTTACCTGTTTGGCGATCTATTTAGAGGTAGGGAATGGGCAACGTGACGAGGGACACGACTGGAACCCTATGGCGGGTGATCAGTCCGAGCTCGGGAATGGACCGGATTGTTGCGATTCTTTTGTGGTGTTGAGCATGTGGGACGTGCTTTGTGCCATTCGGACGAGATCTCAGTGGCTTCTGTTCTTACGGGCTAAAACATGCTTTTTTCATGGTCTTTTTTTCTCTTCTCCTTTTTATTTTTCTTCCCTGTTGGCACTGGCGTTTTACCGGGTCTGTCCGCCACCGTTCGTTTGGTGTCTTCTTCTACCAGGACTGTTTCTTTTTCCGGTAATTCTCTTGTTTTGGGGGCTGGGCGGCATCGGTCGTGTACTACTTACTGGGTATCGTATAACGAAATGGAATATACTTTGTTGTGCTGTTCTCTTCCTTGCGTTGTCTGACACGTGGCTGTGTATCCCTGCGCAAACTATGGCTGAACACCTTGCCTTCTATCTTATATCTGGGTATATACAGTACAAAAGTTTACCATGGGGTTTTCCTTCTAGTGTACTATGCATCTCATCTCAGACCTATTTCTTTATATAGGTAGCAAAAAAAAACCGCTCAGGCAATCACGGCTCTCCTTCCGAAGATGCGGAGCCGCTTCACTCCTCCATCCGGCACAAGGGTCAGCTTGACATGGGTGAAGACACGCGTATCCTCCCCGCCGGCGGCCAAGTCCGCGCCCTCGAAGACATGCTCCGTGTCCGCCTTGCAAGGCTGTTCCCCCCTGACCAGCTCCGTCCACCCGGGGTGGTCGGGGCCCGGCTCCCCTTCTTCCGCTCCGCTCGCTTTGACGTCCGGCGCGACCAGCCCGTGCACGCGCACCGCGCGCGGGAAGTTGCCGCGGAAGTCCTTGGTGTCGACGATGACCTTGGTCACCGACCCGGGCAGCCCCAGGCGGATGATGGCCCAGTCGACGTGGCCCGGGGTGCGCGAGCGCGCCGTCTCCCACCCGTCGCCCATGTTCTCGCCGCGGCCGGGGAGCAGCAGGTTCGAGCACGGCGTGTAGTGCTGGTCGGAGGCCGCCAGCGCCAGCCCGCCCAGCAGCGCGGACGACAGCTCCTCGACGGGCAGCGCGGACCGGTCGACACGCGCCCTGCTGGCCACCTGCGGCGGCAGCCTGGGCGGAATCGCGTGCCCGTACAGCCGCAGCCGCGCGAACCCGCCGTCGGGATACATCAGCAGCCGGACGTGCGTGTACGGGGTGGGATGGTCGGGGTCGTAGTCGTTGAGCCTCCACGCCCTTCGCTGCGACGGCCCGCACGGCTGCGCCGGCATGATCGTCCTCCACCCCTTGAAATCCGGCTTCGCGATCTCCTCGTCCGTCAGCGTCTGGTCCCAGTCCCCATCCTCCCCCCGCGGCGGCGCATAGAACCCCTGCAGCTCCGCCTTCTCGCCGTAGTTGCCGACAAAGTACGCCGTGTCCACCTCGACCCCCTCGATCGCACCCGCCGCCACCCCCAGCTTGATCACCACCCAGTCGCACGGCGCCGGGTTGTGCCGCCGCGTCTCCCACCCATCGTACCACGCCCCCGTGTGCACGAACACCCCCGGGCGGTGCACCGGCGGCTTCGGGTTCAGCAGGTTCGAGGCCGACGCGAAGAAGTCGTCCGAGCACGCGAGCACCTTGGCGTTGAGCGCCGACGAGGCCAGGTTCGTCGTCCGCGCGAACACGGCGTCGATGTCCGACGCGGGGATGAATGTCACGGAGGGTGTCGAGGTTTGAGGTTCAGCTGAGGATGAGGAGGAGGAAGTTGGGAGGGTTGTGGTTGCTGGGAGCCTCTCGGCGGCTTTGGGTGGGATGGCGGGGGTTTCCATTGCTTGCGGGGTAGATAAGAAGCGAAGTAGCTGGAGGTTGGAGATAATAGCTGGAGCGTCGAGCTGTGGGTGAATCGACTCCCGAGGGGCAGCTGGGGGAGCTCTAATCGAGATCAATTAGTCAATGAAGAATCACCAAGAAGAGTAATGGATTGAGGACGTGGAGTTGAAAACGGTAGAGAAAGCGGGGTAGACAACATTCTTACGTCGATAAGTTAGTTGATTAACTTCGATAAGGCCGCGCGGTTAGGTACCTGAGGTTCTGGACTGCTCTGCTGCATCATCAACCAACCAACCAATTGCGTTGCTGCTCACTTTTCAGGACTAACCAGAATGATCATAATAATAATAATAACAATAATAAACAACAATAGTCATAGTAACGCTGGAGGACGGTCTTCTTGCTCGTCGATTCACCCCCTCGACTTCGCAACTCACCGTCGTCGGAGACCTCCGAAGCTTCTCGCTGCTGGCCGTGCCAAGACCGTGATGCTGACGGAGTGATCGTGGTGGATGGGATGGGTGGTTTTCTTTTTTGATATATAGGAGGTGAGGAGGGTGGTCTGTTAGACAGACAGGAGGAACGTGCCTTTTGGAGGTGTGCGACGTGATGTATCAGAATAGTTTCTCTTAGTTGTCAGCACATGTTGGTGTCCCCTCAAGCAATAGCTGTTCGTTCATATCACTCCACTATCGTCGAGCGCATGACCTCCTTAACAGACACTATAGTCCAAATATGTGTACTTCCACAACTACATTCTGTGTGAACAAGCAGAAGTTATTTTAATCTGGTGATGAAGAGATAGTAAGTACCTCCTCAACCCTAACCATATACGGGACACGCAGAAGCGAGTACGTTAATAACTATAATGCATACCCTAGGCGCTAAGTTGCACATATGGAGAAATATGACGAAATCTAATTCGTGCAATTGAACAGACCATCGTGCAAAGTCAACGGAACAGCCGAGGGAGGCTGAGAAAGGAGGCGGCTGTCCGCTTCTACGACGCGTAGGGTCCCGTCGTAGAGACTCAGGTAACGCAGGAATAAGCCCGGCGCGACGTACAGTACCTGCAAACGGTCCGCCTCATTTCTCAACCCTTGATTGAATTTAAGCCCCTCCTGCAACAATGTACATACTGTACGACCAGCACTACCAGGAGTCTACGACAAACAGCAGACCAGGCTGTGTCACCCTGTTTTTGTTCCCGCTGTTTTGGGAATCAGATGGTCCCTGTGCAATGCGGCGTCGCGCCTCGTTTTTTTACCAAGCGGAATTCGGGAACACAGAAGAAGGATGGAAGAATTCCATCCTACCTAGGTATTTTTCTCACCTGGGACTTTCTTATCCCGAGACTGAGGCATTTCACATGAAGAAGCAGTTGGCTTCCCAGCATTTCCGGGATGGACAGGCCAGACTCCGGTGCCGGGGCACGGACGGCCACGACGTCAAACCAAGACAGAAGGAAGCATCTGCGGGCCGCATATGCATAAGGTGCTTAACCTTAACACATGGACAGCTGTGGCTGGGTGCATCAATTCACGCTGACTTCGACTCCAACAGTCGAAGCGCTGCTTACTGATTTGGATTTGAATGTCCTATTTCTGACCATACGACATTCCCCACTCGCCTTGCTCTGCCTCCTGGAATCCAAGAGGAGTGACTCTGGGGATGGTCATCGAGCGTCCCATTGTCATACGTGTGTGACCACTGCCGCTCGTGCCAACTATATAGTACGAAGATGCCGACTGTCACCGTAACCATGTGGCATGTACCGGCGTTGAGGGTCCATGCCCGGCTTTGGAATCTCCGTTCTGAGCTGATCCCTGGTCTTTTGGTCAGGGTTGAATCCATACTGCTATCTTCAGAGAGAGGAAGCGCTGGGATTTTTCGTATACGAATGTTTACTTCTTGCTTGAGCCGGATGAAACAATGGTTTATTGTTGGATGCGTTCTGTTCCACTCCCCGGTGCAGACTTCAAAAGAAAGAACCTAGATTGGGTCTTTCCCCTATGTCTCCATTGGAAACATAGTACCACTACTCGATGGCCAAAGTGGATACTGCACAGTAGGTGTGACGAGGCAGGTTTCTAGGAGATACCTTCTGGAAATATGGATGCTTCCTACAAGGTCTCGTATAATATTTCTCATTTCTGATCGAAAACTATTACATACTTTGAGACAGTAAAGGTAAGGAACCGGAGAGATGAATTGTAGCCTTGACTAGTATATAATCCTCGCCACAACTCCATTCGCTCCAGAAAGGGGGAAAAAAAGCTTCAGAAAGAAAACAAAGAGATGAGCTGAGATATGTCCATCCACCAACATCTCCCTCCCTCCAGCTCAATTCTTCTTCTCCGCAGCAGGCTTCGTGACCAATTCCTCCAGCCGCTTATACCTCCACTCGTACTGCGCCAACTGACTCTTCTCCGCCGGCGGCAGGCTGTGTCCCTTCTCCGCGAGCTCCTTCTGCCGCTGCTTCAGCGCCTCCCAGCGCTCGAGGATCCGGGCCTGGTGTTCGGAGACGGAGACGATGTTCGGGTCCTGGGACGCCAGGCGCGCGTCGATCGTGGAGTGGTATGATAACTTTGCGTGGAAGAGAGCCATGTCGGACTCGTCGTAGGTGACGCCTTTGGCTTCGGGGAGGGAGAGCCCGGCGGCTCGTTTGGGTGGCATTCTTTTTTTGTTTTTTTGTTTTAGGGATTTATGCTGGAGGTTGTGTTCGGTGTATAGGATCTGTCTATGTATAGAGTGTAGAGAGAGGATTCTTGATTTTCTTGCTCGTAATGGAAGTTCTGGTGGGATCCGCAGATGAAATTCAAGGCTTGATGCTTTCCGTGGTAATATAGACTTAATATGAGCAGAGAATTCTCTCTCGAGAGAGAACAGGAACTTATGACTCCGTTAAATAAGATGCCAATTGACTTGTGCAATTGTGTAATTCAAAGAAGATCAGCCCATCTCGGAACCTCTGATGTTGTATATATAGGTCCTCCCTAGCGAATTATTGAAGGTGATACCAACCGCCGATTTGGCTTCTCTCCAACGAGAGACGAGAAGCTCATGATAGTTCCCATCATCACGAGATAGGCTTCGTCGTCCTTCTCTCCTCTTGTCGACCTGTGTCATTGCTCGTGGCAGAAGCCCGAGAACTGCCGCTATCGCGGCACTTGGGACATTCCAACAATTAAACACTGCAAACAGAATCAAAGTCCAAAGAACCTACGTATGGAAAAGAAAATTGCAATATGCACCACATAAGGCTTGTGAGCTGGGAGCAAACCAAGGCCCGTATTTTTTTTTTCTTCTGATTTCCATATGTCTTTGCTCTTGCTTGCTGTGAGATTTGCCCTACAGTACAGTACCGTATATCCCAACCGACGGACTCACCCGATAATAAGGTTACTGTAACCTTTTCTGCATTGCATATGCACAGTACTGTAGTAAGGCGAAATCATGAGCCCCATCACGAGTGTTGCGGAAATCTTTTTTTCCACATAACTGAACGAATAGGGTCTAATTCGATTTTGGGTTCTGTTTCCAAAACTGCAACGAAGCTTTTAGTGGTCGTACCGTACAGGCTTTCTTTTGCACCTTGGGCCAAATGTTTATTTACCAAGCATTGTCCACGTGAGAGGTTGGAGGGTTGGAGGTTGGTTTCACGTAACATAGTATCAAGTACGGAACAGGAACTCCGTATAAAGCTGAACCGGGGAAGCGGGAAGAACGATAGGTACCTATTTTAAGTGATTGACATCTCGACGATCCTATAAATGGCAAGGTTAGGTGATGCTTGGCTTACGATGGGTATCAAGATCTCCATTCCTCGGCAGTCAGCAGTGATCCCTGAAGACATTCCTAAGCCGAGGTCTGGAGACGTGCGTACGAAAAAAAAGTACGGAGTGCTCCGTACATGTACTGTACCTACTAAGAAATTGCCGAAACGGAGCGTGATATCTACCTGAAAACCTCACTGCACTATGCATGTACCATCTACAAGTATCTGGCTCTCTATTTACCGGATACACGGCCCCACAATTAAGTGCCTCGTCACCTGGTTCTTTTCTGTGTTGAAATCAAGATGAAGATCAGGGGGGAGATAGTATAAGACGTGATTCCTATTTATATATACTACTGTACTAGCATCTTAGCAGTTGGCAAAGCTACGACCAGGTACTTACTCTTACCCCCCTTGCTGCCCAAATTGAGACCTCCCATATAAACCTAATCACGTGACTATCTATGTGCCTGTATCAATCTAGTTAAGGTCTAGGAAGATCTCCATGTCTTACCCAAGTTTTAGTTCAAGACTGCCCCCCCTCTAAGACCAGTAGCCGCTTCCCAGAATAACTAAAATTACGCACTAAGCGGAGGATCTGAGGTCCCAATTTGGGCAGCAAGGGGGATATGGAGGGATCGCCACGTTGCCGGTCGAAGCAAGAGTACTGTACTCCGTAGCTATGTAGCTCCTAATTCGGCAATCAGCTTAGATAGGTGACCAGGGGCAAGTTGCAAAGTGAACTAACCTGCAGACCAGCTTTCTACCACAGTAGTAGATACCGCCTAATTCTCTAAAGAAAGTGGACTATGGAAACTAAAGTTGCGGAGAGAGAGATTTATCTCTTGAAAAGGAAAACAATGTGCATGATTTGTTACCTGACGGTGACATGCTCACTCGTACTGTTTCTTTCCTTTCTGAGTACAACCAGGATAGATGTAATCATTACAGGGTCACAGTCCCTCCAACAATACAAGTGATTAATTCTGTTGTTATTAAATAGGTGGGGCATATACTAGATTTCTAATTTTGTTGTTTTGAAAACGAAAAGACGAACAAGGAGGATGGCGTGCAAGCAATGGGACTAGCCAGCTCCCTGTATGTGCATACAATCAACGGACAGCATTTTTAGTGTCTGTTCCTCTGGTGATCAGTACTCTATTATTGTCGGGACAAATGCTATGTAGCAGTCAATGCGTACGATAATACACTTGGTCTACTCCGTATGGAGAATCATGACACTCTCAGGATGGGATTTCCTCACTAGTTTCCATACCCTACTACTGCTAGAGGATAACAGAAGTGAAAAAAAGATCATTTCGAGTAATTAGGTATGTTTATTTTGAGCCATTTGGAGGTGTACAGGAACAATTTCCTGGAAGTTCTAGAATCGGCTCAATTGAGCTTAGCGTGTATACTAATGATGCTGTACGTACGGAGTCGTCCGTGACAGCCCGGCTCACGGCAGTCAGCACTTTAGCGCCAGCGAAAAGCGCACCCAGACCTGATGATGAATTGGCTCTTGCAGGAGATAAGCCAATCCGCTAGTCACTCTATAGAGGCAAAGCCAGACCCGAACGACAGACAGCGAATCACGGCAGGTGTTCTACCTGGAGCCAGCCCGGTCGTGATGGTCAGACCCCGATGTTCTCGCCCCGCTGAGGGGCCTCAGGATCACAGTACCGGTCAAAGCGTTGGGTTGATAATGCGTGTGAAGCATGTCAATGCGTCAGTTCAGTCCTTGAGATAAAAGGACAAGATATAGCTGTCAGGATACAGAACACAGAATACAGCAGCAGCAATCGCACACCCGGTTCGTACACGTCAAGTGTGTGCCCTCCATAGAAAAAAAAAAAACAGCAAAGATGCTACTTCCAGAGCCCCTAAAGGTCGACCTAATAGGGACTCCAAGGGAGGTAAATTTCAACAACTCATCTTGTCAACTGACAACACATGCAGTCTCGATCGCCAGAATGCCGTCAACTGACCACGTTCTCTACACAACGCGCAGATCGGTCTCCAACATGGCCGAATCCTCCAGTCGCAGATCGAGGACCAAATCGCCGTCTACAGCGAGATGTTTGAATATACCTCCAAGCTAACCTGGTACGGTGTCCGCCAGATCGCGGAAGAATTTCGCGCCTCAATCGAGCGATTGGCGCCGGATATCTACACTGAAATGCTGGGTATCGCGGAGGGAGCAGAGGTGGATATCCTCGATATCGTGGCGTTGAATTCTAGGAGCGAGATTGCCCTGGGCCGGTTCTCAGATGGGTGCACGAGCCTCTCGTGGAAGAAGAGTGAGAATGCGAGAATCCTCGCGCAAAACTGGGATTGGACGGCGCATGTGAAGAAGAATCTGGCTATGATGTCCATTGAGCAGCCGGGCAAGCCGAAGATATACATGATCACTGAGGTGAGCTTTTGGCCCGATTCTGGTTCTGGAGGAACTAGGTAGATTCCGCGGTTGAGAAAGATTGAGAATCTTACCATATGTGGTATATCCAGGCAGGTCTAGTTGGCAAGATCGGCTTCAACACCGCAGGAGTCGGTACTTGTCTCAACGCTATCCGTGCTCGACCGACAATAAGCTCAAAGCTGCCCGTTCATGTCGCGCTTCGCCTCTGTCTTGAGAGCACGTCGGTCGATGCAGCAGTGAGAACTCTCGAGTGTCTCGGAGGAGTGGCCTCTGGCCAACACATCCTGATCGCGGACAGCAAGGGGGCTCTGGGGATGGAAGTCTCGCCTCTTGGAAACACCTATCTAGAAGAGGACGAGTTAGGCATCATCGCCCACACAAACCACTTTATCGAGAACAGATTCGTCAATGAGCCGCCGTGGCTCTCTGGCTCTCCGATTCGCCTTGATAGGTTAAAGAAGCTCGTCAAAGGGCTGGTTAATGAGGGAATTGAAGGCGAGAAGATCACACCTGAAATTTTGAGGAGTAGAATATTCTCCGATACTTATAACGCGCCACAGTCCATCTGTTGCCATGAAGACCCCAAGCGGCACTACACCGTGCGCAGCAGCACGCTATTCAATATCATAATGAACCTGGAACCGAATAATCTATGGGCCGAAGTTGTTTGGGGACAGCCTGGCTCGGGAAGGGAAGGTCCGGTTTTGAAGATGCCCTGGGATTGAATGTATATAGAGTCAGTCTTAAGTTAGTTCTAATGACTAGTGAATTTAAGATGACGAACCCAAACCGTTGGAGATCTGGCCTGAGGCAGCCACGTATGTGGGAATCCAGGATCTTGTTTCAAACCCTTCATAAATTAGATAGCTGGTCCTTTTGTCTGGTATGTTTTGTAGGCCTTAGAAAGCAATTCAGTCCTATATGCTGATATGCAGATCAGTAGAACATCCTAGAAGATTTAAACGCTGTTAAAGAGATGCAATTGTCTACAAAAAGATGACTGGATGCCCTTGCAATTTGCCTCCTCGTCATCATTATTTTTTGGCCAACGTCTATATATATAGCGCAAATCGATCATTATGTTGCTTCCACCGTCACTTGATTGCTTTTGTGCACTTGACTCCTCCGAAAAGTAACACCACAATGCCGGTACTTCCTTTCTCTTTCTCTATTGTCCTCGAGTCAAAGGTGTCAAAGATGCAATTTGGCTTTCTTTGTCTGACTCAAAGCGTATTATTGAAGTGATCAACAGTGACAGGATGTTAGTTTGACGGTTATAAGCGTCATAATGGGCAGAAAAAGAAGAAACAATGGAATTCACCATCATTTATCATGGCAGCACAGAGGTTACTTCTATTTATCGAAGAGCAGCAGACACATATAAAATGCTAGAACCCTGGGACAACAGCATCATCACTCTTCATCGACTCCGTCCTTAAAGCAAGCAAAGTCAGCTTCTTAAATATATAAGAAAACCCTCAAGGTCTTGAAATAACCGGTACGATGCATCTGCTCGCACATTTCACCGAACTAACCTACACAGTGAAGTGCATGGTTCCCGCGTTCGAGACGCCAAGGGCGTGGTGGTGCGACTGCACCGAGTGCCAGTCGATGGCAGAGACTATGGTATCGATGGATCGGGTGTTTGAGGACCTCCTGGGGTATAAACGTCGCGAGGACGCCTCGATCGCCTTCTGGGACGACAGTCAGGGGGAAGTCTGGCCGAGGTGCCCGAGGTATATTGCTGAGGAAGTGATGAAGATGGCTAAGCAGGTGCAGAAGGAGAGAAGCTCTGCTATCTCGTCCAGGATTCAGGAGGAGCCAATCATGTTCGAGACGGCAGTATGTCTCGTCACAATGGTCGAGATTCCGAGTGAGATCCCAACCCCCGCTGAAAGCCCAATGCCCGCGATTGGGAGCGAAATTTCGCAATTGTCAGCCAAGTCCTCGGAAGAACAGTCGACGCCAGAACAGACAAATCATCCACCAGAAAATATAGAAACACGCTGCAAATACCAGCGATGCCTGCGTCAGGCCGATCTCCAATGCTGTATCTGCCAGGATCCCGTCTGCCTCCAGCACCGTTCCCCCCACCCTGGAAACATTCAGGAGAGAACAGGGAAGAAAGGCTTCTCCGAGTCGGTGAGCTGTCCTCGATGTCGCAAGACGATAATAAAGCTGCGGAAGGAGCCGCATTGCATGCCATTTTGCGAAGAGCGCCGCTTTGTGGGCCGAAGGCTGGCATCAGGCCGACGGAAGAGGCCCAAGGAAGACCGGCTTCCCGTGCATCCAGCCATATATTGGCCCTCCTGGGATCAGACGAGGAATCGGACCTCTCGCAGGTACAAGGCGCAGCAGCTGAAACGGTTGCGTGGGGTTCCTAGTTGGACTTCGGCATGAGATGTTTCTTCTATTCAGGATTTCAAAATAGGTTAGCTATCACATCACGCGATTTACTAACCACAGGACTAGCAAAGCAAACAAAATCGGAGAAATTTAAGATATATACCTATGGTGGGACAAAGGGAAACTACTAAGAGGTAGATATATGCAATGCACATGCTTTACCGCGTCCGGCTTCACCGATATCTGCCCAATAGAATATACCTACTTGGTACAGACAGGTATTTTAAGCTTCTACAGCGATGGTTCTTTGTGTGTGCAAATGCTCAGTGGGATTGGAAGCAAATGAATGGATGGTGCATGAACTGACAACATAGAATTATTTGAGAAACTAGACGAACCTGCCAGTCAATTGAGGACTACCTATTGGACTTCCTCTTCGATTCCATTACGTCCCCCATAAACCAGGGAAGAAAAAGCGAGACTAACTTGGCATACATCATGTGCTATTATTCCCTCTTTCCTGCATTTTTTAACATCTCAGGCCATAGCTGTAGTAGTAGCCCGTCACGGCTGCATCGGTTGTCTCAAGGCCTCCTAGGTTTACAGTGACCCGGATTACCATGTGGCTTGTCACAGTATGCGCAGTTTATGTCATGACAGGTATAATGCTGGACGCAGACGTGAACCGCACACGCTGCTGGCTTTTCGACGGGACCTTCGCCGCGCTTGGAGATGCATTGACCGTCTTTGCCGTGTCCGTCATGGCCATCCTTGTCGCCTTTATCATGTCCATCTTCACCATGGCCATCCGTGTCATGGTCATCTTTATCATTGTCATCTTTACCATGCCCATCAGTAGTGCCATCTGTTCCGTCCCTCTTCTCGAATCCCGCAGGAGTACGCCACAGGTCGTCTGGATTAGTGACATGGCGCCCGTCGACACCGCGGAGGCGCTCTTCCGTACGCTTCTTCAGATGCGGTGGGTAGGTTGAGATATACTTGGCGATGTCCTCGGGGCTGAACTGTTTGTAGTCGATGACCTTCCCGTTGGCGTCCATACTGCGCAGGACCCCGTCATCTCCGAGATTGAACCAGCCCCTCATGTCGAGCTTCACGTCATCGAGATCAAGGTTTCCCCCATCGCATTCAGTAGACGAGTTTCCCGTGTGGGTGGTCGGCGGGTGAGTGGTCGGGTCGTCTGGATGAATGTTAGGGTCTCCGGGATGAGGTGAAGGGCCAGCCGGGTGGACGGTAGGGTACCCCGGATGAAAAGTAGGATTCCCTGGGTGAATGGAAGGGTAGGCGGGATGCGTAGGAGCCCCCGGATGAGTAGTGTATCCTGGGTAAATGCTAGGATCCACTGGAGGAATCTTAGGGCCCCCCGGCTGAATGTAGGGGTCACCAGGATGGGTAGGGTCTCCTGGATGAATGGTCGGCTCTGGATGAGTAGTAGGGTTCAGCTGAGTAAGAGACCCGTCCGGCTGAGACAGATGATGTTAGTACTGGCAAATCTGAGAAGTAAATACTGGCGTTCCTGAATAAGTAGGGCCAATATACAGACATACCAAGGCTGCGGCCATGACTTTGACTTGAAGTCCCAGAGATGCGATAAATGCTGAAAGCAGAAATGATTTCATGATGCCTGTCAGTATTTTGAAAGTACCTACAATAGGTAATGGACTTTTAAGATGATATATACTTTGGTCTGAAGCGTGCAAACTTTGCCAGAGAAACAAGAGCTTTTGAACTTAGAGGCTTTATCACAATTGAACGAAGCTTCGAGGGTTGGCTCTTGCTGGATCAACTATCAGAGCCGTTCAGAGGTTTATATAATTTGATCATAGGCAGTCGACAGGAGAGGGCTATTCTCGATTTTCTTGGAATTTGAAGTTTGCATGTATCCAACGTGGTACAGCTGCGTACGCTACATACGTAAACGCAACTCGAGCAGTAGACAAAGGAGACTGCGGTGTTTATGAATATTGGAGCTGTGAAAAGGACCTGGATCCCAAGTAGATGCGTCATTCTTTGTGGCGATGTAATGCAATATCTACTGTGGGTGTAACGCAAGTTCGATCGAGACCCTGGGAGTTCGAGTAACATGATTCGTGCTCTGGTTACGCGTATGGGGACGATCTCAGGTCCGCAGTCAATCACGATAGAGATCCATCGTTAGATCTTTCTGTCGAATCTAATAGTGTGGAGTGAATTGGAAAGATACTTACCTTCTATGGTAGTACCTCTTATCTCATTGCAGGTACTATTGAGAGGTTTGGTGCCCTCGACCTTGTTAGGATGTAGGATGGCGGTCCTTGGCACTCTTTGTCTTGCGATCCATTGTTTCTCCATTTAGTCTGTATGCTAGACTCCTACATAGCGAATCAATCAATCTGACTAAATCATTCGGATTTAATGGTTCTCTTCCCGTGGACTATTGAATCAATACCGCTGAATCAGAGGAAGTAATACTGTACCTGTAAGTCATGAACCCAAAGGCATCGAATGCTTCCTAGAAGCCTAAGGCATCCATCTATGTCCAGTACCCAAACAATATCAAAGGTATCCTTGCCTGTGGATTCAACAACATCGTTCATCCATGCATACTACTACTACTTTGCCGCGTCATGCAAGCCTCCTGGATGTAGCAAAAATATGAAGAGATATACCATTGATGTCTGCTCTCATCTCATACAATTCTTCTCCGAAGATGAAGGGTATCGAGGCAGAGAGACTGAGCTCGCGTCATCGACGAACTCCGTGGAAAAACACTCAGCGACCTCGTCCCCGTGACCCCGCATGGAACGGCCAATGGTGTCCCTGCTGAGCCTGCCGTTAATCCGCCGCAGCCTATTGGACGACGGGGTTGATTCGCAATGAGCATGTCTCGATGCCGTCAGTGACGCTCCCGCAGAGACCAGCTCTCATCCCTTTATTTCTCGTCGAGAATGTCCATTGTCGACATCCTCTGGTCCTTGGCTTGCCATATCCGTGTTGTATCTATTTCACGTTGAGGTCTGGTTGAGCTCTGAGCGTCCCCGATAACAGTGACATCATGGCTTCCGCTACCGGGATCCCCGAGGAACATCCTCATGCTGTCGAGGCAAGGGAAGACCAGCCTCTGCTGGGGAAGCCAGGAGGTGCGACCCAGGCAGAGGGGGCTGGCATCCATCATAATCTTGTTACAGGTTGTCCTCTCCCATCCGTGTAACATCTATCGCAGGGGCCGGTTACTGACTTAGATGTTACTATATATGCAGGCTCGGCCATAGTTGCGCAGGCCGGGATATGGATTGTGAGTGACTGACGCGTCGAAATCATCTCTTTGCTATCATGAGTCGAGTCTTTTGCTGACAAGACGCGTATAATAGCTTGCCGCCCTCGTCTGGTCAGCCATCTTTTCGAACAATCTGATCTTCTTCTCGGCACATCCAGTAAGCCTCCCCTACGCCTCGTAACCCGCATGTCGAAACCCGTCTTCTAACGTTGACCGGCATTCCCTAGCTCCTGAACTCCTCTGCCGTGCTCCTCCAGGTGCAGGCCATCCTGACCCTGCAGCCAACGCACACCCCCCAGCAGAAAACGCTCGGGACACGCGTCCATTTCGGCCTCAATGTGCTGAGTAACCTGGCTTTCATTGCCGCGCTCATCGTCATCGAGATCAACAAGGGCCATCACAAGCGCTTCACCTCGCCCCATGGCGTGATGGGTTTGATCACCTACATCTGCATCGCGCTGCAGGTGCTCGTGGGCGTCGTGCAGTACTTCTTCCCCGCCCAGATCCTCGGCAGTGTCGAGAGGGGGAAGAAGATCTACAAGTACCACCGCATGAGTGGCTATGCCCTGCTGGTGCTGGAGCTTGCGACGATCTGCGCGGCGACGCAGACAACCTACAACGTTGTTGTTTTGCACATTAAGCTGTGGGCCGTGCTGGTGGCCTCGATCCTGGTGATCCTGGGCGTTGCAGCGCGGATCAAGAAGCATAAATTGGGCCTTTAAGCCGGGGGTCAAGCATTGAAAGAGAAGCTATATATGGAAATGTGAGTGATTTACGTGACTATGGCGCGCTCTTGGCGGTAAGAGAAGCGGCAAAAGGGACATGAACTTGACGAGACACGACTTCTGAGGCTTTATCGTTTTGCTGTTCTTGCTACAAAGGGCTCCAGGTGTGAAATTGTTTATCCCAGGCTCAAAAGTTGTAATTACCATCTTTACCACCTTTTACCATCTACATGTTCTTTTTGCTATTTCCCTGTTTGAGGTAGTATACACGGGGTAACTGATTAGTTCGTCGCAAACCATTGCAGTTTTCCTAAAGAAACAGAAAAAAATGGAAAGCAATTGCTCCACATGGATTCGGCTTAGCACAGTAGTATACTAGAGACGTCACCATCAAGTATTCCAGGAACTCATATAGCATGCACCATGTTCGTAAGCTCTTAGTAGTCCGGGGCCGACGCGGGCAACCCAAAGCGGAAACGCCGAGATCCACTCGGGAGCCAGAACTAACCGCCGCATCTCATGACTGTTGAGAATTCTCTTTGAAAGCTCAACCTCGAACACGACTTCGAAGCCCCAACACATTTCCGCCATGGCTGCTCCCAGGGCGCCGTACGTCTGCCTCAACTGCAGAGTCCGCCATGGACTCCTGCTGAACCGGCGGGCCCTGCAGCAGCAGCAGCAGCAGCGCAATTTTGCGACATCGTCTCCCCGCCGCGCGGGCGACGTCGTCCGACCCCCGACAGCGCCGAAGCAGACGCCAGACGTCAAGCACATCCGGCAGAACGCGGAGCTGTACTCGAAGAACTGCATCGACCGGAACTACCCATCGCACGCGAAGAGCCCGTTCAGGATCCGGGAGCTATGCGAGGAGACGAAGCGGCTCGACCATGAGCTCCAGGAGCCGCGGGCGCGGATCAAGCAGCTGGAGAAGTCGATCGCACAGCTTGCGCGCTCCGCTGCTGCCCAGGATGGGGACAATACCGAGGCCAGTCGGCAGCTCGCCCGTCTCCGTGAGGAGGCGCAGCTGCTCAAGGATGAGTCCCGGGCCATGACGATGCTACAGGAAACCTGCATGGAGGAGATCCACCGTCTCGCGCTGGCCCTGCCCAATCTCTCCTCCGCCGAGACCCCCGTCGGGGACGGACCCAAGCTTGTCCGATACATCAACTTCGACCCGGAGAACCCTCCCGCGTGGACCAGGAGCAAGAAGCCTCTGGATCCGTCCCGCTCCCACGTCGCCATCGGCTCCGCCCTCGGCCTCATCGACTTCACCAGCTCCGCGACCTCGACCGGCTGGGGCTGGTACTACCTCACCAACGAGGGCGCGCTGCTCGAGCACGCGCTCGTCCAGTACGCGCTGAGCGTCGCGCTGCGCCGCGGGTGGAGGGTCGTGTCGCCGCCCTCGATCGTGTACTCGTACATCGCCGAGGCCTGCGGGTTCCAGCCGCGCGACCAGAACAACGAGCAGCAGATCTGGGCCATCGAGCAGAGCGAGAAGGACAAGGCGTCCGCCAAGCCGCCACGGTCGCTGACCGGCACGGCGGAGATCCCGCTCGCGGCCATGTACGCGGGGCGGGACATCGACGCGGCGGAACTGCCGATCAAGCTCGTCGGCGCGAGCCGGTGCTACCGCGCGGAGGCGGGCGCCCGCGGCGTCGACACCAAGGGCCTCTACCGCGTGCACGAGTTCACCAAGGTCGAGCTGTTCGGTTGGGCCGATAACATCCCGCCGGAGGCGCAGCAGCAGTCATCGTCGGGGGGAAAGGATCGACCGACGTCGGAAACCCTCTTCGCCGAGATCCTCGACATCCAGACCGAGATCCTGACCTCGCTCAACCTCCCCTGCCGCGTGCTCGAGATGCCCACGACCGACCTCGGCGCCAGCGCCAGCCGCAAGCGCGACATCGAGGCCCTCTTCCCGTCCCGGTTCCGCCCTCCTCCTCCTACCCCTACTTCTACTACTATTACCATCGCCACTCCCGAGTCTAGCCTGGAGACCGCCTGGGGCGAAGTCACCTCCGCATCCATCTGCACCGACTACCAGAGCCGGCGGCTGGGGACGCGCGCGCGCGGCGGCGGCATCAAGGAGGCGCGGTTCCCGCACACGGTCAACGGGACCGCGGTCGCGGTGCCGCGCGTCATCGCGGCGATCCTGGAGAACGGGTGGGATGAGAAACGGGGCGTGGTGGTCGTGCCGGAGGTGCTGAGGCCGTACATGGGTGGGGTGGAGGTGATTGGGGGGAGGAGGAAGTAGAAGTGGAGAATAGAAAAATAGAAAGGAAATAGATATGGTGCATGGGACGTGACTTTGTCCTGCATGTAGTGGGATGGTGGTGATGTATGCTACGTCTTGTAGTGTTCTGGAGAGGGGTTCTTTCTATCTGTATGAAATGTATGTCTGTATTGTATGAATATGAATATGCAATCCTCGCCCGTTTCGCGATTGAGCCATGAGCTAGCTACTTACTAGGAACTTGTAGTAGGAAAGCAACTGTGATGCGATGGTTATTATGTTCGGGGATCTTTATATCATATATACTATAGCCTTGCTCCACATATGCCTACACTACTGGAGCCACAGCCGGTTTCCACGGCTCCCAGGCGCAACACAGGCAAGCAGGCAGTTAAAAAGGAGGAAAAAAAACCCAACTCAACACGAATTCGTCGTCCAGATTGCAGCAGATTGCACAGACTGCAGCTCTACCTCCCGAGACGAAACAGAGAGTAATTCGCTGTAAAAAAATGGCTGGAAAGAAATAACGCAGGACATGTTGTCTCCAGCAACTACCTACCTACCCGAACTAAGCAACAAATCAACTTGCCCTTTTTTTTCTCCCCTGCTCTCCATTCCTCTGCAGTACAATACACATAACACGAACGAGCAAATAAATGCGTAATGTAGCAAGTTCCATGATCCATTTAATCGAAATGGTATTCATATACATAGACCTATATACCGAGATAGACCCAGGTAAAGTAGTGTCGTGTCATTAATGTATATATCTCCCCTCTCAAAGAGAAAAGAGAGAAAGGCAGAATAGAACCGAGATATTAGCGGATAGGATGTGGAAATCAAAGAGTCAGAATCAGGGGGAAAAGGGTCACTCGACCACAAGTGGACAGGACAGATGACAAAGATTTCCAAAACCGGGGGAGAGAGACATAATTGGAAAGCAAGACATTGATTGGAAAGGAGATGGGATATCATGTCACATCATGTCGTATCATAACATATCATAGCATGGCATAGCTTCGTGGGCGCGTGAGAGATGTTCCGTGAAACAAAATTAACAACAGAAAGAGAGCAGAAATAAAAGGGTGGAGGGGGAAGAAAAAGCCACAACTTCCACCAACCCAACAACTCAACCCTGCCTGCTCTGTCCGATTCGAATTCAGGATGGAGACGATAGACATAGTCGTTCGTAGATATCGTCACAACCATAGCCAGAGTCGTAGTCATAGTCATGCGATTGATGTCGTGCTGTTCATGTTCATGCTCATGCTCATCATGTCCATGTTCATGTACATGTGCCAAGATAGCAAAGTAAGTGAGGGTACCATGACCATACATACTCGTACTCATTTCTCATCGCATATATATCGTCACGTCACGCACATAGTGTGCTAGTTCAAAAAAAAATGGCGTTTTATTCTAATCTATTAAAGGTCAATCCCACGGGAGGTCCTCGTCCTCGACCTTGGTGCACGTGAGATACGGCAGCCCGCCCAGGCCGTCTCCCACGCCGCCGCCGGACGCGCCGCTCAGGTCCAGCTCGAGGAAGTTGCGCATGAGCGGCTTGACGATCTCGCGCGCCAGCCGCTTGATCTCGTCCATCTTGCGCTCGAACCGTTTCAGGTTCTCGCGCGAGTACAGCGAGTCCGAGGACGAGGACGTCGGGTGCAGCTTGAGGAAGCGCTTCAGCTCGTCGTGCGGCAGGTAGGCCTGCGTCGAGGAGGAGCCGAGCAGGCGGTACACGCGGCCGGAGTAGTAGGGTTGTGCTGTTGGGATGTTTGCGGAAGCGGCTGAGGTTGGATCTTGCGACTGGCCGTTGTTATTATTGTTGCTGTTGCCGTTTGCATTGTTGCCGGCGTTGCGAGGCGAGTTTTTGAGGATCGGGGCCGGCGGGGGCGTCATGTTCTCCACGAGCCACTGTCGGAACAGGGACACGGCGAGCCAGTCGAGGTATGCGTTCGATGGGCTCACGCGCTCGCCTCTCGACGTCGTGAGCGTCAGCCGGAAGAGCTTCGCCTCGACCCGCGCTTTCGCTTCTTCGAGATCCTCGACCTTGTCCTCGATCAGGTCGATCACCGAGTCCGGAAGCGGCGAGTACGAAGCGTTCCGGAGGTGAGGAAGCGCCGCGGGCCACTGGCCCACGACGTGGATGAGAGCTTCGGAGAAGATAACCTTGCTCCGCGCCATGTATCCTAATTTCAGATAGCTGGGCGGGTACTTTGCGATCTGCTTGAACAGACGGGACGAAAACCCGAGAAGATGGTGGTCGACCCGGGGCCCGGTGACTGGCAGTGCATCGTACATGTCGGCCAGTGCCAGGAGGGACTTGCATTCCGCGTACGCGGTCGCTATGTTGACGCTGTTCAGGATCGGAGGGTAATTGTAGAAGATGCGGAAGAGATTGTCATAATCGCGGATGATGGGATCGACGGGAGTCTCTTCGACGGTCGAAGTACGGGGCAGGTGCAGAGTAGACTGCATGCCCGCCAGATTGGCCATGGACCGGAAGAAGCCCGTGTGCGGCGCTGATGGCTTGGTCATGGCCGGAGAATCAGGGGCGAAATCGCCGCCAAAGATGGAGTCCGTAGAGCTTACTGGCTTTATACAGAAGTTAGCTCCAGTAGATGTATGCTTGGAGAATGATCCGACCAACCTTCTGCACCAGTATAGGCTCTTCACCTTCTTCCCTGTTCTCCCAGTCCAGTTCATATCTCCATCTCCGCTTCACTGGCCCGACAGCATTTACGTATTCTGGTGGAACGGCTGACGGGGCTCTCTCCTCGGATCCCTCCTCCGTGATTCTGGACAAACGCCCGTCCGACGGTGCTGAAGCAGCGTCCGTCTCCCTCTGCGCCTGCGCGCGCGACCACTCCTCGCTGGTACTCGCCTCGAAGAAGCCGGAACACTGCGCCAGGATCAGCCGGTGTAGCAGATAGCGTCTCTCCTGGCCGCCCGAGCGGATGACGATCTCCACGTCGCCCGTGCTGGAGAAGATGGGGAACTCGTTCTGCGGCTGGCTGGCGTAGCTGCCGTGGTGCGAGCGGCCAAAGCGATGCCGGCGCCGCGACGTCGAGATGGACGGCGGCGGGCGCATCTCGAGGGGGCGATCCGAGACCTCGGGGTAGGACACCATGGGCGACGGCGGAGAGGCTGCGGTGGTCATAGCCCTCTCATCGTCTGGAACCTCCCGGGGAGAAACCTTGAGAGCAGGCAGAGCGCCCGGTCGATGATCGAGCAGATCCCTCTCCCTCTGCTGCGAGTGATGTTGGTGATGGTGCGCGGGCGGAAGAGGCGTTCCCCGCAGCGACGGCGCGCGCTGTCTATTTCGATCAGAACGAGAGACGGACAGGGTCAGACGAAGACGACAACACAGACAACGCAACGAGGGGATGAGGCCGGAGACGACATCATAAAAACTCGCCCGTGCGGCGGGGAGAAGGCGAGCTCCCTCGACATGGACTCCAGCCCCCAGACAGCTAATCTAGCGGCTGCAGTAGTGGACAACACGCCGGCCAATGCGCCCAGATATCCGCCAGCAGACTCCCCCGCCAGCGGAACCCGACAAACGACAGATTGGCCGCTTCACAGCCTCGCCAATCGCTCCGCCGTGACGAACGGTGGCTCGGACATATCCGCTGCGGCCCGACGGGTTTGTGGATATGGGAAAGCCAGCCACCGGAGAAGAAACGGTCGATGCTGGACGGCTGTCATCTGCGTCTCGTCCGGCATGGCTGCATCAAGGATTCAGCTCCGTCCTGATCTCTCCTACTAGTTTCGATCTGTGAGGCTCAAGACATCTTCAGCAAGGCAAGGTGGAGACGAACTTGTGGCGCTTTACACTACCTAGGTTTTCGAGGCGTTGGAAGCCCTTCTGACAGCCGCACTCGGTTCTGCATATCCCGCATTCGCGCTGGAAGGCGGCTGAAATACTGTCAACTCAACAGAATATTCCTTTTCAGGCATTATCGAGAAGGGCTTCAGGAGCAGCCTGTCTCCGGGACCAATATTCAGCTAAGGTCTTTATACGCAAATTGTTGCTAGTGACCTCCGGAGGTCTCGAGAATCATACTCCGTAGTGATTTTGCAGCATGAACCGACCAGGACTTTCGTGGAGTTTCAAGGCCATTATTATTATTATTATTATTAGAAATAACAACCCAAGCTTCTAGACTCGAAACAGCAGCCAAGGCGAGACCAGAACGCACGTGCGGCTGCGATGCCCTGACGGCAGATGCAGGATCGGTACTTAAGAAGCAACATGGGAACGTCCGTGAGAAAAAGGACTGTTCAAAAGCTCTTTTTTCCTAGCATTTCTGTGGACTCAGATTTCAGCTGTTTGGCGGTGCTGCTGGGCGATGCATCCATGCTACCACCGGACTGAGACACGGCGGGATACGGTTCCTGCCACCCACATAGCAGCCATGCACGACATGTATAGAGGAGGTACATTTGAGTATTCTCAGGGAGACGTGCGATATCCTTCTCGCATCGGCCGACGCGTCGATCTCGATCTCCCCACGAGCGCTGACTAAGCCACCGCTTAACCGCCCGCTGCCCCGCTCGGCCGCACGTCCGCTTCTCAACGTCGGCCCCTTCACGATGCGCTTCTGTCTGCGGCTCGACCTGAGGCAGTGACCCCCTCCAGAGGCAACGGCGACTTCGGTTCTCCAGTCGTCAAGGATGGCGATTCCGGCGCCCAGGCAGCAGCTCTCCGTGGTCTGGTCGTCGAGACGGAACCCGCATACGTTCGAGTAACAGGACCCGTGAGGCAGCAGACATGACCAAGGGCTGCTACACCTGTCGCCGTCGACGTGTTGTTTGCGACAATGGCCTCCCGACCTGTCGCAAGTGCCGCGATGCCGGCAAGGAATGCTTGGGATATCAGAAACCGCTCGTCTGGGTCAAAGGCGGCGTCGCCAGCCGCGGGAAGATGATGGGTCTGACGTTCGAGGATGTCATGGGGAATAACACGAAGGGTGGCAGCGGAGATAAGCAGCCCGGGACCGGCAGTTCGAAGCCTTCTCGATGTCAGCAGAGCTCCGTCCCCGCGTCCACAGAAGACTCATCGTCCGCGCAGGATCATCCGGGCAGACCTGAACCTCAGGCAGCTGGTGGCACTGGCTCCCACGAGTCCCTGAACAGTGCTGCTCAGCCGCAGTCTGGGACTCCAGCAGACCCTCCCGCCGCAGACAGCAACCAGAATGGCTCTATAGTACAGGTACGAACGCATAATCCGGGTCCTAACTATGTCCCAACTCCATGGGCATTAGTGGATCCCCTCTTTCAAGACTTGGACTGGCTCTCGAGGCTCTATATCTCTCACTGTAGGATCTCTCTTTACCCGATTATGCTTCCGTCCGTCTCCCATGCTAACCGTAATCCTCTCCGCAAGTTAACCAACAGTGCCTCCGTGACCTGGCATTGTACGACAATGTCAGAAACCCCTACCGGGACCTCATACCTTTCATCGGTGACTCGCCCGTTATAGCAAATGCTCTTGCCGCCGTTGGCGCAATACATTATGCCTCAATCGCGAATGGAAACATTCCCCCGATTCCACTGGTTTCAAATCAACCGCCAATGGCCGATATATCATGGTCGCCTTTTCCGGGCGCTGAGGGTATGGTTACGGCGCCTATATCGCGGCAAGCAGCTTCCAAGGCGTATGAGCACTTCTTAAGATTCAAGCAGCGCGCTCTCCGTCAGCTACGGATGGACCTACAAGATCCGGTGACGCGGAACGATGACAGGACAGTGGCTGGTATCTTGGTTTTCATTCTCCTGGATGCCATGGAATCGGGCAGTGGTGCATGGAAGTACCATCTCGAGGGTGCCAAGAACCTGCTGAAGAGTCGGCAAAGCGCTGCAAACGACACGAGCGTGAGAAGGGCCATTGAAGGGCTGGATACGTTTGTCATCAACAGTTGCCTGATGTGAGTGCTGCGCTCTCTGCCTGCGTTGCAGTTTTTGCTGTTACTACTATATGATACTAACTTCATGTCTAGTGCTGAAATCATGGGCTCAACCCTTGCACGACCAGGCGCACTCTCCAAGCCCTTCTACTCCCACTCAATGGGTCCTGCAATCCTCAAACGGCTGGAGGAAACCTCCTGGGTCGGCTGCCCCGCCTACCTTCTCGAAGTCATCTTCCTTGTCCACGCCCAGCGGTACTCGGACACGGACCTCTACTCAGAGTCCTCGTCGACATTACTGTTCTCGACACCGTCATCATTCCCCCCAGAGTCTCCAGAACGGCCCTGCCGCCGCCTGGACTCGCCCGCCTCCCTCCTGCAGCACATCCAGGCCTTCGACCCCGTCGCCTGGGCGGAGGAGATGCAGACCTTCCTCTTTCTCCCAGACCTGTCAGGCCGCATCGCCCTCGCGGCGGCCTACAAAGCCGCAGTCTACATCTACGCCAACAGAGTCCTCTCGAAACTGCGACCGAAAGCAAATAACACCCATTCCGATCATGACCCTCCTCCCCCTCCGGGAAGAAAGAAGACGAAGGCAGCCTACTACGGCCTCGCCCCCAACCACGACGCCGTCGTCGACGAGCTCATCCACCAGCTCTCCCGCATCGACCCGACCGACCAGCACTTCAAGTGCCTTGTCTGGCCCACCTTCATCGCGGGCGCGGAGAGCCGGCGCCCCGCACAGCGCGCCTTCGCGCTGCACCGCCTCGGCGCCCTCTGGAACGCCATCTCCAGCGTCAACGTGCGCAACGCGGCGTGGGTGCTGGAGATCATGTGGCGGAAGCAGGACGAGAGGGTGAGGTTGCGGAGGGAAAGACAAACAGCGACCGCTGGCGTTGACGGCGTTGATAATGAGGATGGTGATGATGAGGACGGGGAGGAGGAGTTCGACTGGATCCAGGAGCTGGATCGGTCGAGGACGGATTGGCTTTTTATTTGATCTTTGTTTTTTTTTGACTTCGTGATGATGATAGTTTCTCTTCTTTTTTTGAAGTATATATCCCACTGTATGCACATGTACAATACATATAATTAATTCTAATGTAACATAATGAATGAATGGATGGATGGGCCTGAAATACTATATTCCATGCCAAGATCCCAGTCCTCGGCGCTGACAAGACAAGCTCTGTCTATCTATATCTATATCTATACTGCCTTCTAAATATGTATACACGTACACACACACACACACACACACACACACACCCCTACGCGCTATTCTAAGGATTCTCTCTCTGATTAGTGGGTAGGTTACTATGTTACTAGGCAGGTAGGGAGGTAGGTAGGTAGCTACGTCAAGAAAAGCAAAGAAAAGCCAACATTCAGCACAGCAACAAAAAAGAAAAACAACCTTTCTCTCTTTCTTTGAGTGATACTACTACCTATTTAACTAGCAGAGTTAGACAGAACAGGAAAAAAATAAAATAGAAAATAGAACTAGATAGATACCTAGGTACTGTACTTTTCACTAGGTAAGCAAGTAAGTTACGTGAATGTGAATGAAGAAAACACAGGGTATGCTCGGTCTGCCCTGCTCAGACATGTGGGATATGATATGGTATGATATGTATGCATGTATGGATCGATCGATCGACCTGGTTTTGAGTGTTTAGACAGGTGACAAATGGAGAAAAGGAGACCGGTGTTTTTCCAACTATAAAACAAACCGGAACTTCAGAAGAAAGCCGCTCAGAAGGGGACGAGACGAGACGAGACAACAGAAAGGAAACCAACTGCATGGGGGTACTCGGGCTGTAAGATGCGAGACAGGAGAGACACACAGAATAAAAACAAGGAAATATTAAATAAAAAAGGAGCCAGGGATGGTGAGAACATACTGGATAGACACAGGGAAACAGGAAAAGACCACACAAACGAACCACGCATGTCATTCTGGGCGGATTTTGTTGCCCTGCTGCAGCCGCTGCATACAAGATACCACGCAACAAAATAAAGGAGAAAAAAGAAGAGTCAACAGCCTCTCGACATGATGATGCTTCGAAACCAAGAGAAGTGAAGATATCATCCAGAGAACGGAAATGACAAAGGGAAATGCATGCTCCTCCTGATCTAAATGCAGCAATGCCTTCGATGAACAACACGCCCGTCATGGTAAAACACTGGAAGAGGGATAACTGAGAACTCCCAACCAAGGGATTTTGGTTATGCGGAGGATTAGAGAAATTAGAGTACGCAGAAAGCTTCACGACCGGAATTCGTGGATAGGGATCACGGGAGAGTTTAGGAAAGCAGGCGGTATGGCCGAGCAAAGATATCTGTAAGCATAGGAAGGGGATCAACTGTGCAACTCAGCGGTGCCCATCATGATCGCAGGCGGTTCTCAACGGAGAGAAGCGATGTAATAGAAACGTCAAAATACAAGTGGAAAACAAAGCGGCACTTCGCGGATCCCGCGCAGTGATCGATCCAAAAGATCTTACAAGAAAAGGGGAAAAGAAAATTCAAAGATATTGAAGTTCAGAACACTGCCGCCAGACCATTCTTCGAATGACGCCTGCTAAACCGCTTCCTTCCCTTAACAGATTCTGAGTCGGCAGTTTGATGCTTGACAAGAGTTGCTCGGCCCGCTGAAGAACCTTCAGTTTGGAGCTCTGAGTTGTGGTCAAGTGTGTCGGTGTGGCTAGAGAACTCGGATGGTAGATCACGAAAAGCCTCACCGCCGGAGTGCGCGCCTCCGCCTTGCTGCGACATCGCCATCTCCTTGGCCCGATCAAGGGTATCCAGCCACTCCTGCGTTGACTGGGCGGTGGCTGCGGCGTTGCCGGACGCTGGTTTCGGCTCTTCGAAGACAAAATGTTTGTCTCGCTACCGACGGCTGTCAGACATGAATCCTACTCCAAAACTGGTGCTTTACTCACCGTATCAACGACCCAGGAGCAAACCCCCTTGGAATCAGTATGACTCTTGTAATGCGTTCCCGGGGTGAGAAGAGAAATTTCGAGCTTCGCTTTCTTCTCTTCGCCTCCGGCAGCGGCTATGATTATACGAGCGGCTGAAGTCACGATGACTAGCCGCTGCCGCTTCTTGGTCGTGTTCCCTCCAAAGAAGCGCGAAAATTTCTTCGATGGCTCATTCTCGCCGTTCCCGTTCCTTGAAGAAGGACTATGGGTAGCCGGAGAAGACAAGACCACCAAGTTCCCCAACTTCAATATTCTTTCATTGGTCTTCGTCAGGACAGGGGACCACTCGATATCGAGCTGGCTCGGGGGAGGAAGCTCGGTAATGACCCTTGGGACGCTTCTGGAATTGGCGTTGGCAGCACCCGAAGGTGCGGCGTTAATGTTCGGGGGAAAGCTATCACCTTCGCTCGAACCGTTCAGCTTAATTGGTTCGCGAGGCGGAGGAACATACGGCTTTAGCCGTGGAGCCTTTTGTTTCCATAATCCTCGACCCCAAACTATACCCTTAAAGAACTCGTGGTTCTTGATATGCTCAATCGGTAGACGCCTCGCTGGATCCAGCACCAGAAGCCGCTCGACAAGGTCGCGGGCGACCGGGGGGAATCCTGCTGGAAATTCATAATCCAGGGCGACAATCTTTTGGAAGGTCAGGTACTCATTTGCTGCCTTGAAGGGCGGTCGACCAGCCAAGAGCTGGAAAATGATGCACCCAAATGCCCACAGGTCACTTGCTCTGCAAGCGTTTTTATCTGTAAGTAGTTCCGGACTGACATATTCCGCAGTCCCAACGAACGAATTGGCCCGTTCCTCCTCGGGGATCTCCGAGTCAATCGGCGGCATTCCATCTGTATTTTCCTCCGTTCGCTTCTTAAGATTAAAAAGCTTGGCGGTGCCGAAATCAGTGATTTTGGTGTGCATCTGGCTGTCGAGCAAGATATTCTCTGGCTTCAGATCGCGATGTATAACGCCGCGCTTGTGCATGTATTCTATGGTGTCAAGGATCTGTGCGCCGTAGAACCTCGTGCACTCTTCATCGAAAGTCGTCATCCGTTTCAGAACGCCCAAGAGCTCCCCTCCCTTGCAGAAATCCAGAACAAAGTAGAGAGACCGTTCATCCTGGAAGGTGTAGTACAGCCGGACGACGCCCGGGTGGTCTGTGAGCCGATTCAAAGTATCCTTTTCGATATTGACGTATTTGACTTTCTTCTCCTTGATTATATGCCGTTTGTCGAGGATCTTGATCGCATATTCGTTCAGGGTTTGGCGGTCCGTCGCAAGCACAACGGTACTGTAGGAGCCTTCTCCGAGAGTATGGCCAAACGAGAAATCTCGGACGCCCTTCTTGATGTATCGCTGGACAATCTTCCCATTTGCGTCTACCTCTTGCTTGACGGCCACAGCCGCCCCGCGCTCCTGCCACTCTTCACTGCTCATCGGCGGACCGCCCTCGATCGCATACGGCGAGCCCGAGAGCTGGGACGTGCCACTGCCATGACCAGGAGGCCTCGAGCCCTGCCGCGGCGGCAGCGGCCCGTTGCCCGAAGGAAATTGCCCCTGCTTATAGGAGCGATCGCTGTGGCTGTTGTCCCTCGCTGGCACCCCCGCCTGATGGCCTGCGGAGCTCGTTCGCGAATTGGAGCGCGGCGGGTTCTCAATCCCGGACGACGTGGAGGAGTTGGTACGGATAAGATAAGAGCCTTCTCGACCAGCCCCTGACGAGCCGTTGGCCGAAGATTGAGCGTAATAGGTGGAGACTGGGCGGGAGGAACTGCCCTGCGAGCCGTGAGCATGTGGTGGCATCATGGTATGGTGTTGCGAAAAGGAGTGGCCCTGCTGGTCCGGATGCGTGTGATGCGAAGACTCGAACGACCTCGAATCGGCCGACCCAGAAAGATGACGAACGGCATCATTCGATGGTTCTGACAGAGGGTCGATCCCGGAGGACGAGGACCGCGGAGGTATCGAGGCAGAGTCGGCGGAAGATTCATTGATGGTCGACTGAGCGTGTGGATCAGAGGATGGAGGAACAGGAGTATCCAGGTCCGAGGCCACTGCATCTTCGGACTCGTTCAGGGACGCAGCGTCCGGGTTCGCAATCCGCAGACCACCCAACGACTGAGAAAGACTCAGATCCCCATCCATGACGGGCGGAGCAACAGATCCCTATCGACGGACAAGGCACGGAACGGCGGACGGCCTGTATCGGCTCGAGATCGAGGAGTGGAACGCACAGACGGCGACGACGACGAGAGGCGCCACGGTGGCGCCTGGGGACGAGTGGTGAAAGCCTCGAGGGTACAGGTAGAGTACCGGGGGGACTATGGCGGCGATCGCATGGACAATGGATGCATGGTAGAGCCAGAGGGAGGGAGGCCGGGAGATGAGCTCGTCGACCGTCACGGCCGGGAAAGACAGGGACCAGGGAGGGAGACGGAGGGGGGGATGGAGGGAGAGGGCGAGGAGGAGAGGGAGGCTCAGCGTCGACAGGCGACGTTGGTGATGGTGGTGCAGCTCGAGGTGAAGCGCGGCGGGCGTCGTGGCTCGCTGGATCCGGGCCTAGGGGCGTGCGGGCCGCAGCACGGGCGCCGCTCCACACAGAACAACAGCACAGCAGCACAACACAACACCACGATCTGCTGCTGGGGATGTCGGGGTGATCTCATGGAGAGACGGTTGCAGACGCGGTGGCGGTTCAGGAGACGGAGGATGTCCGTCGGTCGTGGCTGGGTTCCGTCTGTATCGGCAGCAGGACCAGGCCGTCTGCGTATGCGTTGGTCAACCATCGGTTCGCTGTACAATCGATCCAAGCTCTGCATAAGCATGCCTCATGGTGCTCCAGTTCAGCTGTCTTCCGGACAGACACACAGTGTCATAGATGATGGTGCTGCAGGTTCTCTCCGCTTGGTCTATGTATGCGTTCTCTCTTGCTCTGCAGCGTGCCCAGCCCTATCAGTGGATATATGCTGAAGTTGCCTGGTTTTGTTCCTGGACTGTTCTGATTTCTCTCGCTGCTTCCTGTATTATCCAACACCTGATCCATGGGTTAAAGGAAACGGCAAGTGCAACGCATATGATGGTATCCTTCTCTTTTGTTTGCCGCTCTGTGTCCCGCCATGTTCTCAGATACCCCTTCCATTCCAAGACTTCTTGCATCCTCCAGATATCTCCCTTTGGGTCAAATGAAAGGAACATTTTCATCTATCAGAATTCGATCCACGTGCCAGAAGAAAGTGTCCGATCATGATACGATTGCCACCAACCAGTATCCACCTGTCTGAAGGCGATGTCCATTACCATCTCCAGCGGGTGCTGCTGCGCCACGCCCTCGTCGCTGACTTCGAGAAACTCGAAATAGATTGCGCTTACGAAGACGAAGATGGGAGGGGATACCTGGACTCCCCCATTTCTCTCCAGCAATCCTGCTCGTCTTCGGTTGTGCTTGACTCGGGCTCTGATATCATCGCGGAGGCTGCATCCCTCCGCGAAAGGTCGTTCATAGACTGTAGATATAAAAGCTCTCACCAGGATGGTACTCTGCAGCCTGAAGCCGGCTCATCCACCAGCATGCCGCAGCTAGACGGGGCGTCTTTCATCGCTGGCTCTGACCTCAACGTCGAGAATGTTTCCGACCCCGTTCTGTCCTCTCCTCACCACGGTTGCAGCCGGCTCTATTCGATCGATGAAGCACCTGTGGCCCATTTCCCAGCTTTGATGCGAGATCGACATGGCACTGGGCGGAAGAAATATGGCAGCTGTGGCTCTGAGCAACAGAGTCATTCCCCAGATCTATTGATTCATTCCTCACCTGTTGATACTGACCTTGTTCCATTGTTTGATCCAGCCGTTGATTCTTTAGATCTTGAACGTTCCTGTTCTTTCAAGATCAGAGGAAAATCTCAGAACGTGACAAACATGTCTTCCAGGCATGTGCTAGATTCCCTGATTTCCCAGGACAAACAGGTTGTATCTCCAACGCAACTGGCTCTACAAGCACCTCCGTATCGCCATGCGGCTGTTCGCAAGAGCTCAATGCTCAGATTTGCTCAGAGTGCCTCTGCTGACTCCGCTGATACTGCTCCATCCCGTGAAGGGGACCCCTTGAATTCACAAACAGGAAGAATGACAGATAGTAGTGGTATATTTTGTTGCTCCCAAACTCTCTGATGGGGAATGCGCTGATTAAATTGCTCAGACAACATGTGTGATGTTCACGGTGAACACCACGAGCTGGTGAATGCCCTTGACATGACTAAATCCTACGTGTTCTACGCATCGTCTCGGCGACAGCCATCCTTCCCTGCGGGTCTGCCATTAGGCTACGATCCAACCACATGCGCCTCTCAATCAACAAACAAGATTCATACTTCAGAAATCTCAAGGAAAAGCTTCTCTTCCCGGCTCCGATCCCCTGATTGGCAATTAAGCCTGGAAACACGTCTCGCCATGCTCGATCTCTCCTTGCCTCGAACCTCTTTCTCGGTATCGTATTTTCCAACCACGTACGAGAGGACGAGGATCGATAAGCATCAAGATATCGAAGACAACAATGATGTCATTAGTGAACTGACAATGTCTACGAAGGACTCGCACACCGATACTCGTTATCCCGCCGGAGAACTAAATCTGGGGATCACTGCATCGATTGTCAGGGGCGGTCCTCAAGTCTACGATAACCCTTCGAGTTCACGTAATTCTCAGATCGCAAAGCATTCTCATGAGTCAGACGTGTCTGGAAATGAAATTACTTCCGTCCGCCTGTCCCGAATTCCGAGTTATGAAGGCTCTGTAACTGACGAGGAAACCGCTTCGACTTTCGATGAGGTTACCGATTCAGACAATTCAGATAACGAAGACTCCGTGGCGAGAATCGCACGAATTCGTCGTTCTAGGCCAGTCTCAACCAGGTCCACTCCAGCCTTCCATACTCGCCGGTCAGATGGAATGCAACAATACAATGAATTTCTTCCTGGGTTTGGCAAGGTCGGTGTAATCCCCGAAGCACGATCTCTTGTCTGCTTATTCTCATGCTGGTAGACACAGACACCTCTTCCGGTGGCTCGCATCCGGATTGTTCCAGAAACCCGTGTCGCCTATACAGTTTTCCCTGGCTGGCAGCGCGAAGCCCGTACTCAAGCTCACAGGCAGCTCGTTCAGGGAAGGCAACTGGCAGGTCCGTCTTCTGCGGTACTCACTGCGAGAGAGCGACACAGGGAGATGAGCTACCCAGGCACAGCTGCCGTAGGCAGTCCTAGCTCAACGGTCCCCAGGCTCAGGAATGCAGCGGGGCCACCGAATGTGGATGGAAGCCATCCTGATATTCGAGCCTTAAGACCAGAAATTGTATGTTTTACTACGTATATTCAAAAGCTGCGCTAATTCTAAACTGTCTTGTAGGATCGAGCTGTATTTCAACGCGTCTTAGAGGAATCGAGCGTTTTTCAGAAGCACTTCAATGCTCTGGTTGCGGGACTCGATGACGAGGATGATAGGCCCGAAGACTTTGGCCTAGCAGAAGTCAGAAGCAGACCGATGGGCGAATGGTATCGACGGTGATGTCTGCTGAGGGATGCATGGTTTCTTGAGCGGATTCTGAGGGCTGCTTCTTTGACAGGAGCTCGATATGTATCACGATTCCGGCGTGTGTCTCTGTGTTCAATTCCCCCATGACTTCATCGGGCGAACAGACTTATGAACGACGAGCTGTCAGTATGAGCCGGTGTATACCCTTCGTGTTGCTTTCCATCCGCATGTTTTCTTCTTCAGTTGTATATTTTAAAGACGCATGTTATTCAATGAGTCTCCCGGGTTCTACGGTCTAGTAGTATCAAATTGCAGTGGTCAATGAATTAATGTTAGCTTGTTATCCATGCCTCCAATCCAATGTAAATTTTTGTGGACACTGTGGCCAGGATGAATAGATAGATTCCTGCTTTTTCCTTGGTTTTGTGATTCATCCCGTATGTTTCCAAGACAGCTCGGGTTACCGGTCTATTTATTAAATTCAATCACGGGACTGACCTCAAGTTGATCATCAGATCCGAATCGAGTTATTTTTTATATCCCGTCTTCGAATTCGTTGGCTTAATGCCTCCTTTTCTTGTTGTACCTCATTTTGTTTGATCCCGAGAGTTGATGCATCATGCCACGCCACGCCATCCCATGATGCTGCGCATTGATTGATGTTCCCGGTTCAGTGCCCAGGCTGCATACGTCACCCCCCCCCCCCCTAACGCCTTCCTCCCCCCTTCTTTTTTTATCCCTTGCGTCGTCAAAGAGAGGTTGTTAGGTGTTATGCCATGAACGCGTGTATGTATGTATGCATGGATGGATTTCATCGTCTAGATTCTGCTGAGACGGCTTTCTCTCTATTTGGGGGGGAGGGGGTGAAGTCCGCTGGTGTTCTGGTCCTGGTCCCGGTCCTGCAGTGCAGGGTTATCAGACCTACAGTAGAGTAGGCCCGAGAAGTAAGTAGTATGTCGTAGTGTATGTATCTGGATCTATCATTTATTTGTTTATTTTCATCTTCTCGCTCTCTTGACGAACATGTTACGGTGATTGATGACTCGTGACTCCTGTGGACGAAGCACAAAAAAATAAAGTTATGTATTTGTGATTTAGGCTTTATTTATTTTCATTTCCCTCCCCCTTCATTTTATAAAAGGTTTTTTTTTATTTTGAGGGGGGGGGGGTTGTGGTGGGGAGCCGGAAACTAATAACCCTATGATATGTTAGGTTTCTAGGTGTATGATAATCTAAGCGCTATTATATTAATCCAGTAGTACAGTACCTAGTAACAGAAGATATGTATATATAGCAGTAAAAAAGGAAAAAAAGACTTGAAGTTCAGTTGCACCCCGCCGTGACGTGACGTGATGTGACGTAACGTGACGTGAAAAGAGTAGTACCGAATCTGTTGTTGTGCTGGAATAGAAACATTGATATGACAGGTCCAGTTAGTTCTCGTTCTCTCTCTCTCTCTTTTCCTTTTCTCTATTCATATACCTATCATCCCGGAGAATCTAGATTCATCTGGACAGGCATGGACGCGCAACCATCTCTGTGAAAAGAAAATATCGCTCGTGAGCATCTTTATCTAGATACTAGGACTATTCTAATCTCATAGTCATGGGTGGGCTGTCTATGCTTCTCTTATCTTGTCAATTAAAACAAGATTTGGTTTGGTCGGGGGAGTTAATAATTAAGAGACAATAGAGAAAAGAACAAGGGGAATTGAAGAAGATGTAAGGTATCTAATCTAGTAGAAAAGCATAATAGACACCCCCGACATTAAATTTAGAAATTGCATCGTATGGCTTTTCCCCGTTCCATTTTCAGTTCATCTCTCGTTCGCCAGTAAAGTAAACGCCATTTCCTTTCGTTGTGAAGTAGGCAGGTAGTTCAACTCCCCGCCTTTGCTATTCTGTTTGGTGTGGTGGTGGTGGTGGTGGATTCGCTTACTGCGACTGCGCGTGCTTCTTGGCAAAGTACTGGGCACCGTCGACCAGACGACGCTCATTGTTCTGTCTGGTGTTGACAAAGTCCGGGTAGTTGAGGGTGAGCTCGACGGCGCCGTTGATGATGTTGTCGACGGCCTCGACGCCCAGCATGAACGAGTGGTCCTGGTTGCCGACCTCGTAGCGCCAGCTGCCGAAGCGGCCACGAGACCAGATGTCCTTCTCCTTCAGCTTAGGCAGCAGCTTGGCGAGGGCACCCTCGCGCTCCAGGGTTGGAGTCGGGTAGCCGTGGTCGAAGCGGCGGTGGTAGGTGGAGACGATCTCGTCGTCGGGCTTGAGCATCTCGGTGTTGATGAGACCCTGGATGGACTCGGCCAGGATGGTCTCCTGGTTGACGGGCTTCAGCGGAGACTCGGAGACCTCCAGCATGATGGACCAGTAAGGACCCTCCTGAGGCTCGGTGTTCTTCGGCTTGGAGCCGTCGGCCAGCTGCAGAGTGGGCAGCTTCTTGGACGCGTCGGGCTGGTTGTAGGGGGAGTAGTTGGAGAAGATGGTCGCACGGTAGAAGGGGCAGTTGTCCTCAGGGAAGTAGAGCTGTAGGCAGGTGAACGTTAGTTCTGGTCGAACTCCGACCTATTACTCTCAGCGAACATCGAATCCAAAACTTACCCAGCACTTGTCTCCAATGCGCTCTGGGCGCTTGCCACGGATACCGACACCAATGACGTGGGTGGAGGAGTAGAAAAGCTCCTTGCTGGCAGCGATGAGCTCCTTGTCGCCCATCTGCTCAACAAGGTGGTCCACGGGCATGGTGGAGATCAGCTTGTCATAGCTGACGGTGGTGCCGTCCGCCAGCGTAACGACCTTGGCGTCTGCGTCGACCTTGACGACCTTGCCCTTCTCACCGAAGCGGGTCTTCTCCTTGGGCAGGGTGTTGGCAACGGCAATCCAGATGCCTCCAGTGCCCCCACGTGCGGGGAAACGGAAGGTCGCGTTGGGACCCCAGTTTCCGGCGGTCTTCTGAAGGATGACGTTGGTGGTAACGGTCTTCAGGTCGGGAGCAGCAACACGCTCACCCAGCCAGGCACATTGCATCTGGTTTCCAGGCCAAGTCAGCGACGTAACTCCGGGGATTCAAGAGCTGTTCGGCGCCAGAGCGCGGGGGACGTCAAACGCACCTTGGTCGTTGGAATAGCCCAGACCTTGAAGTTGTAAGGCCTCATGAAAAGGTCGGCGATACCAGTGCCCATCATACGGACGATCCACTCGTCGAAGGTCTTGGGCTTGGTGTTGGCGACGCGCGCCTCCAGGGCGGCATCGATCATGCCGTCAATACACTTGACCTGCTCCTCCTTGGGCAGCATGGAGATGTTGTTCTGGAAGGGGTATGGGACCCATTGGCCCTTGCAACGGACGTAGGAGATACGCTGGTGGTGGTACCAGTCATCCTTGTTGGGCAGGGCCTCATCCAGGCACTCGTCGAAGTACTTGTAGTGGGAGAAGATGACGTGACCGCCAACATCGTAGAGCTGTGTTCCTGTCAGTGTCCGGCGACCGATCGAGCAGGCCTTGACGGAAAACATACGAATCCTTCTGGGGTCACATCGGTGGATGCCAGACCACCGGGGGTCTCGTTGGCGTCAACGATCAACCACGAGGGGCCGTTCTGTGAAGCAGTTAATTCTTCCGCTCGGTTTCTGGGGGCGATCGAGACAATCGTACGATCTGGTTCAGCCGCTTCGCAGCGCCCAATCCAGTTGGGCCTGCACCGATAACGAGGATGTCGACGTTGCTGGCAACGATGGTTGTGAGCTTTTGCGAACAACACCATGAGGATGCGGGACGCAGGGAGCTTCACTTACATGTCTGGCTTGGTCATCCTGCCGTGTAGGATATCCTGCAAGCTAGGGACGTGGTTCAGGGACTTGCGAGCGATGTTCACAGCATAGAAAAACGAGGGTGGAGGGCAATGCGCAGGCTTAAAGAGCGCAGGCGGTGGTGAGAAAGGGGATCGAGCACGGGTCTCACGAAGCTCGGGACCGCCTGCGACGCTGTGGGGAGGTGGTGCATGTTTCAAGTGTGGCCGCCGCCCCGTGCGGCCGCGCTATGGGCAGCGGAGATCGCCTGGGCCCTTGGAAAGGGGCTGCGTGTAACCGTGGCCGACCGAGAGAGTCAGTGGCTCGACCGCAGAGGAACGGGCTTCTAGAGAAATTCTTCATCCTGCTCCTGGTTAGTCCGATTGCGGTTATCTTTATCGCAGCAAGCGAAGCTCTCGCAAGCGCCTTGGCGTCCACCTCGTGCAGACGACACACCTTATCGCGGCTCCTGTCGCCGCGCAGCATCCTCTTCATGCGGCAGGGGGATGTGACGGCCAACGTGCCTTTTTGCCACGAGGATATACGTTACTGTCCTCCCGATCCAGGACGGCACAGCGCATCCGTATCGAAATGGCCGATCTATCGATCTCCCGGGATGTCCACCTGGAAAAGGGACCGGTCCGCCAATGGCCATCCGATGAGGGAAAAAGGGGAAGAGGAAGATCATCTCGGGAAGGACAAGTGTAGATACGCAGTCTAAAAGTACTCGATTCGTGGCACAGCAAATCACAGAGCATGTTCTTCACATCCCCGTGATCCTGATCTACAGACTCTGATCCAATCAAGGCAAGATATTGGCATCCTCTCTGCGAGGCGGGCGGGATCGCTGGAAATCATCTCCTGTCTCGATTTTGAGATGACTTTGCGCTGGATTCTCGGACGAGTCGCATCCTTTCGAGATGGACGTCAGTCACAGTAGAGGGACGGCGGTGTACTCCACGCTGGAGCTTCTTCTCGAGCGTGGCGGAGAGGTGCGGTGGGTCCTGGTCCCTGAATCCTCGCCGGTGGAGGTCAAGCTGCGCAAGCGGCCGTCCACGATCGCCCACAGGCAGAGCGCCGATATCACGTTCCAGGAAGGTGACCAGACAAATTGGTTTCTTGGCAGCTTGCGTAATGCGCAGCGCGCCGTAATAATACTAGATATTTGGATCAGCGCAGGATGACAGCTTTGGGAGGTGCAGACAGCGGACACGGCCTGCTTGCTGGGACGCGGGAGCCCGGAGAGCGATGGTGGGATCGTCTTGTGTTCCTGGGAAGGAAGGTCTAGAGAGAAGGCAGACCATGCAGACCCGACGCCAAACCAGATCTAAACACGGATATCTATTATCGGACGGTTGATCGTGTCCGGAGGCGGTCTGAGACTTGTGCGTCGAACTTGACAGCTGGTTGGTGCCAAGGAGGCCGCCAGAGCTCATGCCAGTCATCTGCGATCCTGCCATCCAGTGCTGTGTGGTTAGTTATTTATATATAGCTGCTCAATCGAAAAACACACGGCGACAATAATGTCGATAGCCCCACGGGAGCATGCCACAGAATCGAAGCTTTTTCAAACAACTCCGGCAGCTTGTGTGAGGCAGTGTTGTCGAGGGTGCAGGAAGAGACCAGGTGTCCACAACCCGCGCTCCACCGTGGCACCGGCGACCCGTGGTCAGGGCGGCCGCCGTCCTCGAAACGCTTGTCGGCGCCGTTCGCCGTGTTTCAACGTTCCGGCCTGGTCCCTCCGCCCCTTTTGTGCCGCCGCCGTCCTCCATGCTGCCCGTCCACCCTCCGTTTCTGGTCGATAACTTGGCGATTCCTCCTCATCCACTACCTTATCCCAGGTCGATCTCGTTGAACACGGCTCATCTGGCGTCTCTCCAAAACCCCAGGCCTCCAGTGGTTCCCTAGGTTGCCTTTGCGGCTCTCAAACCCTCCGCCCGCAACGAGCTCCACCCTTTCTTCTATCCACCGCTTGGATAAATAACAGCCTGAGATAGTACACTCTTCCATGCCTCTACGTCTCTGATCTCTAAACGAAAATCTCTTTTCTCCTCTTTCTATCCTCGTCTCCACTCGTTCTCCCCTTCTTCTCTTTTTTTTTCTTCTTGTATTCTTCAAGTATCCTTTCCCCGTGGCCTCCTCAGCATTTGGCCAAAACAGCCTCCTCCGGCCGCGACCCTTCGATTTCCAACGGTTCCTCTCTGAGCAGGCTCGCGCGCACGCCATCATGAGTTCCGAAGCTGATAAGGCTCGGACGTCGGGGGAGGGTTCCCGCGCTGAGCCGACCCTGCCCACTGTCAACCCGGCCGTCGAGAAGCAGGAGCCGCCGAAGCCTGCGCTGCATCCAGCGTTCTACGTGATGTGAGCCTCCCACCCCGCCGCGGCGGTCCCATTTGGATACGCGGGGCGGATGGACGGACTGAAGACGGGTAGCTGACTCTGGTGGTAGTGCCTGGATCGCTCTGAGTTCCAGTGTCATTCTCTTCAACAAGCAGATCCTCGACTATGCCAACTTCCGTAAGTCCACGTCAGACACTGCGCATCCCGGGAGACCCGAGTATGCTAACACAGTCACACAGGCTTCCGTATGCACTGCTCCCTCCCCGCCCTGTTTCCTTCCAGGTCTAATGTTTCTTAGCGATCATCCTCACAACATGGCATTTGGCGTTTGCGACCCTGATGACCCAGATTCTGGCGCGCACCACCACCCTGCTCGATGGCCGTAAGACGGTGAAGATGACTGGCCGTGTCTACCTGCGCGCCATTGTTCCGATCGGCCTCTTCTTCAGCCTTAGTTTGATCTGCGGAAACGTGACCTATCTGTATCTGAGTGTGGCTTTCATCCAGATGCTCAAGGTAGGTCTCGAGAGGAAGATTCTCCGAGGTTGGATGTGGATTTCTGACGCCTGTTGGTAGGCCACTACTCCGGTTGCGGTTCTCTTCGCTACATGGGGTCTGGGAATGGCTCCTGTGAACTTGAAGGTTCTCCTGAACGTCTCTGTCATCGTCATCGGTGTCATCATTGCCTCGTTTGGTGAGATCAAATTCGTCTTTATCGGATTCCTCTTCCAGATTGGAGGCATCGTCTTCGAGGCCATCAGGCTGGTCATGGTGCAGCGTCTGTTGAGCTCTTCAGAGTTCAAGATGGACCCCCTGGTCTCGCTGTACTACTTTGCGCCTGTGTGCGCTGTGATGAACGGAGTTACCGCGCTGTTCCTGGAGGTGCCGAAGCTGACCATGGACCACCTGTACAACGTTGGCATCCTTACCCTGATTGCTAACGCCCTGGTTGCCTTCTTGCTGAACGTCTCCGTCGTTTTCCTGGTAAGCGGCATCTTATAGTAATTCGGGAACCTGTCAGACACTGACAGCATGCTGCAGATCGGCAAGACGTCCTCGCTGGTCATGACTCTCTGCGGTGTTCTCAAGGATATCCTCCTTGTCGTGGCATCGATGGTCATCTGGCACACTCCGGTCACCTTCACCCAGTTCTTCGGTTACTCGATCGCGCTGGCCGGACTTGTCTACTACAAGCTCGGCGGGGACAAGATCAGGGAATACGCGGGCCAGGCCAACCGCTCGTGGGCCGAGTACGGTGCGAAGCACCCGGCCCAGCGCAGGGGCATTGTCATCGGAGCTGCTGTTTTGGTCTTCTTCCTGCTCGTTGGCTCCATGGCGCCCAGCTACGCTCCCGAGTCTGTAGACAAGGTGAAGGGCATGCTCGGCGGAGTGTCCTCCGGCAATGCTTAAATTATTGTTGGAGCATATGGCCTGAGGATCCCACGGGTCTCTTTGGAGCCGTGGATGGGGACGACCTCCGCTTGCTGAAGGTCCCCGAGACTGCAAAAGCAACGGGAGGAACGGGTACGGGTCAGTAGGAGCCGCCTTGCATCCGCAGGGTGAGCCAAAAAGCAGGCGGATGCCGGAGGAGATCCGATTTTTTTTCCTATTACTCTTTTTTTTTTTTTTTTTACCTGCCCCTTTTAGGGGTTTACTTTGGCCACGGAGGCCTGTGCAACGATGACACTACGTGCGGTATGGAAGGGAACGGGTTCGTCTTTTGTTTCTGAGATCGTGACCTGGCACGGCCGGAAGCCGCTGGGAATGCAGCCAGTGTCGCGGGAAAGGAGTTGATGCGTCGCTTTCCTCTACGTGGTTTTCACCTGGGCTGCTCGCTCCACGCAGCCTGTTTCTCCATTACATTCTCGACACATAGATTTCTGTCAATGTTTCTTTTACCCGCCATCCAACGAACATCTAATTTTTGACATGTTAGACTAGAGCGCGCACCATGGGTGTGGTTATCTGAGTGTTCGGAATAGAAGGTTTAATTAATGCTTCAGCATCTCGTCATCTCTCTCATCCGGTATGTGTGTGGTACCTGGGTCTTGGCACCTGGGCAATCCTGTTTTTTTCCGCAGCGGCGCAGCGTCCTCGCTTGATGCCTGGCCAGGCAACGAGGGCATCACAGCCCCGACGACCAATCATGTCCGGGACTGATTTTTCGCAGCGGGTGAAAGAAGGCTCAGGCCGGCCGAGCAGCTCCAGCCAATGAGGGTTCATCGTGGCACGTTGCCAGTGGCTCTAAACTCCACAGGGCCTGCAGGTGCACCTGGCTCTCCACGGACGCCGCCCAAGAACCTGCCCAGTCAGACGTCGCGATGGCGTTGTGGCCCCATCGCGCCTCGCTGCAGGCTGCCTCAAGCGAGCAAATCACACGTCACACAGCCAGGCCGGGCGCAGCGCCGTCCCGCTCGTCCCGCCGTCGGCCGAAGGGCCGATGTCTCCTTTGGGCATAGCGCGGCTACGGCTTTGGTTGCCGGGCAGCCATGTCATGCCTGTCACGGCATTGTCCGGTATGGTAAGTTTTTTGGCCCTGTCAGGTGTCAAGGCAGGGATTTTGGGGGCGGAACAAGGGCCTACGATACGGTACGGTAAAGTCCGTACAGACGACCCCCCCGAACTCCCCCCGCGAGCGTCCTACGGCGGCCGCCGGGCCCGGTAACCACGCGTATCAGGGTGTCACGGGCTCCACGGCGGCCAGTAGGGCGCGCTCGCCCTGCGCTGCTCGGCGCCTCTGCTGCTCTCCGCATTGCAGCGCATCGCAGCGTCCGGATCACATCCGCATCCGTCAGCCTCTCGTCTGGTCGCGCTCTTCTCTTCCCTTTTCCCTTCCTTCTTCCTTGCCCACCCAGAAACCCGGTCGCCCCGTTTTCTCCCTTCCTTTCCTTTTTTTTTCTCATCTTCTCCCTCCTCTTCTCTTCTCTTCTCTCTATCTCTCTCTCTATCCATCTTCCTCTCTCTCCTTTCTCACTTCACCTCCTGCTCTACTCCTTATTAATCCTACCTCCGGAGGAAAACATCGCGCCTCATCTGCCCTCGCTGCTCGTGCCCCCTCGTCACTGTTGCTCTGTCTCCTCGCCTGACTGCCGGTCTCGCTTCGCATGGTCTTTCCTTCCATCGCAGGCCATCGCGTGTGACCACAGAGCTGCGCCGCTTGGTGGTCTCTTAAGGTTGCTATAAGCTCGTTGTGTCTGGCTCACCTTTTTCAGAAACAGATCCTCTGTAGCTCCATCGTTCTCCCACGTCGAAGTCACACCGTCGTCGCCGCAACAATGGGTCCAATGCTTTACCATCCCGTTTCCGACGGTCCCGCGATGGTCCTTTCTCCTGCCCAGGACCATGCCTTCGTTCAATTCCCCTCCCAGTCGATGCTCGACACTGCCTCCGGGGGTCTCCAGCCCTGCGCCGGCGATCGTAGTAGTCCGCACGCGATGAATGGGGTCCTCTCGAGCTCGCCCAAGTCTGGCGCCAACCACTCCTCATGCAAGTCATCCAACATCACGACGTCGCGTAAGAGAACCCGCGATGAGGCCGCCCTTGGAGATGACGCCAATGGCGAACAGTGCTACGGCTCCCTGAACCTCCCGACTCCGGCGCCGGCTCCCGTCCCCGAGGAGGAGCCGATCTACGGAGAGGGCATGATGCTTCTCAACCCTCGCACCGGCATAGCGATCTCCGCAGAGAGCCAGACGGGCACGTGGTACGAGGAAGCCATCGAGGAGAAGGCGGCCTCTGCCCCTCCCGTCTCGTCCAGGTCCAGCGCCCTCCGCGCCGGAGACCCATCGGCTCTCCCCAGCCGCAAGTCACAGCGTCTCGATACCTCCGCTCCCGGCTTGGATGACATCGCCCTTGCCTCGATCCGCAAGCGACTGCAGTCCACCAGCAACGGAGACGAAAACCGCCGCGCCTTCAACGGCAACTCTGCCTTCTCATCGTCCTCCACGCCGGAAGAGCCCCCGGTCGACGAGTTTACGCGCCTGCTCGGTATCAGCTGGCAGCGGATCGGTACCGATGACGAAGACATGGCGGCTGCGGTGCGCGGCTGGGCGAAGTATATCAACAACCACTACTCGAAGCACCTCCAAGACGCTCAGATCCTGCTGAAGCACCGAGGCATGAATGCGTACCTGGTTGCTGCGCGGCCAGTCATGCCTGGCGCCCCCTCGGCCTTTCCGGTGAACGGTCAAGCCCCCACGGATGTCCTCAACAATGGCAACCCTGCAGCCCCCATGTTCTTTTACCTCTTCAGCGAGGACCTTAGCGAAGCTCGGCTTGTCGGTTCGAACTGGGACATCTGCCTCCAGAACCTCCGGTCGACGCCAATCGCCTTTGAGGGCACCGAGGTTCTCAGGGCCGCCGAGCATATCACTGCGCGGGTCGTAGAGGACAAAGGCGTCCCTGTCAACAGCGAAGTGCGAGTCGCCCCGGCCGACGGTGTCAGCACCGGTAACGGGAGCGGTGATTTGAACGGCGACATGGGAATGGGGATGGGAATGGACATCGACGCGTAAAACCTCGATCGCGACCACGCCAGCCGACGTTCTCTCGCCTTTCGACGGAGTCTTCGTCTTCGATATCGATGGGATCCAGACGGCACACCTTCGTAGTTCTCGGGAGTTGTATGTTTTATTTCTTCTTCTTCTCTTCTTTTTCGTACACTTGTCTTTTTATCTACTTTTTTTCACTGGGTCAGGGTCTTATTATTATTTTTCGTCTGTGGGAAAGGCATCTCACCGCTATTATTATCTGCAGTGGGAAGGAAGATTGGGCTGGGCGCTGGGCAGCACTGGTCACATGCCTTTGTTATTATGTATCGCTATTTATCTATTGGAGATGAGAACAGATCATAAAGGTTAAGATAAGAAGAAAGAAAGAAAGATAAGAATGTCAAGAAAAGAAAACAAATGAAATATAAATGAAGTTAAGTTCTCGAAGGAACTGCGTTGTGACTCTAAGGCTTTGTTGTTGCCAAGTCGACGGCCACGTTGGGCATCCTTAACACCCCGCCTCTCGGTCTGGGGCTTCTGAGCACCTCGGAGACTTTTGACACTTGGCGGTGTGCAGGCAGAGCTTGGAGCCTTAGGCCCTGAACATGAAGGCTAAGTGTCGACTGCTTAGTCATCCTCCTCATAACACGAACGTAGCTCCCTCCTGCATCTGCATCTCTGCTAATACTACTACTCCGTATAATGAACCGTAACATGGTATGACATACATGGCATGGCATGATGCAGCGCAGTACAGTAGCTGCCTGCATGTATGTATGTATGTATGTTTGTTTGCTGCATGTGTAATGTTATCTTTATCTGACGGTACCCCGTACTACTGCAGTGCATACATTTGTTATTATATGTGCGGTGGTCAGCAGTCGATCGATCGAGTCCATATCCTATCTGTCTGTCTGTCTGTCTGTCTGTCTGTCTTGGGTGTTATACATACGTACGTGGTAATTATTTATTTCTTTATTTCCTTCTTTTCTTTATTAATAATGATAATGATAATGATATTCGATTCGAATCTCTATCCATCTTTTTTTTTCCTTCTTTCCCCTCACGTTCCATGGGGAAGCCGCAAAGCTGCCTCAACTGCAATGTATGTACGTGTAGAGTACAGTAGAGTACAGTACATCCGCTCATCTTTCTAACCTAACCCCAAGCCCAAGCCCAAGTCCAAACCAAACCAAACCAAAGACACTATATATTATACAACCACTTCTTCCCTTCATCCCTAACCTGGGACCACCAGATCAGATCGGATCGGATCGGACTGGAAACCACAAGCTACCACCTACTAGTCACTCCCGTAATCACTCTCATCATCGTAGTAGTCGTGGTACCGCCCCGCAAACGCAGCCTCGATGCCGTCCGGGTCGTCGTTCTCTTCCTCGTCCTCCTCCTCGTCCAGCTCCTCGTCGTCCAGGTCTTCTTCCTCGTCCTCGTCCGAGTAGGCTGCGGGGTCGTGGCCCAGACGGCGGAGCTCCTGTTCGTCCTGGCCCGGGGCGGGGCCGAGGATCTCCTCGTTGGGGGCGAGGGGTTGTTGTGGTCGTGGTTGTGGCTTTGGTTTTTCTGCTGCTGCTGTTGCGGGTGGTGTTGGTGCCGGCGTTGGCTGTTCGGGAGCCTTTGGTTTCGGCGCTGCCGCTGCGGCTGGTGCAGCAGTTGTGGCGGCCGGGATGGCGGGTTTCGCGGCAGTGGTGATAGCAGGCGTCGCGAGTCTCGAACGTCTGCGAGCTGCCTCCGGTTCGACGCTGGCGCTGCGGCGGGAGATGATGCTCTGGCTCCTGCGGGTGATGCTCTCGGTCTCTTCCTTCGGCTTCTCTTCTGCGCCCTCCTCGCCGTACAGAGTCTCCAGGAGCCGGTAGTTGATCTTCTTGCTGAACCCTCTCTTCTCCAGCATCCGCCGCGTCGCCTCCGCGGGCGTCGTCGCGCGCGTGCTTCTTCCCTCCTCGTCTTCTTCGCCTTCGAGATACCTGACGTCGCCCAGCCGGCCCTTGCGGCGCTTGCGCGGCTTGGCCTTCGCCCCCGGACCTGCGGCCGCCTCTGCCAGGGCCCGCTTGAGCGCCTTCGCCTGCTGCGTCCGCAGGTAGTCCTTGTTCTCGTGGACCCATATCCGCTCCTTGATCTCCACTTCGGCCGGTGAGAGGAGACAGTTGGCGACTTCCGGGTCCGAATCGAACTCCGAGGCGTCGATCTCCGCTGCGTCGGAGACGGGCTTCCTGGGCGCTGGGGCCGCGGCCGCGGCCGCTTGGGCGGGAGCCATGGCGCTCTTGACCATATCGGATTCTTTCGACAGCAACTCCGTCATTTCGTTCTCCAGCGCCTCTTCGGACGCGATCTGTTCGGCAGTCGGTTGCGGCAACGCTGATCTCTTGCGCTTCGGTTTCGCGGCACCGTCCGCCTGCGCTTGCTCTGAAACTTCGGAGACAACTTCGTTCACGGCGCTCGTTATCGACCGTCTCCGATTGGCATCTTCAGCTATCAATGCCGGATCGATCGGTGGATCGGGGATGGCAAAGCCATCTGCGTCGACACGCCTCGTCTGGGTTGGTGGTGGGGATACGTCTGGCGTGCTGTTGTTGTTACTGTTCGATTCTGATACATCGCCTTCTATCTCGGCCGCTGTCTCAGCGGCCTTCCTCTTACGGCCCCTTCCTGGTTTCTTCTCTTCTCTGGCCCTAATGAAGGCAGGAGGGTCATGGGCGCTCTCCAGCTGTACCGAGCGAAACTGGTCGACAGTGAGATCTCCACTCTCTGTCGCGCTGAACTCGTTCAGGCGCTGATTGATGGTGATCTCGGTGACCTTGACGACGTAGACAACCTCGCGCACGGTTCGACGGAAGTTGTTCATCCGTGCCGCGAGGATCAGTGCCGCGCCACAGATGCCTGCAGGACGCCTACCGGTGGTCATCCAGTCTCGATTCATGCGCTGGACAATCCGGACGGCCTCGCTGGCCACTTGCATCATGGCGGACCCGAATTCAAGCTGCTTCGCGAACCGGTAGATCAAGCTTTCGGGGTCAATGGGGTTCATGAGGAAGACATTGCCCCCTAGCCGTAGCTCCTCTAGCAGTGCTTTGTAAGCCCGGCCCAGTTTGAAGACATTGATCTAGGTCATGGTTAGAAAAGATACCGAGGAGAGGCTCGTGACGGGCACTTACCATCAGGACGTCAGCAAAATCTATGAGCATGACAGTGTTACCTTCCTGCCGTCGACAGGCGATGTAGAGACACACCGCGGCCACGGTCTTGGTCCGGCGGCCCTGGATGAAGTTCAACCCCACGGCTAGCTTGAAGATCTGGCCTGCAGCCTTCGTAGCGCTCTCGGGGATGTTCAGGGCGCGCGAGAGCTGCTGGATGTATCGATTACCTGGATAAGGTCAGCAATCAAGCTCGAAACAGGCAATGGAGAGAACCGTACCGTTCTGCTCGGTGATTTCTCGACTTTCCATGCCACCCCGCTGAAAGCCCGGCCCGTAGCTCCGCGTATGGGTCTGGTCCTCCCCGACAAAGGTACCCTGGACGATGGCCGCGCCGGACGCGGTTTCGCCGAAGGTGACCTCGGAGACGATGTTCGCCTCGCTGATGACCGTACCACAGCCGGAACAGACCTTCTGGCCGTCATCCTCGACGATGTGGGGAGCAGGACAGCCCGGGTTGGGACAGGTGGTATGCGTTGTGGGCTTGGCAGGCTGGGGTCGTGCCTGCGCCTGGGGACGTCTGATGGGAGTGGGATTGGGGTTTTTGAGACTGGCCAGACGTCCCACCGGAGGCGCCCTGGGGCCGGGGCCGCTCCTGGGGAGAGGAGGACGGACACCGGCTCTGGGGGCGGACATGACAGTAATTTAAGGGATAGAAGGAAACAGAGGAATATAGAGAGACGGGGTATCAACACATCTTCCGCTATCCGGAAATGGTAAAAGCACGAGCTGTGGGAAGATCCACGGTGGCGGGGCCCTGGACAGGCGACTGGACGGCCCCGCGCGGATCAGTCCGAGAGAGAACAGGCCAAGCAGCCCTGGAAGAACACGGAGCAACTGATAACAACTGGAGATACCGTATCCGGGATCTAGATCGGGCGGTGGTCAGGCGGAGGAGGAAGAGCGCGGAGGTTGGCGGCGGGGGCAAAAAGCGCGGGCGAAATCTCTGCCGGAGCGCCGTGGCCCAGCGGGCGGGCGCGCCGCGCGTCACGTGCACCGCGTCGCGCGGACGGCGCCCGTTCGATCCCCGCGCCGCCCGCTTTCTCCAGGTTACACGACATGACCAGAAAATCTCGGTGCTCGACAGCAGGATCCTGCTTCTGCTCTTATCGGCCCGATGAGGCTGAGATATCAAGATCTACAGCCATTGCCGCTGTTGTCTCGTGGACTACCTGCCGTGCCATTGGGTGCTCTGCCCATAGAGATGAAGATCGCTCGTCATGTCCAAGTTGAAGCGTGACCTTGCAAGCAGGGCCCAAAGCCAGACATTCTAGATTTCTTACAGGCTATCAAGATAGTAGTGGAGCTCCTGGCAGCATCGACCGCATCCAGGAACGCCGTCGATGCTCCAGCTTCCGACTCGCCACAGGGGCTTCTTGGAGTGGGCCCCAACATCACCACCACTGTCTTCATCCTAACATCTCTCTGCTGCTCACGAATGCCATGTTTGCGCTGAACCGATCCTCCGTGATGGATCTCTCCCGTTTTTCCTTTCCCTTGTCTCTCTCTTTTCTTTTCCTGCCGATGTGGTCCTCAACGGGCTTGCCCGTTCGGGTCCCGTCTCCAAAGTCCACTCGTGGTTGCGGCATTTGTGCGTATTTTGTAGATTGAATGGATCCAGGCCACGCACAAACTCCGCATCTTGTCTCCGCACCCATTCTCAGGAATCTTCTTTCATATAAGATCCTTTCTCTCCCGATCTAGGGGTGCTATGCTCTAGATTCTTGTCTTCCATCTGTGCAGGCGCTTGTTGCGCAGCATTCCAGTCCCGCCTTGACATTGCCGCTCTACACGGTCCCGTCGGGACTTTTGCCTCCTCCACCCCAGCGTCATCCTGTTTGAAGGCTCTCACTCCTCTCATTATTGTCAAGGCATTGGACTTGCCATCAACAACCCGCCGACCTCCTACAGGAATGTCCAGCTCCATGGCGGACAAATCTACCGTCTCCCGACCCCCGGCGGTCGGGCGATCGCTTCAAGGGGACGGGAGATCCTATACGACCGTTCTCTTGGTCAACAATATCCATTGTTCATCTTGCGTCGCCTACGTCAAAGAAGTCCTGTCGGACGTGCCATCCATTGAAAACGTGGACGTCTCCATCCTTACCCAGGAGGTGCGCGTTCGCCACGGACCGACAACTGGAGCTTCAGAGCTGGCCACGGTACTGATCCACGCTGCTTTTGAGGTCCACCATGCTGCGACCTACGACAGCGCAGGATCCACAGTTGCCGATATCGATACGTCTTTCTGGCTGTCCTCTCGGAATTCTGGATTTCCCTCCACTTGCGGTCTTCCATCCTCCCCGTCCCCCGCGAGGCTGGAGCAGAGAGCTGGAGGTGGCTACCGAGCGATGCACATCGAGAAATGCGACGCTTGTAGAGAGGAGCTGGAGAAATCTACGCCCACATGGCGGCAGCCGGACAATCGAGATGAGAAGGGGCTGTATGGCGGGCCCGAGCCCCTTACTCATTGCCAGCCGGGATCGGACAATAAAGGGAATCTGTCCGATGCCGAGGAGCATTTGGTCCCGGTTCCTTCAGCAGGATCCGGGGTCGGAGTCAGGCAGCTTGAACCGGACTTGTCAAAGAGCCGTTCTGTTGAATCAGTTCCAGTAGCACGACATGCCGAGCCCGAGCAGTTCGACGCCCGCATAAGCATAGAGGGGATGACATGCGCATCATGCGTCAACACCATCACCAACGAAGTCCAGTCTCTGGATTACGTGAAGGCGATATCGGTAAACCTGTTAACGAACAGCGCGACGCTGACATTCCTTGGTCCGAAAGAGAACATTGACAAGATCATCGACCACATTGAAGATATTGGCTACGGGGCGTCACTCGATGAGATCAATGCGCAATCTCCATCTCCTCCAGAAGAGTTCGATGGACGTATAAGTATCACTGGGATGACCTGTGCTTCCTGCGTCAATACCATCACCAACGAACTTCAGCAGCTGGAATGCGTGAAGAGCGTCACCGTGAACCTCCTGGCAAACAGTGCGACCTTGATCTACTCTGCTCCTAAGTCAAACATCGACAAGGTCATCAACCTGATTGAGGACATCGGTTACGAAGCCTCGGTTGACGAGGTTAGTCCGAGATCGACATCTCGACGAGCACCCACTGGATATGTCGCGGAAATTAGCATCAGTGGCATGACTTGTGCTTCCTGTGTCGGAGCCATCACCAGAGGAGTCCAGGAGCTGCCCTTTACCAGGGACGTCGCCGTGGACCTCTTATCTAACAGTGGGAGAATCGAATTCGAAGGCAGAGACACCCTCGACAAGATTATAGAGAAGATCGAGGATTTAGGGTATGACGCTGCCGTTATTACCTGCAGCCCGCTGGCTGCAGATCGTGATGACCCCCATGACGCGGTCGTATCTAGAACGGTCATGATTCGTGTTGAAGGCATGTTCTGCCATCATTGTCCAGAGAAGGTCCTCGAGTCCCTGCATACTCTCTCCGATGCATCTTTTGTGATTCAGCAGAGACCATCTCTCAAAGATCCCATCCTCAAGATCACTTACACACCACGCCAGCCGTCGCTTACCATCCGAAACATACTTTCTGCCATTGAGCGTGCGAACGCCGCCTTCAAACCTAGCATCTACCATCCGCCGTCAATTGAGGATCGGTCGCGCGCGATGCAGTGGCATGAAAGACGCCGGCTACTGTCTCGTCTGCTCTTTGTGCTCGCTGTTGCGATTCCAACTTTTATAATCGGCATCGTCTTCATGTCACTGGTGTCACCGAAGAACAGAATCCGCATGTACTTGGAAGCGCCAATTTGGGCGGGCAGAGTGTCTCGAATTGAATGGGCACTCTTCATCATGACGACGCCCGTCATGTTCTACGGGGCTGATGTTTTTCACATTCGGACTATGAAGGAGATCCGTGCTTTGTGGCGGCCAGGCAGCAGGGTTCCGGTCTTGCGAAGGTTTTATCGTTTTGGCAGTATGAATTTTCTGATCTCTGCAGGAACAATGGTCGCCTACATCGCGTCTCTGGCTGTCCTGATAATCGATGCAGCAGCGAAGACGCCGACCAGCACGCATACAGCAACCTATTTCGATTCGGTTGTTTTCCTGACCTTGTTCATTCTCGCTGGCCGGTTCTTGGAGGCCTACAGCAAAGCAAAAGCCGGAGATGCCGTGGCGTCATTGGGGAAGCTGAGACCGTCGGAGGCATTGCTGGTCATAGACCCGGCTGCCGGAATTGGAACTGGGCCTGAGGGCTCTGCTGGGAATAGGGTCCAACGGGTGAGTGTCGACCTTCTGGAAGTCGGTGACACCGTCAACATACCCCACGGCGCCTCGCCTCCGGCAGATGGCATTGTTACAGGAAATGGCTCCTATCAGTTCGACGAGAGCTCATTGACTGGAGAGTCGAGGCCTGTGAAGAAGTCTGCCGGTGACAAAGTGTATACTGGTTCGGTCAATGTTGGCCAGCCCGTATCCATCGTGATAACCGAATTGGCTGGCTCTTCGATGCTTGACCAGATCGTTGCAGTCGTGCGAGAGGGTCAGGCTAAACGCGCTCCTCTGGAGAGATTTGCCGACCTCCTCACAGCGTACTTTGTGCCGGTTATCACTTTGATAGCGATAGTCACCTTCGTCGTTTGGCTTACCCTTGGAGAAACCGGAGTTCTTCCTGCCGATTATCTTGACGTTCCTCACGGTGGATGGACCTTCTGGAGCCTGGAATTCGCGGTCGCAGTGTTTGTTGTAGCTTGTCCTTGCGGTCTGGCTCTCGCTGCTCCGACGGCCCTCTTCGTTGGCAGTGGGCTAGCTGCAAAGCATGGTATCCTTGTCAGAGGAGGTGGTGAGGCCTTTCAGGAAGCAAGCCGTCTCGATGCCATTGTCTTTGATAAGACGGGTACCTTGACCGAAGGTGACAGTCTGAAAGTTTCTGACCATGAGGTCCTCGTGAACGATCCAGAGAGCCAGGATGTTGCCTGGGCTCTGGCACGCGAGCTAGAGGAGAGCAGTAACCATCCGATCGCTAGAGCAATTTCGCAGTTCTGTCGTGCCAAGCCAACACCTGTTTCCGTAATTTCGTCTGATATCAATGAGATCTCAGGCCAAGGGATGAAAGGGACTTTTACCCTTTCAATTAGTGGCTCCAGAGACGAGGAAAAGGGCACACAGGCCAAGTATGAAGCGGCAATCGGCAATGAGCGTCTTCTACAATCGCTTGTTTCCTCGGATGTGGACACATATTACCTGTCAAACTTGCTCTCTCGATATCAGTCCGGTGGTAAATCTACCGCCATTCTTTCCATCCGAAAGCTCTCGGACACATTCCCGGAGACATCTCGCTTCGCTCCCGTCATAGTTTTTGCGACTTCCGACCCAATTCGTGCCGAGGCTGTGGACGTCATCTCCCAGCTCCAAAGACGACATGTCAGCGTCTTCATGTGCACTGGCGACAACCAGACCACGGCCCATGCGGTTGCTGCGGTGTTGGGCATTCCGCGTTCCAACGTCATGGCCAATGTCCTGCCGAACCAAAAGGCAGAATTCATCCGCAGGGTCCAGGAGGGCCCTGAGCAGCTCGAGAACCCTGAACTCCAGGCACAGAGCAAAGAAGAGCAGCCAAAGCGACGGATTGTTGCCTTTGTCGGCGACGGAACGAACGACTCGCCCGCCCTCGCCGCCGCAGACGTCAGTATCGCCATGGCCTCCGGCTCCGACGTGGCCATCAACTCGGCCAGCTTCATCCTCCTCAACTCGGACCTGACGACCATCCTTGAGCTCGTGAATCTCAGCCGTCGCGTCTTCCGCCGCGTCAAGATGAACTTCTTCTGGGCGGCCGTGTACAACCTCTGTCTCGTGCCCATCGCTGCGGGGGTGCTGTACCCGATCGTCACCGGCAAGAAACACATCATGACCGGCGGAGGGGAGATGGTCACAGTCGACAAGCACTGGCGACTCAGCCCCGTGTGGGCCGCGCTGGCGATGGCGCTGAGCAGCGTCTCCGTCGTGAGCAGCAGTTTGGCGCTCAACGTCGAGTGGAGAAGCATCAAGGGCTTCTTCGAGAAGAGAAGTGCGTAATCAGTCGTGTTACTGACTGGTTGATGGTTTCTTTTTTTTGCACTTCTTTCATGTTTTAACTTCTAATTCTTGTCGCATTCTAACCTTTATGTTCAGCCTCACGCAACAGGCAGACGCACATGTGTAGGTACACAGGGTCCACGAGATGATATACCTTTCCCACTGGATGTGATTGTGATATCCGTTCACACTTCTCAATCAAAACATGAATACTCATAATGCATCTTCTGTCTGTCCGCATGTTATCCTTGGACGCTGTTCTTGTTTTGACCATTGCTGCTGGGTCTAGGTATCTATTCTTAATTACTACCCCTACCTAGTGATGCGTGTGCAGTGATAATGTATCTAGACAATTAATTAATTAATTACCCGCATTTCGTATTTCACTTAATTGTGAAACAGATCCTCCCACTACAGAGTGTAAATGAACCAACGGTCATAGGCCTACGTACCTCATATTTTGAACTGCTGAATTGATACCATGATTTTTTTTAGCATTACTGCGCTTTTTGCTGTACCTACTAATCCAGGCTCAAGTGCTCACGCGCGCCTTAGTAGGTAGTTAGACGGCTCCATATTATATAAGGTATCTATTATGAAAAGTATAATAGAACTGTACAAATACAGAATCCCGAAGGAAAAAAAAATGAAAGACAAATTCCCCAGGAACGCTCCAGCACGCAAACCAAACCAAACCATACCATACCATCTTTCATGATCATGATCACATACATATGTTCTTAACCAGCCTCCCCCCACACCTCCGCGATCCGCTTGCTCAGCGCCCTCGCGACCTTCTTCCGCCCGACCAGATCCTTCATGCGCTCCGCGACCATCACCTCCCTCTGCCTCGGATCCTGCAGGGCCTCGAACGCCTCGACGAACTCGCGCGGCGTGCGCCACCGCCGCTGGATCTCGAGCGCCTTGTCGCCCGTCACGCCGCGCGTGCACATGAGCATCTTGAGGAAGACGTCGCGCAGCGAGAGCACGTCCGACTTGGAGGTCAGGGCGGCGAAGGTCGCGGAGGTGACGGTGAACGTGGTGGCGGGGTCGCTGGCGCGGAGATTGTTCAGGAGGCTGAGGTAGGAGGAGGGGGAGGAGAGGGCGGGGTGTGTGCTGGGGATGAGGGCTACTTTATGGGTAGGAATAGCTGGAGCGGTGGTGGTGGTAGTAGATGATGGAGGAGGAGGTGGTGGTGATTCGTACATGTTCCGCAAGAGGAACGTCATGCGCGTCAGGTACCGGATCGTGTCGTCCAGGTTGCGCGTCCGCTTGACGAAGTAGCCGTTGACGACCTGCGTCGAGGCGATGGCCGATGCGACCATTTCTTGGTATTTCATCCCGTTGGGGTTGCTGGGGTCGTGAGAAACATTGAACTCCTCGATGAGATAGATCACGTTCTTCATCCCGGACCGCCGCAGCCGGAACTTCTGCTCGTGGAACCGCCCGTCCTTGATCGAGCCGATCAGGTCGTCGAGCCGCTTTCTCTCGACGATCCAGTCCAGCATCACCTCGTCGCTGCCGGCTTCTTCGTCGCCGGCCAGGCGGGCGAGGAGGCTCGGGTCGTCGCACTTGGCGACCCACGTCGCGTCGCCGAGCTCGAGCGCGCGCACCTGCGGCGTGATGCCCTTCTTGCTGAGCTCGTTGGCGATGTAGTCCCGGTCCGTGGAGGTGCGGACTTCGCGCGTGTCCAGGACCAGCTGGACGGTGAAGCTGCCAGGGGGGAGCGGGATGGGTTTGATGGTGGAGGGATCTGCGAAGGGGGTTTCCGTTCCGTTCTGGCTACGGTCAGAACGGGATGAGTTTTGTTCTTGTTGAGCTGGTCTCTCGGTTGCTGTCGCAATGCTGGGACCTGGAGGGGGTGACTCGGAACCCAGCCGCACGACATCAATGTCGTCTGTTTGGCGGCGTGGTAAGTCCTGGCCTGCGTTGCCTGATCTGAACGGCAAGCTTGCTGCGCGGCCACCATGATTGGAGGCGGGAAGGCCTTCCAGCGCAGAGGAGACCTATGAATGTTAGATTACCACGAATAACTGGACAAAGGGATTGTAAATGACATACAAGTTGATTTTTATCCAGCGACGCCCCCATCGCCACGTTCCTGATCCTCTTCGCAACCTCCCACCCCTCCTCCGTCAGCACATACCGCCGGAGCGGCCGCCCATACTCATAGACCAGCTCCTTCTGGATGAGCGTCTTCATCGAGTTCCACGCGGTGTAGAACTTGGTCGGATCCGGCGGCGCGGTGAAGGACGAGTCGCAGTGCGGCTGCGCCAGCTCGATCAGCTGCGCCTTGGTCAGGCCCTGCGACGACTTCTCGGGCAGCGTGGCCAGCGCCAGCAGCAGCGCGTACGGGCCGGACCGCAGGGCTGGGACGTACGGCTTTGCTTTCTTGGGTTTCTTGGCTGGTTGGTTGTTATTGTTATCATTATTGTTGTTATCATCGCTGTCCGGCAGAGCCTCCCCGGATGGCCGCTTCTTTGATGATGAGGCTACATATATAGCACATCATTTAGAACCTTAGACATAAATATAAATGACAAGTGACAAGATAGCATACCCTTATTCGGCGGCTCCGGCATCGGCAGCCCGTTTTCCTCGCAGTACTGCTTCAGCTTCTCCGTCAGACGCTCGCACAGCTTCGGACCGAGCCCGTTGAGCTGCTGCGCCTCGGACGGGTGGTTGAAGACCAGCGGACAGGCCTTCATCGAGTCGTAGGCTCGCTTGTACCTGGCAGTCATGTTAATGAACCATTCTTTTTTTTAAAAAAAAAAACCCGCTATATAATGTTAGAAAATAGGTAAGTAAGTCAACTATATACATACACCGTGACGCCCTTGGAGTTGCGTTCCCGGGCCTGGTCCAGCCATTCCTTGATCCACCCCAGGAGCAGGGGGTTGGCGCAGGTGTCGGTCATGATGTCTATGTTATTATTATGTTTCGGGTCGCTGGTCACTTGTGTGTAGGTCTCATTGTCATCTCCGATACGTGGAGGAGAATCTTCAAGGCAGCCATGTCATGAGACATCAAGATATCAACAAACAGCGCGGCTCTCTCTCTCGTGAGGTTAGACGCCACAACCGCCACAGACGCGTCCCGGCGCGCCAGATCTTAGGTCTCACGTGACAGGTGCTTATCGATAACGACCGACAGGCTCCCGTGATCCTCGATGATAATAATAAGATTCATCGTCCTTTTGCAGGTGTCGATGCTCACAATTGTCCGTAAGTCGACGATTTCACTGGGTTCGGTCTCAGCCGTGTTACTATATTAATTGAACTGTTATTGCTATAGACGCACTCTTCCCTCAGAGGAGGCGTACAAGGCATCTTCAATTGATATTTTTCTTTATTTTAGCGAAGGAACAAACACATAAAATAGACGTCTTCTAAAATTAAAAGTGATACATTACTGATGGCAAAAGTGAAAAAAATATGATGGTTGGCTCAGGCATCGACTGCGGCATTTTCCTGTGTATGGTTGAGATGCCCATTGTCAATCTTCTGTTAGTGATCGGATTATGTATAAGTACCTGCTGTTCGTGATTTGAACCGTCCATTTGCTGAGAGCCATTCTATGCTTTATGTTTCTATATAATGCCAATAATGCCTATGTTTATGTACATACATAAGGAACATGCCGTATTAATAAAGACAAATCAATCTGATAGATATCGTTGTTATCTTTCCAGATTTGCATCTCGACTACCCCCTCAGCCCTCCTTCAGACTCTCCACATAGTCAATGACCGCCTGCTCGAACGACGTGTCCCGCTTGAACCCCAGAGCGATCGCCTGGCTGTTGTCGAACCGCGTCGGCCACGAGCGCAGGATCGGCGTGATGGCGGGATCCTCCTGCTCCCGGAGCAGCGCGAGCTTGTCCTTCCCGCCGACTTTCGCCAGCGCGTCCATCATCTCCTGGATGGTGACGCAGATCCCCGGCACGTTGATGTGGCGGATGTGGCGCGGGAGGGCGTCCGCGGGTAACGTCAAGGTGAAGAGGAGGTTGTGCACGAGGGTCCGGGGCGAGCAGAGCCACGACTTGAAGGAGCGGTCCGCGATGGGGATGACGGCCTCCTTGCCGTTCATGGGCTCGCGGATCATGCCGGACAGGAAGGAGGACGCGGCGGCCGTGGGCGCGCCGGGCCGCACGGAGATGGTCGGGAAGCGCAGCGTGAAGCCCGTGATGAACCCGCGGCGCGTGTACTCGTTGATCAGGGTCTCGCAGATGAGCTTCTCCGCGCCGTACGAGGACTGCGGCGTCGGGGTGACGCGGTCGTTGACGACCTCGGGCAGCGGCTGCCCGTAGACGGCCTGGCTCGACGAGTAGATGACCCGGACGCCGGGGACGACCCTGCGCAGCGTGTCCAGCAGGCTGCGCGTGGCGTCGACGTTGACGCTCATGCCCAGCTCGAAGTTGGCCTCCGAGCCCGACGACATGATGCCGTGGAAGGCGTACACGGCGTCGAGGGACTTGTCCACGACCGCGTCGGCGCCATCGAGGAGGTCCGCCTTGATGATCCGCGCGTTCTGGGGGTACTTGACGCCCTTGGGAATCGGGGGCTCGTTGATGTCGGTAAGGGTGACCTGGTACGACTCGTCGTTGAGCAGTTCTTTGGCCAGGAGCTGGCCGATGAAGCCCGCGGCGCCGGTGATCAGGATGTGCATTTTGTCACCGTGAGATGTGAACTTCGAAGAGCAAGAAAGGCTCACGACCCCTCATCGCGAGAACGCCTCCAAGACCGTTATTTAAAGCCTCGGGTCCTCCATCGGAGCGCTGGGGGGCATCACACGATCGCATGCTGCCCCGAGCCGGACTGGAAGATCGTCGCTCGCAGGCCCGTCTCTCGGAAAGAGGCCGGGAGGACAAGAGCCTGCCAAGGAGGAGAGTCTTTTTGCTCCCTCGCCCGAACGAGAAGCTGGGGAGAACGTGGGGTCGGAGTTGCTCCGACCACGGTTTCTCTGGGGCTCCGGAATTACCCCAGACGTGCTGCGGGGTCCACCGGCCCGCTTTCTGCTGATGTGCAATGACACCAGTACTAGGAAGAGTCGGGCGAGGATGTCCGAGTGCGTGTCTGGGCGGGGATGCTTGCTGGGGTATAGACTGATTTACAGGCCATGCTGTCGAGTGTAGATCCCCCATTCCTCATAGCACCGTCTTTCACTTAAGCATGGCGACGGCGGCAGAGAAGGAGCGGGAGTTCCAACAGATAGAGGACCTTCCTCAGGCGGAGGTCGAACACGTGGACCTCGAGGGCGTCCCCGCAGAGCTGAGGGACTTTTACAGAACCTTCGCGACGAAGGATGAAGAATGGCGGGCTTATCAGACAAAAAAGCTCCTGCGGAAGCTCGAGGTACGTCTGCTGCCGCTGATGGTTCTGATGTACCTCCTCAATTTCTTGGATAGGTAAGGCAATTAGCTCCATCGGAGATCCAGAGACAGAGCTCATGCCGTCGCGATACAGATCCAACCTGGCCCAGGCCCGTCTCGGGTCGCTGGAAAAGGACCTGCGTATGACGGGAACCAATTTTAACCTGGCAACCAGCATCTTCTTCGTCGTATGTGGCAATGTATCCCAGTGGAACAAGTCATGCGCTAATCTTATCTCTCCAAAGGGGTACCTGCTGATGCAACTCCCGTCGAACCTCCTGCTTACCCGCGTGAGACCCTCCATCTATCTCGCAACAGCCATGACGCTGTGGGGTGTCGTCTCGACCTCGCAGTCTGCAGTCCATTCGTTTGGAGCGCTGGTCGCAGCAAGGATCTGCCTTGGCTTCGTTGAGGCCCCCTTCTTCCCAGGCGCGATCATGATAATGTAAGATCACATCAAACCTGGATGTTTCGCAGATAAACATAGACTAATGGTGATATAGGTCGAGTTGGTATACGCGGGCTGAAGTAAGTCCCTGGAGAGACGTAACGGAGATCATTATTAACGCTGCTCTAGTTAACACATCGAATTGCTTGGTTCTATTCCGGAAGTGCACTTGCGAATATGTTCGGAGGTCTTCTGGGTGCTGGAATTCTAGGGAACCTCGACGGCGCGCACGGTATCGCCGGATGGAGATGGCTTTTCATCGTCGAGGGCGTTATCACCATCGGCGTTGCGATTATTGCAGGGTAAGCTTGATTCCTCAAGAAGTGGACTAGCAAGAGCTCATAACAGCCAGATTTGTTCTTCCCGACTTTCCAGCCACCGTGAGGTGGCTGAATGAGGAGGAACGGGCCTTTGCGCAGTGGCGGCTCATCCACGACGCCAAGGAAGCCGACAACTCCAAGTCCACGACGGTCATGGAAGGGCTGAAGCTGGCCCTCAAGGACTACCGCATGTACCTGTTCGTCCTGTTCCAGCACACGTCGCTCCTGTCGCAGACGTTCCAGTACTTCTTCCCGTCGATCGTCAACACCCTGGGCTACGGGCACATCGAGACCCTCCTGCTGACCGTGCCCGTGTGGTTCGCGACGTTCCTCGTGTCGCTCCTGGTCACGTACACGTCCGGACGGACCGGCGACCGGTCCATCCACATCATCACCCTGATGCTGATCTCGACGGTCGGCAACATCATCGCCACGGCGACGACGAACACGGCCGCGCGCTTCTTCGCCATGTTCCTCATGCCCATGGGCGCGGTGTCGGCGTACCAGATCATCCTCTCGTGGATCGCCAACTCGTTCCCCCGGCCGATGGTCAAGCGCTCCGCGGTCATCGCCATCTGCAACATGATCGGCAACACGTCCTCGATCTACGGGTCGTACATGTACCCGGCGTCCGCGGCGCCCCAGTACGTGCCGGGTGGGAGCGCGAACTCCGCCCTGTGCTTCTTCGTGGCCGTGCTGGCGTTCGTCATCCGGTTGGTCCACATACGGGAGAACAAGAAGTTGGAGCGGGCGGAGAACGAGCAGGTCGAGTCGGGTGGTGATGTCGATAGAAGGGCCCAAGGGTTCAGATACGTGCTCTGATCTGACACAGCTGGCTGCCACTGATGCTGCACGATATGCTTGTAATGAGAATTTCAGGTATATGTTAATTTATTGCGTTCAACGTTTGTGTATAGAACAGAATTCAGGTGCTTCACTGAAACGGGTACTGCTGAAAGAGGGCCGGCCATGGCCCATCCTGAGGAACAAAGTTGAAACGGCTGACATGACATCGACCCGGCCGAGAGCCGCGCGGGATGGTCCAGACATCCCTCGAACCGGAACGGGAAATCCGAGCCGCGCGCCAGTGACATCCCGCGATGCCGACGGTCCGATACGGTTTAGTCAGCACCCCCACGCACGCGCCAAGACCCGGGGCACGGTACGGAGAAGCGTGGGATGGCGCGCGGGGGAGTCTGCGCAGAGGCCGCTTACTATTACTCTGACTTCTTCCACTCCACCGCCCTCGAATGGTCGTTCCAGCCTCTCCATCAAAAATTCGCAGGCTGATTCTGCAACCGCCGTGGGCATTATCCTCCAATGCCTGTTTGTCGCCGCCGCAGCGTCTGCTGAGACCCGCACATGCACGCCTCCGCTGCGCCCAACAATGCCTTTTTGCGTCTCTCGTCCGCGTCACCGACGTCTTCGATAGCTACGCCTCCGATGAAGCGCACGGCGTACGAAGCCGGCCTGGACACGCCGCGCAGGGACGACGACCGTCCTGCTCCTGCCACCGACGGGCGACCGCCCGTTCTGAAGATCTCCAAGGCGCGCGCATGTGAGTGTTCACCTTGACGAGCAACGGACATTGTTCCTGGAGCTAGAACGGCAATGCTGACACATATTCAGGCGCAGAGTGCAAAAGACACAAGATCAAATGCGAGATCAAGCCCGGCGAGTCGAACTGCACTAAGTGCATCCGCAGCGGGATCAAGTGCGTCGTCAATGACTTCTCCCAGAAATTCGTCGACGATGACGGAATGTGAGTGTTGAATCTTGTCGAATTGTGTATACACTCTTGCGATCGCCTGACTGACGGTTCAATCCTCTTCCCATTGATTATAGTTGGAAATCCCAGGCGGCCGCCACGATCCAGCAACTGCAAGCTGCGGTGTCGCACCTCCTGCGCCATAACGGCCTCCCGGAGCTGTACACATACCCTGCCGAGAGCAATAATATCCCGAGCCCTGCGTCCTCGTCGTCGCATCACGCGCACCGGAACTCCCATGACGAGCCACATCCGGATGTGAGCTGCCAGAGCCATACCGGACCTGCTGCCCCGTCGACGATGGACAACGCGACACGGGAGAACTCGCCGGAGCCGAACGAGGACCCGGGACTGGTCCCGGCGCCGATGCGCAGCCTCTACGAGGTGACGAAGCTGCGCAACCTGCGGAGCTACCCCGTGGAGCGGCCGAAGCCCAAGTCGACGCTGCTGGAGGAGGATTTCATCTCGCGGGGCGTCATCTCGCTGCACGAGGCGGAGGAGCTCTTCGCGTACTTCAGCCGGACGATGAACCAGCTGCTCTGGGGCGGGATCCTCGTCGTGCACAAGGACCTGACGTCGGTCCGGCGCGCGTCGTCCCTGCTGTCCGCGGCGGTCCTGACCGTGGCGGCGCTGCACATCCCCAACCGCACGGAGACGCTGAACCGCTGCTACGACGAGTACGTGTCGCTGGTCTCGAGCATGTCGCTGACGCGGACGCACACGCTGGACGACATCCGCGCGCTCTGCGTCGGCGCCTTCTGGCTCTCCGACCTCAGCTGGAAGCTGTCCGGGCATGCGGTGCGCATCGCGACCGAGCTGGGCCTGCACCAGAGCTTCCAGAAGTTCACACGCGGCGGGCGGACCGACCAGTGCCTGTACGAGCGCGCGCAGCTGTGGTACCTGCTGTACGTTTGCGACCACCACTTCAGCATCGCGTACGGCCGGCCGCCCGTGATCCACGAGGACGCGGCCATCCGCAACTACGAGGCGTTCCTGCAGTCGCCGCTCGTCGTGCCGGGCGACATCCGACTGATGGCGCAGGTCGCGCTGTTCATCATCCTGACCGAGGCCTACCGCACGTTCGGGTCGGATACCGAGCAGCCCCTGACCGAGGAGGACTTTGGCCAGCTGCGCGTCTACAACGTCGCCGTCGACCAGTGGCGGCTGCTGTGGCAGCCGCGCTCAGGTATGTCCCCCATATCTATACCTATATACACATCAATTCTAACGAATTGATGAAATGAAAAGCCGATAGCCCCTACGTCCGGGCGTACCCCTCCAAAGGCGTGGTATTACACTACCACTTCGCCAAATTCCAACTCAACTCCCTCTCCCTGCGCGCCATCTCCCCCATCTCCCCCACAACCACCACCACCACCGGCCCGCACCCGCCCCCACCGCACTTCTCCATGGACCGCAAAGAATCCGCCAACATCGCCATCTCGTCCGCCATGGCCTGCCTGCACATGGTCCTCGACGAGCCCGACATCCGCGACGCCATCGTCGGCGTGCCCATCTTCACCCACACCATGGTCACCTTCTCCGCCGTCTTCCTGCTCAAGGTCGCGGTGACCTGGAACTCAGCGTACCTGAGCATCGATGGGCGGCAAGTGCGGCGGCTCGTGGAGCGGGTCATCGAGCTGATGGGCCGCGTGAGTGCGGGGGAGAGGCATCTCACGCGGCACATTGCCCGGGGACTGTCGAAGATGTTGGTGCGGTTTAATGCGTGGGAGGGCAGCAGCAGCAGCAGCAGTGGTGGTGGTGGCGCAGCAGGGGGAATTGGAGGAGCAGGAACAGGATCAGGACCCGAGGGGTCGATGAACGGGCGCGACGTCCCCGGCGGCGCGAACGCCATGGCGCAAGGGTTCCCGCCGCCGGATCTCATCTACGACATGGTGGGCACGTACGGGTTCGGGCTGGATGAGAACCTGCTGGACCCGAGCCTCGCGAGTTTTGATTACCTGGCGCAGTGAGGTTCTTCTTTCCTTTCCATCTTCTCTTCTCTGTCCGTTTTTTGGGTTTCTATATCATATCTAGGCATATATATATATACAGCATGTCGCGTGATCATCAGACTGAAAGGATCTATGTGTTTTATGTCAAGATGCTATGAATGTATGTGACATAAATATTTATACCCTGCTTAGAAGAAGCACTGCTATTTGCAGAAGAACACCGACCAAAGCTCTTCCAGCACATAACCCGTAAAGCAGATACTAGAACAGAAAGATCTACCCGGATATCCACCGCACAGGACCATCGCCTGTCGAAACTCAGGCTAAGTGATCTCCGCCCCATCATCCCCCCTTCCATTCCCGCCGACACACCTCCGCCCCAGCTCACACCTCTCCCCCTCCAGCAGGTCAAAACACCCGATGCACACCCCCCTCATCGCCACCGCCATCGCCTCCTCGCACCCCCGCCGCAGCTCCGCCATCACGTCCATCCCGCAGCACGGGCACTCGACCCGCCCGCACCGCCACGAGGACGGGAACCAGGTCAGGCCGCGGAGCGCCCGGCAGAGGTCGGCCAGCGCGCCGGGCGACGACGAGGGGACGATGGACGCGTTGTACAGCGTGCGCCGGAAGTTGTACAGCGTCGTCTTCTGGCAGTACTCGGTTTGCGTGTGCGGGCTCCACATGGTCGGGGTGCACATGCGGTTGCAGACGGATTCGATGTGGGCGAAGAGCGTGTTGCGCGCTTTGGTGCGCTGTTCTTCGAGGGCGACTGTTCATCTCAGTACTTATATATATAGGTTAAAGAAGGAGGCGGGAGGGAGGAACACACGAAAGAGAGAATCCGGCAGCTGGATGTCGAACCCGGGGATCTTCCTGAAGGTCTGGAAATTCCCCGCGTGGTTCGCGAGCAGGTTCGCCGCGGCCTCCCTGAACACCTCGGGGCTGTTGAAGATGTACGCGACCAGGATGGCGGACTCGTAGCCCCTGGACCCGGCCTTGGGGAGAAACGGCCGCATGAGCACCTCGCACGAGTGCTGCAGGACGTGCGTGCAGTCGTACTTGTGGCTCATGCGCGCCATGCTCTCGATCGCCGCATAGCCGACCTCGCGGTCCTGCCAGGGGTCGCGGTGGTGCAGCACATGGCAGAGATACCACATCCCCAGGAACTCGTCCTCGGGGAGGGGGACCTCGACCGTCGACGAGGGGTCCTGTCGGGAGCGGAGCTCGGAGCCCTCGCGGAAGTGGGGGGAGAACATGGCCTGGAAGACGGGGGATGCGATGGAGAGGATCTTGGAGGAGACGCGCAGACGGACGATGACCTCCTCGCCGGGTGCGATGTAACTCTTGTCTCTGAGCACGAGGTGGACGTCGCCATTGGGGTCGATGTCGACGTCCCCGGTCTTGGTCTGGGGCTGGGAGAGATCATGGTCCGTACTCTGCAGGGCCATGGCCATGTCAGCAAGTAACTCCAGACAGTTCAGTCGATCCGCCAGAAATCAGGTAGTTCAGACAGAAGAGTTATGGGAAGGGTCAAATTATAGGACATGGCGACGGGATGTGGAAAAATAGACAGAGCTGTGGGAAAGCCATATTCACCGTTCAACGGAGCCCGCCGCTGTGTGGTTTGGTGTCTTTCTTAGAGTGTTGCCCGGTAGCTGTTGAAAAGAGACAACTTCATGATGTTGATATTAGGAGATACGTGCCAGGGGAAGGACATTTCCAGCACATGGACTGTCAATTCCTTTATCTTTCTGAGACAGACATTCTGATGCTGGGGAACTCCGCAACTACGCTGAGATGATCATCCAAAATCCATCAACTTGAAGGACATGACCACATCAACAAGAGATGTCAGAGTAGGCTGTAAGTTGCCTCACCCATCTTCTCCATGAGACAAGGGATGAAGATTCAACATTACAGAGATAGAGAATGGGAGAAAGGTTCCCAGCCATGGAGCCATCTTCCACAGCGCAGGGCATCGGAGCCGCCGCTCCTTGGGCATTGACATTCATGCCTTATCTGCCACTGCCTCATCAGGCACCTAGGCATCGATCCCGTGCAGGCTCATGTGCAGGCTCATGTGCAGAGGTACCTCCAGCTGAGCTTCCAGCGTGGAGAGAACAAAGCTTCTTACACCTCACACCTCACCATCCCATCCCTACGGCCACGAGGTCGGCACCCGAGCAGCATGCTGACCGGATCTGTCTCAGCCGTTTCGATGCCATTCCATCACTGCTCCGCGGTGGACCATTGCCCGGGATCCGATGGGTGCAGGAGCTCCACCTGAGAAACCTGACTGGACATGACAAGCTGACCCGATCCGACGGCCATAAATATCGATGTGAATATCAAAGACAACGACGGAAGAAAAAGAAAAGTCTCAGGGCTGTCTCTAAGAGAATAAGTTGGCAGCTGAGGTTGACGGCTGCGCAGGTGGTCTGCACGGCCCGCCGATCGTGGGCGCGTCCGGTTCCAGAAGGACGTTCCAAGCTCGGAGCCACGGTCCCCACTGGGCCCGTGCTCGGCCTGCCCTGGTCCATGCGCCGCTAGCGGCTTGTCCTGGAGCGGGTGGTACGGCGGGCGGTATGGTAATGCTGTGTCCTCCGGTGGAGACGGCGCAGAAAAACTTGCCCTGTCGAAGGGGACCGGTCTGCGTCACACGGCGTATCACAGGCCCGGTAAGTAACCGCGAGGGCGTCCGGTACAGGACGGTACGGGCGGTGTAACCCTGAGCTCGTGTGGAGTCGGGCCTGCTGCTCTCTTCCCCGGCCTTCTCGATGTCCTCGTCCGGTCTCGTCGTCTCTGCTGTCTCGCAGCGTCCAGCCAGCCCAGGCACGCCAGCGCCCACGGACCGCGGCCCCTGGTCCGCCATGTCCTCTCCTCCTCCGCCGACGCATCGCTGACCCTGCCCTGCCTGCCCTGTGTCTCCCCCCCACCTCCCCGTTCCATCCCCTTCGGCTGCCCTCCCCCTTTCCCTGTTCCCTCCCCTTCTCTTCCGATCCCTCTGCCACCTTTTTTTTTCCTCTCCCACGCGCGCCCTCCCTCCCTCTGCCCTCCCTCCACTGCCAGCCACCCCATTGACCCGGCCCCTGCCTCCCGCGCCCGTCTGAACCGCCTCGACACGCCTCCAGTCGCTCCATCACCCCGAAACCATGTCCACGCGCAAGAGGAAGCAGGAAGCTGAGGAGGAGGAAGAGCTCCAGGCCCTCCCCAGCGACGAGAGCGAGGAGGAAGAAGAGTAAGTCCCGTCTCGTTTTTCTCTCTCCCCCCAACCCGGCCTCGGCTTCTTCATCTTCAGTCCTGTCGCACGGCACGTGTCTGTCGTGTCATCATCCGTGAGTGGTGTACGACTGTACTGTACGCTGCTCTAAAAGTTTGCGCTGCCATTTAACTCTTGTTACCATACAATGCTTTTCATTTGCACATGAAGATAATATCACGCAAGACTGACACCTAAGAAATAGGTATGAGGATTCCGGAGTAGACGAGGAGTCCGAGGAAGAAGTGTCCGAGGGAGAAGAAGAAGAGGAGGAGGAGGAGGAGGAGGAGGAAGAGGAAGAAGAGGAATCTGAGTCCGAAGGTATGTACACGCTCGTCTCACCGCCCATATCTCCAGCTGCAGCTCATGTTACTAACAGCAACGTCTACTTCAGAACCCGCTCCCAAGAAGCGCAAGACAGAGGCTGCGGCCGAAAAAGAAGAAGAGGAAGAAGAGGAAGCCCCCTCCGAAGAGGAAGAGGGCGGAGAAGAGAACGGAGCCCCCTCTGAGGGAGAGGAAGAAGATGAAGAGCAGGAAGGATCCGGCGAGGAAGAAGAGGAAGAGGAAGCCCCGTCCGAGACGGCCAAGACCAGCGCGCCTGCGGCCAGCGCTAAGAAGAACAAGAAAGGCGTCGTCCCCAAGGAGGCTGACGCTTCGGAGGCTGAGGCGGAAGCCGAGGAGTAAGCTCCGTCAGCTTGCTGGTCCCAGCTGTAACGGCGCACGTGCATCTCAGTATCGGTCAGGTCGTCTGTAACTTGTAACTTTTTTTCGTTTCTTCTTTGTCATTATTGGATTGGGGATCCGGAATCCGACGCCAGGCAGGAACCGAGTTTGGGAGAATAGATCAAGGTGCCGGGTGCCAAGACCTCGTTTTTGGCGCCTGGTTTTGGTTGGATCATTGGACTGGTTGATGGGGTCGGATCGGACCTTTTTTTTTTTTCGGGCGATCGACATTCTAACATGCTATTTTTAATTGATATGATATTGGAAAGTTTTGATTAAAAATAAAAGAAGAGAGTTCTAGCGATCTCGAAAAAGGCATTTCTTGTCCTTGATCTTGGTTGCCTCGTAGCCACTCTACAGCATACTTGGAGATCACAGTAGATCTGCTTTATACTTGAAAAGCCTCTCGAGTGCCCGGTGTAGAGTTACTGGAGCTTCATTGCGGTATACGGAACATAACACGTCGCTATATGTTATATAGCCTACATAAGAACGAAAGAAAGAAACAGAGATAGAGACGTGACGACTATGGTGAAGAGGGAGGAGGAGGAGGGAAGGAAAACAGCGCAAGGGTATTGTTATTCCACTTCGTTTTTTTCTTTTCAGAGTTCACGTTGCCATACATACATTAGGTACATACATACATGACCCGTTGAGCCGAACAGATATAACAGAACAGAACAAAAAAAGGACTGCTAACTGACAAGCAGAAGAAACATGTTTGTGCTCATTCAGTAGGTATCTAGGTACCTAGGTACCTAAGCGTCTACCTACCTACCCTCTTGGGACCTAAAAGGTAAGAGTAGGATAGGTTAAGGAACGTAATATGGGGGAGTACAGAAAAAAAAAGGTTGACGCAACACGATAGGATACGATAGGACAGGACAGGAATAGATAGATTCATTTGATCGGTGATCGGCTATCAATGATGGGAGAGTAATTCATACTGTTAGTCGGTGTACCTAGGTGAGGTATGTAGGTGGGTAGTCATTATCTCAGGCCAGGTCAGGTCGCTTCACTTCTTTCTTTCTTGTTTCTTTCTTTCGTTCTTTCTATCCACTCGGGATTCGAGATACGATAGATAGATACTATACTGGTACTGGGTGTACTCCGTAAAGAAGAAAACTGTGGGATATGTTATGTCATGTCACGTTAGGTATGTGAGGTCCATGGACTCTTCGAGGTTGTTGTCGTCGTTGTCTTTCATTTTTTTTCTTCTCTAATTTTCTAGTTTTCTTCAGCCATCGCTCCCACTACTCCGGAAGGTCGCGCACAGCTGGCAGTAGTGGTGCGTCAGGTCGAGCACCGGCTGCGGCAGGTTGGTCGCCTGCACGATGCTGCGCACCTTGACGGCGCCCTCTTCCTCGATGAGCTTGCGGATCATGTACAGGAGTTCGGGGGAGAACTGCATTCACCGTCAGTCTTGCCTTTTTTTTATTCCTGAGGAATCAGGAGAACGTACCTCCGAGTACCACCGATACTGCCACGCGATCAGCCGGATCAGCGCGCTCAGCATCCCCCGCGTGTCGCCCTGCCGCTCGTACATCTTCAGGATCCCCTTCATGGCCTTGGGCGAGAACCTGATCGCCAGGCAGTTGCGGTACGCCTCAACCGCCTCGTCGAAGTGGTGCAGCCGCTCCGCCAGCTCGCCCAGGATCTCCCACTCCGTCGCCGTCTTCTTGTAGTCGATCGCCTGCTGGCGCGATTGCGCCATCTCCGTGCGCCAGATGGTGTAGATGCGCAGGTCCTCGTACAGGACCATGAAGAGGTTGTCGAGCCACCGCTCGCAGAGCCGCTTGTTCTTGAAGTGCGTGTAGCTGGTATGCGATGGGTCGGGCTGGTTTGAGGTCAATTTCTGCGAGTTACCGAATCGATCGTAAAAAAATGGGCTGCAACTTACCTCTTCATTGCCGGATTTGACGGCCTCCGAGGCGGCGCTCTGCTCGGGTCTCTCGATCGAGCTGCCGTCGGCGTGGTTCTCAGCCCCGGCACCGTTCGTCTTCTTATCTGAAGAGTCCTCCTCCCTAGAAGAACTTGACTCGCTGCTGTCGTTCTGTGTCCCGTTTCCGTTCACCCCTTCCTTTGGAGTCGAGGGCTCGTGAATGGCCGCTGTACTCGCGTTTTTGTTCGACTGTCCTGCCTTCTGGGCCGCGGCCTGCCGCTCAAGCCGATACTCTTCCTCCATGACGAAGACCTCACTGCGGATCTTCAGCAGCTGATCCCAGCCGATCGAGGCCGCGATCTTGGTCAGTAGTTGGTAAGCCTTCAGGAAAGTACCCTGATAGGTCGAAGCATGCAGCTTCCTGAGAGAGGGGTGGACGAAGTCGTGTGGCTCTCCTTGCTTCGGCTGGCCCTCGTCAATCTCGTCGAGGACGCTTTCAGCCAGGATGGGAAGCATGACTCGAGTCGGTTGTGGCATCCGCGGAGCGTCCTTATCTTGGTACGTAAACATCGGGCATGAGTTCAGCGTCAGGAGCGCCAGATCCCATTTCTCGAGGCTCACGTATACCTCTGCTAGCCGGATCCAGGTGCTGAACTCGCTCGGCGCAGCGGTGACAGCGCGCTTCGCACATTCGAGCGCCATCTCATATTCTCCCTTGCTCTGGCAGAAGGCCGCCTGGCAGTCAAGCAGAGAGTAATCCATGGGCACATCTTGCAGGGCATCGTGCATCAGGCGGACGGCCTGCACCTCCTCGTCCGCCTCCAGCAGGACCCGCGCTAATAGCGACGAGACCTCGACGTCCCGCGTGCGAAGCTTCTCAAAGAGGTTTATCCCGGACGTATAACGACCGGTAATGTGGATGTATTTAAGGAGGCCAGAGGTGAGATGGTTGCTGACGGTGTTGGGCACCTGCGTTTCGGGGTCGGAGCTGAGCTGCCTCCCTGCGCCATAGTCAGTCCCTGCTCGGAAAGACAGGACGGTCCTCGTCGTACCCATGAAAAACAACTTTTCCGCAGCGTCCAGAAATTTTTGTTCCATCTCCGTATTCGTCACCGGATTGAATCTTCGGACGCCCACGATCTTCTTGATCATGTCGCCGCTCCCGTCATCCGCGTATGAATATGCTCTTAGTACTCCGCATAGGAACGTCTCTAACCACAGAGCATCTGTGGCCACACGCTTGTCTCCTCGCTCGTCAATGCAGTAGGCCTCCAGGCTGCCGGGTATCCTGACTTCGACGCGCATGTCGAGGTGCGAGAAGGCATTATAACAACTGCCAATACTGTCAACATAGCGTCCACATATTTCCCCAATCGGAATCCTAACCAGTAGATCCCCGAGACTACTTTATGTGTCTTATCGAGCGGAGAGTAGGTAAGGGTGTTGACATATGCCGCCAGGCTGGCGGACGAAGATGCATCGACTCCCGTAACATGATGGTACACTCCTGTCTACAGCGATCCGATGCCGCCTGTCAGTCAAAGATGGTTCTCGTTCAAAGGAATAATGTCCAGCACAGGGCACAGTAGACAGCGCATAAGGCATACCTGGCGATTCGAATTGCCCGTCTTTGGCTGCTTCACCAAATACACCAGGTCTGGCGGACCCAGCTCTCTTAGGTTCTGGAGGGACTCTGTGCGGGCATCGATGGCCGCAAAAAGATCGTCTTCCTCAATTATCCTAATCAAGAGAAATGTCAATAACTAGTCTTTAACAGGGCTGCGGCTCAAGAGCACAGAGCACGGTGCGCCTCCACGAGGCAGCGCAATTGATGCGTGCCAGTCTCCATCTCAAGGAACCACGTGTAGAGGGGAAGACGTACTCCGGGACAGCTGGCGCGACCATGGCGCGGGCGGAAGCGCAGAGAGAAGACGGCTCAGCAGAAACACAGGCGATGCGGCAGGAAAACTGCGATGGACACGAGACCGCAGGGACGATGCAGCTGCGTCCAGACAGCTGAGCTGATGACAGATAGAGAGCGAACGTGCCTGAGGACTTGTCACCGTTCTGCCCAGCGGTGGAGCATGGAGCCGCGTGGAGGGACCGGCCAGAAAAAGCGCCCCTGCAGGACATCGGAGCGCCCGCCGCCACCAGCCCGCCATCCCCCTTCGGGACGCGCCAGACCTGTAAAGCGCTCCAAAGGGATCAGGCCCAGACCTGGATGCTGTTGATATTCACGCCCTGGTGGCTGCCCGTCTGCTGTCTGTGTTCAGAGGTTGTCGCCTCGGTCACAGACACCTCTTGAGCTTGATTTTTCTTTGACTCCAAAGTCCAGTCGCCAGTTTTGACAGACATAACACTTCCGCCCTGGACTTTGCACGCCAATAGACAGCCACCATGTCGACCTTCACAGCACTGAACATCGAGCCCGATGAGGACTCGGAGGAGGAGATTGATGACACCAAGGAGATCCAGATTGAAGAGGCGCTCAAGTTGTATCAGAATGCGTTGAAGCTCCACGCCCAGGGCCCGAAGTTCTATCCCCAAGCTGCTGCAGCGTACGACGCCCTCTTCAAGTCAGAGATCTTCAAGTATCCAGAGTCGCTTTCCGGCTATGCAAGGTCTACGATGCAGGATGCAGCACCTCAAGATGTCGATTATCTTGATGACGCAGCTGTAGAGACGCTTGCCGAATTCGATGACTCCACTTCAAGTACTCTGCTTCAGACCATCTATCTCTCATACAAGAACCATGGCCAGTTTCTCCTGGACTCCCTCAGAGATATATTGCACAACGCGCCAGAGCCCGCAGAGACCAGTACAGACCTGGCAGCAAACATCGTAACGCGGTCAAGGACAGCCATGGGCCTCTTCGCTGAGGCGTTGGAACGAGATGACACTGACCTTGACCTGTGGAGGAAAACCGCCAGGCTCAGCAGCGCTCTGCAGAGCTTCCGGCTTGCCAGGTTCTGCCTGGAAAGCGTCGTCACGAACGACAACGACGAGCTGGAAGTGCGACCGGAGCTGTTAGGCCTGGAGGAAACCTTCGCCATGGAGGATCTTCGACGCACGCTTCAGATACTCCGCGATAATCTATCTCTTTCCCTGATCCCAGAGAGGAAGCCACGGAAGGCTCTTCTCAAATTCTGGAAGCGCCAAACAGACGTCTATCCCTACCTTCCCACTCTCCCCGACAAAGTGGAGAGCGTGAGTGCTGCTGACCCGAGAAGAAATCCACTTGGGACTCATACCATCCGCCAAGTGATCGTGCCAGCTGCAAACACGTGGACCGCTGTTGGTAAGGCGATTCTGCAAGTGATAATCGACGAGCAGCAGAATGTCATCGATCTCGGCCCTGGGGCCGCTATAGGGATCGATCTTCCCGCAGGCGACGAGTCTGCCGCAGCAGCAGCCATTGAAGACACCGCTCAACCTCCAGATTCCTCGAAGCCTGGAGAGGACAGAGTCAAATCGCAGGAGCCACAAGACATCGAGATGGCCGAAAGCGCCGATCAGGCGCCAGCTGTAGGGTCGCCTCACGCGACCAAGTCCCAAGAAGCCAGCACCGCTACGGAGGCGGCCGAAGACCAATCCTCCATCGACCATCGAGCGGAAATACAGCTGAAGGAGTCTCCGGAACATCAATCGGGGCAGCGAGCTGAAGCTCCTCGCCAGCAAGAGAACGCAGCTGTTGAAGAGGTCGAATCCAAGCCGTCAGCAGCAGCCTCTCGAAAAAGATCGATCGGAAACGACGAGGCTGCGGACGGGGGAAGAACGAAGAGTAGAAGGATTCGTGCTCGCGAGTCAAATGTCGACGGTTCCATGCAAACAGAGGAGGTTGCATTTGACCAAGCGAAATACTATGAAGATCGATTGGAAGTCTTCTTTGATGCTGACAAGTGGATGTTTGAGACCGTTGGCGCTCTCCTGTCGAAGGTCGGGGTAGAGGATTTGGGGACAATCGACGAACTCAAAAAGCAAGTCTGCCCTATCAACGGCCGTAAGGATCGTGCCGATATATCACAGACCTTTGTCAAGGGAGTCGAAGCTGTCCTTGCTGAAGACCTCCGCAGCGCCGTGATGAACTGGGACGAAGAAAAATCACGCGCAGTGCTTCAAGGAGACAGTTCCACCGCCGTTCAAGATTTCAGAGGGATGAACAGGTCTGGCCTGGCCATCTTCCTCGAACACTCAAGGAAGACCATTCGAAAGCCTGGAAAAGACAAACTCCTCTCTGGAGGCGAGGGACTGCCGGCATTTGTGCATCGCGTTAATGACGGGTGGCTGCACCTGCATGAAGTTGCCTTCGGCTGGCTCGAAAGTCTTCTTATGCCCGAGGCTGGAGTTTATTCTACACAGGACCCTGTGCCGAAGCGGTCTAGCTGGCCTAGCATCGAGTCTACTTACGTGTCTCTGCTGTGGCCAGACGATCTGAAAGAAACCGTGGTACAAATTCTCATCAGGGAAGATGAGTTTATCTACAAGACGATGGCGGGGCGTGTTGGAGAACTCGAGCGACAGATTTTGCGCCACGCATTGGGTTCCCCCTTCGAATATACAGCCAGACATCTTTCAGACATGGAGATGATTCAGACTCTTTTCGAGATCCATCTGGATATATATGCTCTCATCAACAACCCCAATAGCGAGGTCGACCAAGGTACCCGGCTTCTCCAGCGAGATCGTCTGGCCAGATGGGGCACCTTGGCGCGTACTTCAGTCAATCACTTTATGGACCATGGTCCGATTGGAGAATATCGGAAGGTGATCGGCCTCCGTCACTTGTGGTCGTCCACTTTCCACTCCAATATGGCCGAAGACGCTGTGCGCGAGCATACTTTGTTATGTCTTCAAGATCTGAAACGTATTCTGCTCTCACTTGGAAACCCAGTGATCATTCTGATGAACAACGCCATAATGCCCGAGATATCAATCGCGGCGCTAGACCAAGAGATTTCGCGGCTTAATTCCATGGACTTCTTCATGAAGATCTTCGGTTCGGACTCAGAGGATCCTGTTGATCTTATTGAGAGCATCGAACCAATTCTCGAGCCGTCATCGGTGGAATTTATCAAGGATGAATCGGGCGAGCACGTCCAAGGACTTCCGACGCTTCAAATACAAGAAATAGCCTCGTTCCTGGACCGTGCTGACGCGACCATGCGACTCTTCTTGTGGCGCAGACTCGAAGAGGCGTACACGGCGATCAATTACAGCCCCAAAACGGTGTCCTGCTACCTCCGAAGCATCGAGGTCATCATGAGAGAGCTCCGGAGTACGTCTCATCTTGAGGGCTCAACTGATCAGCGTCAAGTCTCTTTGCTCAGGTGGCTGAAATCACTTGATGACCTTCTAAAAAAGACACTCACACAGGTAGTAAACTCGCCAGAGAAGTCCTACGAGTGTGTCGACATGGATCACCTGCGCTCATCGATGTCTGCCGTCGTTCAGCTCACCAAGCTTCTCCACAGCTTTGCCCTCTACGAGGACTCTGTTCGCGTGGGCCAAATATCCCCGCCTGAGATTCGTGGCCCGCTATCAAAGTCACTGGAAAACTTCAAAGACAAATTGCGCGATATGCAAGTTCGCTGCTGGACGCTGCTGTATTCCATGGTGAAAGAAACCATGTCACAGGAAAAGGAGCTCTTCGACACTCCCGTGGATGACCGAGTCCACTTCTTGCGATCTGTACACAATGCCCTTGGCGTCCGTTCCATCTGCAAGCACTCCAACAAGCTACTCCTGAAGCTCATGAAGAAGGAGCTTCTCACGCTGCAGACTGAAGAGGATTATGAATCTGACATTTCTCAAGTGCTATTCGACTTGCATGGACTGAAGTTCTCAGCTTACGATGGCTCCACTGATCACGGATGTCCCCCAGAAAGGCTGGATCGTGACACGGCCATAATGATGATGGACTTCGTGATGATGCAAGCGAAGAGAATGAGCATCAAAGACCTGTCAAAATCGGAGTTGAAACATACCATGGAACAGATGCAGTCGGCAATCGGCATGCCAAGGTCGTCGACTGCTTTGCAGTTCAACCGCCGGGTCTTGTCTGCTTATCTGAAGTCTCCGATTAACCCTTCGCACCTTTTCCGTGCGGTTCAAGGAATAGGCGATCTCTCCATGGTGCCCGTTCCCGCTGAAACCACAAAGATAGCGGAGAAGGGATGGTACTTCCTCCTTGGCTACGCCGCCCTCACTAAATTCCGCTCGCAGAAGCGTCTCAATCCAGTTCCCACCACAGATCTTGATGAAGCTATCTCGTATTTTAAGTATGACTTAGAGCACGGCACTGGAAGGTGGGAAACTTGGTATCGACTTGCGCAGACATATGATTCAAAGCTGGAGGAAGACGTCACCTGGTCCGCAGACAAAATCAACAGCAATAGAACCGACCTCGTCCTTTTGCAGCGGAATGCAATCCACTGTTATTCCATGGCGGTCGCCTCGGCGATCAGGACCGCAGAGCCCTCTCCTGAAGCCCGAGCGATCCTCTCCGACCTCTACACGGACTTTGGAATCCGCATGTACTCGTCTTCACGGGAGCCTTTCTCCATGGGAGCGTTCAGCCTCGCCGATTTCACTCGCCACTTCAGCAGCGGAGAGAATCAACAGATGTACAAGGGACGGCCATTCAAGGAAATGAGAATATATTCCGTATGGAAATTTGCAAGCTACCTGCTGAGGAAAGCGATGGTTGACAAACCTAACCTGTGGATGTAAGCCGCCAACAGGATTACCATCTTTTGGAGATTTTCAGCCCTAACTGTGCTCTAGGAACCACTACATGCTCAGCAAATGTCTTTGGAAGATGTTCAGCTGCGACGACTCCATAAGAGGAAATGCCAATCGCGTTGAAGTCGACGACGTGCTTGATTCCCTGCTCGATGCCATTGAAGCTCTGCCTGAACGCAAAGACAGTCGCTCGGAACCCATCTTCGAGCCTCACTTCAGACTTGTGTCTGTTGTCCATAAGCTCGTTCGTGGTGGTGTTCTTAAGGTAGACGTTACCTCCCACCGCAAATGTTCCTTTTGCTAACCATATTTAGCCCACTGAGGGTAGCAAGACTCTCTTGGCGACCCCGTGGGCGCGGAAGGTTCCACCTCCGGAAGACAATCCAGAGTCCTGGCAGCCCTACATCCTAGAAGTCCTAAAGAACCTGAGAAATGCGGACAAGTCCAACTGGCATCACCGTATTGTCGCAAGGGTATGACCATCTCTCTGATTCTTCTCGTGATACTCAACTAACATTTTCCCAGGCTGCCCACGTTATTTACGACGACCATAAGGACGTTACCGCAGCTATGGGTGCCAAGCACGAGTTTACGCAGCAGATATTCACGAAGACGATGACTCTGCAAGTGTGGAAACCAGAGTTTGAGCGCCCCGGTAGACATTTTGTCTACACCACGCGATATGTATACTTCTTCGTGCACCTTCTTGACCAGCTGAATGATCGCGCAAGCCTTGATCAACTGCTGCGTCGGGTGCGGAAGAGGCAAGGTGATTTTATAAACCACTCGAAACTCTGGGAGGATATATGCATCGTCTACATTAAGGTAGGATATCACTGTATATCAAAATGTAGACAGGTCGAGACTAACGTCTTCTCCTAGCTTATCCGCCGAGCGGGCAACATCCCCGAAGGCCACGAAGAAGGCGTCTTCAAAGGGCTCAGCTGGGACGAGTTCGTGGCCAACACCGCCCGCCTCGAGACCTGGACGCAGGATCCGGCCTCGCACTCGCCGATCCTGGACCTCCTCCGCGACGCCGTGGAGCTGAAGAAGCTCAACAACAACCTCATGAAGGTGACCATGTTCGAGGACCTGATCGCCGACCTCTACGCCCATCTGTACGAGATGTACGTGCCGCAGTTCATCGAGCAGGCCAACGAGGAGAACAAGGAGAAGATGATGAAGGTCGACCACCTTCTCATGCCGACGGCGGCAACGGCCAGCGACGGCGGCGTCGCGGACACCCCGACACCACCTACTTCTGCGCCCCCGTCGGAAGCCCCGGCCCCGCCTCGCGGTCGTACAAAGGGCATCGCCCGGAGGGACATCCAGAAACGGGCTGAGACCATCGTCAACCGCAACCTCATTCCCCGTGCACAGATGGCAGCGAAACAGCAAGCTGCTGCTGCGGAGGGTGCAGAAGCAACTACTACTGCTACAAGTACTACTGCCACCCAGCGGACACCCGGTGCTCCTGCTCCTCCTGCTCCTGCAGCTGCAGCTGCAAGCACTGCGCCCGAACCTGGAGCCGGAAGACCAGCCGGAACACCCGCACCCCTTCCCATCCGGGCTGACCTGCGTGCAGTCCCTGGAGCGGGAGCCGGAGCGGGAGCCGGAGGCGCTGGCGAGGAAGGCGCCTCGGGCATGCAGAGCAGCGCCCCCGGCAGCGTGCACGACAGCGCCGACGACGAGAGCGACAGCGAGCTGAGCGAGATCGACGAGGAGAAGCTCTCCCGGCTCAGTTACGACGAGAAGAGGAAGCGACATGTCCTGTTCCCGAATCTCCCTGCCAGACGAAGATCGCCGGAGCCGATGTCGGAGTTGTCTGTCCAGGATGAAGGGGATGGCGATGTCGAGGCCGAAGGGGAAGAAGGTGACGAGGGTGAAGGTGACGTTGATGAAGCAGAAGTCGAGGGCGACGGCGAGGGCGACGGCGACGGCGACGAAGGTGGAGAGGAGGATGCCGACGACGAGGTCGAAGGCGAAGGCGAAGGTGAAAGCGAGCTACCACCTTCCACGCAGGAGCAAGATCAGGAACCAGATGAGCCCGAGCCCGAGGCCGAACAGACCGAAACGCAGGCGTCGACTTGATCGGGTCTCTTTTTTTAATTAATTAATTAATTACCGTTTCCGAAAGCGATCTTCGATCTTTTATTTTACTATGATCCGTCCAATCCATGTATCCATGAACTTTACACTGTACACTAGCAGATGAGATCCGATCCGGTTCCTTTTTTTCGTTTCATGTTTCTCCTGGCTCTTCTCACGAGGGAGGAAGAGAAAGAGGAAGAGAACAAAGAGAGTGTGGTGAGGGATATATGAACGTAACGGTTCCGTTCACCTGGATAGAGGCGTTACTTGGGTGTCAATCAGGCAGCAAGGGAATGGGGGAAGGTGGAAGGTTGCGCGTGGCAATCATGTATTTATTTAAGACTAGGGGAAGGTCGTTGATCAAATGCTTCATTCAGAATCGAGAGTATGGAAGTAGATTACTATCATCACACTAAAAGTAGGAAAATGTGCAGTACAAGTAAAATCCAAGCCAACGCCATCAAACGCCGAATAGACTATCCAGCCAGGCCAAAAATTAGTATCTCCCGGGAATCACGTTCAGGCCGTTCCACAGACTAGAGACATGCAGGGATCTTGTGAAAGAACGGAAGCGTCATGAAGAAACCATTGGTCGTGACGGTCATGATATCACGCAGATACCAACGTCAGAGAATCCAAGGTTTAGATCTCATCCTCGGGTCCCAGGTCCCACTTCCTGGTTGTCATCTTTCGCTGCTTCTTGAGAGGAGCCTTGGGTGCGGCATTGTTGTCACTGAGCTTCAGGTAGTCCATGCTACGTAGCACGCTGTCAATGTTGCTCTCACTGCCGATCGGGCCGTTGTCGAGGGACGCGCCCTGGCCTGCGACAGTGCTCTTCTTGGCCTGGGTTTTCTTCGTGGGAGAGCGGCTCATCAGTTCACGTTCCAAAGCGGCGATCTTGCGACGCAGCTCCTCGTTCTCCCGCTCCAGCTCTTCGATCCTTTCATCGGCCGAGGGCTGTGGGTCTTCATAGACTACAGAACCATCCAGTCAGCACTCGAAATTAATATATGAGAGTGGGATAACCTACTCTTGATTTCTCGAGAAAGCAGCTCAAGTTTCTTATCGAGATGTTCAGTGCTCCGACCGATCTAAAACCCATTAGGCTCAAGTCCAGGCTAGAGGACAATACGCCGCTCACCTGTTCATCCAACGCAAGCTGCCAACGCCTTCTCTCTTCTTCCATCCTTTCATCCATTTCGGCCCAGCATTCTTCTCGGACATCCTGCTCGATCATCAGGCATCTCTCTTCTGCTGCCTTCAACTTCATTTCAGCTTCTGCACGCGCAATTTCTTCCTCGGCTAACTTCACGGCCAGGGCATTATATTCCTCCGTTATGCGGGCAATTTCCTTCGCAGCAGCCTCCAACTCCTCAACAGGCACTGTGTGCGGAGTTGATCTCCCACTGACCCTACTAGAGGCACTGGACAGAATTGTGGTCGCGACAGATGGCATTCGCGGAACAGTAACCTCCCTAGCTAGGGCAGCGTAACGCAGAATCTGCGAGGTTGCGTTGAAGTCTCCTAACGGATCGGCTGTGACAATCATGATGGCTTTCTGTGGATGCCGATGAGATGCCACCACCTGGTTATGTGTGGGGAATGAATTCGAGAATAGCAGTTCGGTAAGCTTGCATTGTCTGAACGGGACCAGAGCGGTCTAGTACGGTTAGTCGCTGGATATCTTGCCGAAATCATTATAAACTTACCTTTCCATCTTGGATGTCGCTCTGCATCTGCAGGCACTGCCCAAGGTACATCAAACTTTCGTTGATCTTTCCAGCCTCAGCTAACGTGGCACCGGCGGTCTTCGCCGCTCTTGCTCGTTCAGAACCTGAGATCCGCATTAGTGGCTGTGCAGATCAGATTGCCGGCTTGATGTACTCACCGGCAAGGTCGACCACCGTCAAGGTGGTTCCCGTCCATGTCTCTTCTCCATATCTCTTTCCCTTAACCTTCTTTCTGACCTCAACGCAAAAGAAACCGTGGCTTCGAGAGCTAGCGCTGTTGCTTCCGGTTCCAGTAACCCGGCGTTCCATAAGGCCGGTTTCAAGAACCATAAGCGCTTCTTCGTAGGTTCGGCAAACGACCTTGCGCAGGCCTGCAACAACCTTGCGGTCTGGGGAGTTCTCGGTCGACTTGAAAATTAAAGGACGTCTCCGATCCTTCTGGTTGATTCCCTGTCGTGCCCCCGGGCCCGGTGGCATGGAAGGACACAGGAGATCGTAGATACGGTCATTATAAACTTCGTACATCGAGACAAGGACCACATGCTCAGCCCTCGAATCGACATCGATCGCAAGGTGGCTAACATCGGGGCCTTGGGGTAGTGCGCTTGGTCGTGGGAGCGGGTGACGTCTCGGGATAGAGGCAGGGATGGTGTCCTTTGAATTACCAAATCGTAGTTTAGCAACACTGGACCTAATTCTATCTGAAATGCCGTACGGGGAATTTGGAGGTGCAACGCGGGTAGTTTGCGTATTGCCATTGTCCAAGGTGCAGGTCCTAGACCAATCACACTTTGCAGGGGAAGCAGGACTGCTGTTCTCCAGATATTGGGTGCCAGGAATTACACGAGAGATTTGAGGATACAGTCGACGAGCAAGGGGATGCATTGTCGGGCTTTTCTGGTAGAATCCAGGGTAAAGAGGGTTCCATACCGTCATAGGGGTCTGAGCTCTCGAAGAGGTCATTGGGGTTTGAGCCCTTGAGTTCCTGCTGCGGTCCGAGTTCGGGTCGCCATAAACGCTCTCGAGAAATGACTGCGCGGAGAAAATCTGTGCTTCTGAGGGATCCGATGCGGCCAAGGAAGAAAGGAGGACCTGGTCCGTCAAGGCGTCCGAGCTTCGGATATTGGAAGATAGAGACCGGAAGATAACGTCAAGAGCCATCTGTGTAAGACCTCGCTGCGTCTTCGATCCGAAGATAGTATGACTCTGCGAGCGGTTTATCAGCAACTCCTCCATGCAATATCCAAGTACTCGTTCATCAGACCTTTCCGCTTCCCGTCACTCCCAGTGTTGCTACCATGCCATCTCGGCCATCACAGAGCACGCCCTCAATCAGGGAATCAATCCCCGTGCCCTTGAAGACGTCCAGCTGTGAAACATTTTCTTCGAACACTTTGGTAAACGCAAACTTCTCAACGGCACGTTTCCTCGAGTCGTTTGGCGGCTGCAGGATGATCTGAGTCGGACTGGATCTGGAAACGCCATTTTTCACCGTAGTAGTAGTCTCCGGAGGCTCGACTGTCAAGAATCGCTCCGCATGTCCATCCTGCTGCTGTTGCGCATATGGCGGGCGCAGACGGAGATAGACTTCGAAAAGCGAAGCTTGGCTCGGGGAAGACTTTGGCGGGTTCATACTGGCAGCATGCGGATAGAGCTTGTGGAGACGAAGAGCGACAGAATACCCTTTTGGTGAAGAGATAAGAGGACAAGCTGTGGCTTGAAGCAGCGGCAGGGCCTGCTACGCTCGACGATCTGGAGTCCGGCGGCTGTTGTTGCATGTTCCCAATCGGGCAAGCGTGCTGTCGTCACGGCAACGCCCGTCCGAACCCAGCCCTAAGCCCTAAGTCCGGCTAAGCCTCGTCACAGCCACGCGAGTCCGGATGTCCATCACGGCTCAAGGGAGATCGGCGAAGATGGCGGCTCTTTTCGAACGTTCTCTATCGAATGAGGGGATCGATCCAGCGTGCGAGCGACGGGCCGGGACACAGCCCTGCGGCATGCTCGTACTCGCTTACAGTCGGCCCCGATTCCCCGATCCTCTGGTGGAGAAGCTGGGCGTAGAAGTGCCTATGGAATTCCCCCAGATCCTTTAAGCCTGCCATACTATCGTGTTCGTCTTCGATAACTGGCCGGAAGCATTCAGCTCGTCTTGGGGTATTTCCCTGTCTCTGGCCGTCTGCCCTCGGCGCTTTTCTAGGGAGAGTAACTTGCTATCTTATCTGTGTGATAGCCACCAAGGTACAGAGTACTCGACTTAGCAGACAATCTCCTCCAGTTGATATTAGTTTTTGTTCGGACAATATGACGGAGCGGAGGGGGACTCATTAGTATCTTAGCATGGAACGCTGCTTCTTCTTCTTCTTCTCCTGACAAGGTCAAGCACAGCCCAACTGGAGAAATGAGGGGTCCCCGTTGGGTCTCCCGCGCTTCGCCTCGTATCCACACCACTTGGCTGACCCTGTGCGGGCGTGCCTCTAACGATTAACCTCGTACTCTGCGCGAATAAGAGGCTTCTCTGGCCCCAATGGGTATTTGTTCCGTCAGGCGGGTCCGTGGCTTTGATGCGGGATATCGTCTGCGGCATGCCGATATTCCCCGCCCATTCCACTTTCGCGTATACGAGCTGATGCCGATAGCCCGAAGACGTGATGTTACTAGGTATATAGATGGGTTCCATGTTCGCCGCATTTTTCCATTTCCTGGACCTTCGATCCTTGGGATGGATGCGGTGAAACGATAGGATTTCCCGACCCAGAAGCAAGTTGGGTTGATTTTATATAATTCCTATATCCAAGAATCACCATCTATCGGGAGTTGCCAAGGTAGGAATACGCCATAATGCTTGAGCCAAGATCAGAATACCGTAGGTCTAACCGATCAAGTATCTGACGATGTCTATCTATCCTAACTTCTTCAAGAGCCAGGGAGCTACTGGTACTACGCGCCCAACAAAGGCGCACCGGTTGCCTTTGCGATCGTGTTCGCAGCATCTGGCTTCGTACACGCCTATCAGAACTTGTTAGTACTCTCCCTTCGATCTGTCACTTTTCCGGCCTAACCAATCACTTATAGTAAATATCGATGCTGGAAAGTAACCGGTCTCCTGCCCTGGTCGGCGGCACTCTTCTGCGCGGGATTCATCATGCGAGCGCTGGGCGCATTCGGGGAATGGGATAACCTGGGCATCTTCATCGCGAGCAATGTTCTTCTTCTTGCGGGGCCGTGAGTAGGGACCATATCTCCCCAGATAGTATACATCAGTTTTTCTTCGTGTCTTGAGACTGACAAATAATCAATCGCACCTAGACCCGTCTACGAAGTCGCCAACTACTGGATCCTCGGCCGCATCCTCTACTACATCCCCTACCAATCCCCCATCCATCCGGGCCGCGTCTTCACGACATTCATCTCCATGGGCGCCGTCATCGAGGCGATCACGGCCAACGGCGCCGTCCGCGTCGCCAACACCGACAGCACCGAGAGCCAGCAGAACACGGGCAAGGCGCTGCTCAAGGCGGCGCTGATCCTGCAGCTGGCGCTCATGGCTGGCTTCGTCGCGCTGGCGGCGAAATTTCATTATAACTGCTCCCGGGCGGGCGTGCTCAACGGCAAGGTGAGGCGCGCGCTGTACGTCCTGTACTGCAGCTGCACGCTCATCACGGTGCGCACGATCTACCGCACGGTCGAGTACTTCACGGCCGCGAGCCTCAACATCACCGATGTGGAGGACATCAGCCCCATCCTCAAGGACGAGTGGTTCTTCTGGGTCTTCGAGACGGCGGTCATGCTCAGCAATACCGCCATGATGAATGTGTTCCACCCCATGCGGTCCCTGCCCCGTTCCAACAAGGTCTACCTCGCTACGGATGGCGTGACGGAAGTTGAGGGCCCTGGTTTCAAGGACCGGCGTCCGTTCATTCTTACCCTGGTTGATCCTTTCGATATTGTCGGTATCTTCTGCAAAACGAAGGGTCAGGAGAAGTACTGGGAGAATGATGGTGTTCAGAATGACACGAGGACAGGAAAGACTACATCTCAGTTGAACCAGGAGCAAGTGTAGATAGATTGGGTAGACTCTGCTTATATATCCTAGAGCTGAATTACCAAAAAAAATTGGAGGTAGACAAACTGAGATGTGTAAATCCTTTAGTAATGTTCATACATATTCTTCTAAAGCGAAGTCCAGAACACTACCACTCGCTGGTCCTGGTGACTTTGGCTCGCTTTGCCCCTTTAAGCTGTAATATCTCCTCTCTTTCCTTTATCTCATGTCGTACTCATCTGCCATGTGCTTCCGATCAGCATGAAGGACATGGTTACAGGTCCTAGTATTCTAATACTACAATTTTTGCGAAGGAAGAGAAAATAGCAGCAATAATAATAGCTCTTGAGTTTTCTAAATGTTGCTCCTTGAGAAACATTCCCATCTTTCTCCGTTTAACGAATCTTCCTTTCCTTCTCACAGACTATAATCGCCGTCTGTGGGGTTTTATACATTTTTCCCTCCAGTAACAATTTCCCTCTCCTTTCCACAGACGATAAAAACTGAAAAATGAAAAGAGTATATTATAGAATTTCAGCCAACAGACGTTTTCCTTAGGCCTTCACGGTGTTCAACGCAGAGCCCCGACTACGCATCCAGCTGAGAAACTTGTCCTCATCAAGATGCTGCTCGTAATTCGGCACCTCGACGGTCACCTTCTTCCCACATTCCGGGCAGTCACCAAAAACATCCGCCGGATACGGGTGGGACTCAGCAGCACACGTGGTTATGTTGCCAGAAACGCATTCCCTCCACTTCTGTTCCGCCGCACGGGTTTGGTCCATAAAAATAGGACCGGGGCCTGCCACCTTCTTCAGGGAAATCTTTAACGATTCTGCTTGTGGCTTGTATAGTCCTGCGGAGTGAGGGTAGGTCTGGCAGAGGTCCATGACCCGTTTCATCGACGTGTCAACGTTTAATGAGCAACGAGGCGACCCGGCGGAGTCCACCTCTGCAGCCGCTTGGAGAAGACAGTAGAAGCTGAGCTGAAGGAGACGGAGCTCAACTTCGAGAGAGGGAAGCTTCTTTGATTCACAATCCGCAATTTCCTTATTGAGTTTATCGATATTTTCCTGCCCATGGGCCTTAACGGTGCCGCAAAGAGAGCCGGCAAGGAATTCCACCTGGTAGGAGGAATCATTAAAGGTTCTCAAAACCCTCACTATTTCGAGAAGATCCTTGAGGAATACATGGCGAGCTCTGCGAAACAGAAGATCAAACCGCAGTTTGAATTGCAGATTGTACGCGGGAAGGAGGTCTCGGTTTGGGTAAAGCTCCATCAGGCGGCTGAGATTCTCTTCAGCTGGGATGACGAGGTTCTCTAAACTAGAATTAGCTCAACTCTACCACAAACCTCGATTTGGAAGGGCGACTATACCTCTAACCTCTGTTATATGATCCTGGACCTCTGTGAGTCCTCTGAAACGCTCAGAAATCAGTTGCTGGTTAGCCGCATAACCGAGCGGAGACGATCGCAGTCCTTGCTGAAGCAAGGGAAAGCTATTCCGAAGCATAATTTCGTGGTAAGTGAGTTGTTTCCCGAGCATTCCCATGCTCTGTCCCATTTTCGTGATGAGCTTGTCCGCAACCTCCGCGAGTTTTGGGATCCCTGTCTGCTCTTCTCGAACGGGCTTTCCACATTCCGGGCAAGTGAACTTTTCCAGTTTATCAGTGCAGATCGAACCATCTGATTCCTTATTCGTCTCTTCAGGGTTGCGGACATTGGAAATCTCTGCGTTGCCGTCCAGGTAGTCCAGCTCGATATCGTGACCACAAGGAAGATTAATAACAGGAATTGCAGGATAGACGCCTGTGTCGCATTTGATGCAATTTGCCGGAGCCTTTTTACCACAGAACACAGGGAGTTGATGACCGCATTCATCACGACACACATAGGTGTAATCGTTGCAAGGGGGCAAGTATGGGCCTAGACAGCACAAGACGGAGATTCCTTTGCGATGGTCGCAGCCGTAGGTTATGACCTGCGTACACGGGTAACAGGGCTCACTGCATTTATTTTGGCATTTGCCGTGGGAACAGCGGCGTTCGCAAGGATGCTGGCATGGGGGACATGGGCTAGTACCATGGCAGCTATATAGGGAGGTAACTTGTCAGACAATGAACTGTATAGTATGTAGATTGGAACAAAAAAAAGACTTACTCGAAACCACACTTGTGGGAGCACGAGAGCTCCCTGTCGCACTTGCCAACACAAGGAAGATGACCAGATTCATGGCATCGCGTGCATGTGCCTTTGCATTTGTGGCCGCAGGGGAGCAATGTCGAGCAATTCTCAACACAAACAGGCTCCTTGTCCTTCTCGTCACACTTGATTGCAAGCTTATGGCCGCATTCCAAGTCTACTTCTTTCACAATAATGTTGCATTTAATGGTAGCACCCCAATACTCGAGATCGCAAGTGACGATTCCAACGTGACCGCAATCGAGTGTCGTGGTTCCTTTCTCGGCAGTACACGTACCACAATCTTCACCACAAGCCTTCTTGCAAGGGTGGCCGCAGCCTGGATGAATCTTATTGCAGATTTCTTTGCATTTTATGTCCTTTGTTCCATGAAGCTCAGGGGGATGACATCTGACTCAACGTGTTAGCAATAGAAAAACAGGGCATCAGGGAATACGCACTTCTCGGTACAGGTGTGTCCACAGGGAAGCGTTACTCCACAAGGAGCCTCACACGGAGGTATAGCATCAAAGTCGGATGGCTCTTTGATCTCGAACACGGTCTCGCAGTGTTTCGGTTTACGGGAACAAGGCGTCATACGAAGGGAGCTACCAAGTCGGCCAGTTTCCTTGAAGATGTTTCTAATCCAATCGTTGGTGAATCTGATCAAGATAGGTAAGTAGAACCTAACTCACATAACATCCTTCCACATTGGAACTTGTTCCAAGCATTTGGAGTTTCCGAATATATAGAAGCCGTCACGAGCTCTGCTACAAGCAACATTGATGCGATTTGAGGTTTTCAGGAAGCCCGGGCGATTCTCGACGTTGCTGCGAACAGTGGAAAGGATAATAATCTTCGCTTCCTCACCCTGAAAGTTATCACTAATATATATTAGTGATAACAATCGGCGACATCCCGAGGGGATACTCACATCGTTGAGACACGGAGCATGTCAATCATGTCCACATCGACGCGCCCCTGACTCTCAAGATCACTCTCTTCCAGAAAGCCTTCATCGACAAGCGTCTCCTTGTCCCTATCACTCAAGTAGAGGCTAGCAGTGGAGTGTAGGCTTCGCACTAACTCGGCAAGTTGTCCGTTGTATGGTGTCTAAATTTGTCAGCCTTTCACACACCAAGTCACAATGCTGAAGCAGACTCGACTTACCAGAACAGCGATATCTCCAAGTCCGTACGAGTTTGTGTTTATGAGGTATCGAACAAGTCCGCATACCATTTGCACCTCAAACTGGTTGCAAAAAGACTTAGTCGTGCCGGAAGATGCTGCCGATTTCTCTTCTGGAGAACTATGATCGAGCCAAAAAGTCCGGTAAGATAGACCACCAACTTCAGGATGAGAGAATGTAGATTCATGATCGATCAGGAAAGGATAAAGTGTCTTTCTAACACAAGCCGAAATATCAGGATGCATTCTGCGTTGGATGGTCAGGCGTGAATGTGGAAGGGTCCTGATTCCGGAGTTCGCGTCCATCAGCCGTTCAAAAAGAGACTCATCCAGTCGATATTCCCGCCCAACATTAGTCTCAAGAGATAAGGACTGCTCTGCAACCTGAGGTCTGTAAATCTCATGTGTTAATATGCTTCATACACGGCAGTTGACAGAGAAGACTTTACCTGAGCTGCAATGGATCGCCGATGAAGATCGCATGCTTGATGGATGGAAATAGTGTGCACAACGTATGCGCTTCCATGACTTCTCCGGCCTCCTCACATATAACAACTTCCAGGTCCAGTTGACGCAATAGATCCCAGTTTGATGCGCACGCTGTCGTAGTCATTCCAATGACTTTTTGTTTCTCAAGGCAGCGTAATTCTGTAGACTGACGAGTGGCTTTGACTTGACGAACGGCTTCCTGATGCTTAAAGTGGATATCAATGATGTTCCTTGCAACTGCCTTATGATCTATTTCTTTGGCCCACTTAGCAATCAACGCCTTCCTCTCCGAAAATGACAATTTCCAAATGTTTTCTTCGGCCAATTGGCTGTTCGTGTGCGTCTTTGAAATAATATCCCGGAGAACCCTGGCCACGATCTCCGAGTTGGTAATGGAATTCTTGCCGTCCGGGTCATTCTGGCCCAAGAACGACGCAAATTCCTCAGTCAACCTCATGTCAAACAGTTTGAGGTCTCCGCCAGAACTCCAAAACACGTAAGGAAACGCCGCAACCTTTCTAGCCAGACCTGCTTTGTGGAGACCATCGTCTGGGCGCGCCGCAATCACTAATTGCTTAAGGATTGGATGATAGCGTTCGTTTTCTTCCAGGTGGCGTGCGATAGTAAACCACCCAACCCTCTCAGGGGTATTGACAGAATCGCAAATGTCGGTTCCGTCGGTGGACAAGCCTATTTGATTGTCAGCTATCTACACGAAAGAGCAATAACCGTTCATATACTTACTTCTGACCTCGTGGAGAACTTTGCAACGCTCAATGCGCTCTTTCTCTGTGCTCTTTTCTGACATGACAAGAGTTCTGAGGTTGTATTTAGCAATCCATCCCTCCTTGCTACCGCACCCGATGCGGGCAATCTGACCGATGCCTTGGTCAACAAGATCTTTGAGAAACGAGTCCAGTGCGTGGTTCGTCATGCAGACCGCAAGAATCGGTTTCTCTCTAGACGGTCCAGTCGCGAGGATGGCCTTTGTGAGTGCTACTCCGAGGAACGTTTTCCCTGTTCCAGGAGGGCCTTGCACGAACGCAATTTCATTTGTGAGTGTCTCCACAAAAGCCTCCGCTTGACCTTCATCGAGAGTTGTTTCCGACTTGATGACTTCGAGAAATTTCTTTTTGTCTTTGATCAGATCGCGTAGACGATGTTTCTCTAAGGATGGATTTCCCCTGTTATTCTTCCGAATTGCATTGCAATCGAGAACAGAAGATTCTTGGACTGCGTAAGATGGAGGGCGAGATCCGACATTCTCTTCCTCAATGTTGCGTGGAGCAAAGTAGCGAGTAAATGCAAGATCACTACTCGAAAATTCCTGGATCCTCTTCAGGACAGGGTAAAATCCGCTCAGAAGATGTTTCGGGAATTCGACTAAGACGAAGCGGCCGGTATATATTTTCTGAGCGTAGAAGACCATACGAGTAATGTCTTCTTCGCAATCCTTCTGGGCAAAGAGCAACTGGATAGCGGCTATTGAAGAGGTTAGAATTGATCCATGATCCTCCGCAACAGAGTTTAAGCAACTTCCCTCTCACGCCATTTCCGCCTCGAATCTCCATTGATTCTGTGCACTGAGGCAGAAAGACCTCAAAGAACGTGGCGGACAGGCTAACGCCATCATCGTCAAGCCCAACAGCGGCCATAAGCATGCCCTTCTCGAATCGTCCAGACGTAAACATTTTACGTCCTCTCATGCTTTTAGGGCAGTTGTAGCTGAACTGAACAATTAGGCCCTTGCGGTCCTCGAAGCGGAGATCCTCAAATTGCGCTCCCCAGTACATATAGTACCGATTACCTCCTGGTGTTTCTTGACATGGTTCGTAATCCTCCGGTGGTACCTCGGTGGAACATAGTTTCTGTGCCGCAGCATAGACACAGTCTTTGAGCCGCTCGACATTATCGTGACGAAGCTGGCGGAAAAGTGTATCTATAATACGTTCGGGTCCACGATCGAGGAAATGAGGCTTGTTGAATCGCTTGTAAGGCATGTAAGGAGCTCTCAACGAGAGTATCTCATCTGTAGTTGGAAGAATCCGGATGTCGCGGACGTTGATGAAGTCGTTGTCGTGCCTGACGCCAGCAGAGGACAGACTTCCAGGCCCATCGTTCTCGAAACACTTTCTGTTCTTTGGAACGAGACGGGGATGGTAAGAGAGGTAATTTGGGGTAGCAGGCACCGTACGAGGTCTTGGACGGCCATCTCTGCAGACGACCTCTGAAGGAGGTAACTCGTGGGCACGAATATTCGTCTCCATAGCCGATGTTCCAGAACACTGTAGAGGAGACAGAGTTTGGAATAAAAAGGATGATTAAAGCAGAGTTATCCCGATAGAATGATTGATAACTTGAGGGGTAATCCCCACTGAATCAGATCAGACTACGGGACGATGATCTGAGGCAGGAACACAAGGAGTGCTTGGTAGATGCACAATTTGTTGGATAATTGCTAAGAGGAACATTCAATAAGTGGAATACTGAAGAACAGACTTTGTCAGGACAAGATTGGTGCAAAGAAGGCGATTTATGGAGATGGAGAGCTGGGTGAGATGTGTGGAAAGTGGGAAGATGAAGGGGAACACAAGCGAGAAGTTGGGAAGGCAGGAAGTGAGCGACCGATATTTGCCACCACTCTAGAACACAAAGAACAGAGAACTGGAGGCTGGGACATGAGTCACAACAGGTGCTGTGCAGGGAGGTGTTGATGTTGAGGTTGTATTGTCGCAGGCACGCTCAATATCGCTCTCAATGCCCGCCGGGCCCGCCGGCTAAGGACAGCGATGTCATTACGAGACCACCAGAACAACCAAAGGTGAATGCAATGAAGGAACAAAGAAATGAAAATTCAGACTGGGGCAATTGGAAGGCGGGGTTCTGGGGAGTGAACAGTAGTTCACATGTGGCCTTTCACTGTTGTTCTGCCCTAAGGATCCCAACTGGAGCTAAAGGCAAGAGCAGGTGACAGAATGGCTGCCCTCGCAACAACAATTGCAAGCAACAGGTGCTGACAAGCAACACAGCTGTATATTTCTACATGATGCTTCTATTACTGGTTGGTTCCCAGTGAAGGGTGAATGCATCCGCGACCTGGTCTATTGGCAGATCTTGGACTCGAAGTAGAACTCAAAGGAGCCATAGCAAGGAAACACTCAAAATTATGGAAAGAACACCAGCCAAGGAGTCACAGGTAGAATACTGTCTCAGGAGATTCCAAGGCTCCTAGACAACTCTCTAGCCTGTTAAGCATTGGCGTTCGAATACTAGAACACGCTCCTACAACAGGACCAAGAGTAACGAAATATAAAGGTATAGTATAAACCAATCCTTGACAGCAAAGTAAAGAATAACGACAGAGGTTAGATTACATCTAGTCTTAATCAAGAACCGGGCCATGGCTGATAATTAACAAATTACTCCCAACACCTAAGTTCAATTCGATCCAGAGTTTGTCAAGTTTTGATTGTTGGAAGATGAGACATTTGAGCACACTCGGGTGGAAATAAAAAGGGTTTTTAACTTAAGACATCGACGAAGGAAAAGGGGAATAGAAATTACGTGGTTCGACTAACTCGCCTCAGAACTCAAATAAGAAACAGCTGCGTGTTAAGACCCATATCGCTCCCGAATACGAAATGTCAGACTGGGGGTGACAATGGACCTAGGACCGGTAAGGACAAGGTAATGCTGCGCAGCTTCATTAAACCAGCGAATTAACCACAGTAGAACAGTAAGAATTGCATGGTAAAAGAAATACCTAGTCAGATTTGCTCTCAGAAGCAGCTTTCTTCCGTCCACGTTTTGGCTTCTCCACAGGAGCCGCATCTTCGGTGGTCTTGGGTTCCTCTGAAGCGGTGGCTTTCTTCCGACCACGCTTTGGCTTTTCCTCACCGGTCTCCGTTTCTTGTGCGCTAAGAGCTTTGCGACCCTTCTTTGAGGATTTCTGACTGGTATCATTCACTTCGTCTGTTCCAGCGCTGGCATCAGCTGATTTGCGCTTTCTTTCTTTCTGTTTTTGCTCTGCTTCTTTTTCGGTCTTTTTCTCTGCCTTCTCATCCACAACGGCCGCAGTTTTTGGTGGTCGACCCCTTTTAGAGACAGGCTTCGTCGGTTTAGGAGATGTTTCAGCTGCTTTGCCATCATCCTCATCTGCTGCCGGTTTGCCGTGGTCCTCCTTTTTGGCCTTCTTTGCTGCGGGCGCCACGGTGTCGTTCTTGGGCTTTCCATCAGCCTTTCCATCAGCGGCGCCACGGCCGCGCTTCTTTGGCTTTGGACTCTCCTGCTCTATGTCACTCTCTCCATCCTTCGCCTACACTTACGTCAGCAGTCGCGGACTGGCAACCACGGACGAAAGAAACTAACCTCAGCTCCGGTCTTCTTTTTCGGCTCACGCTTCCGGAATCCCGTCATTCCAGGTCTGTTAAACTCAGGGTCCTTAAGTCCTTGTCAGCGTTGATATATTTTGGAGCGGGACACCCATGTCTTACTCCTTTCCATTCAGAGTCCGCGACATGGCCCTGCTCCAGAGCCTTGCGGACCTTTGCCTGATTCTCGGGAGAGAGCTCTTCGTAGCCATCCAAAAGAGTGTAATCTATCTCTCCACTAGAACCCGTCAAAGTCTCTTTGAGATTTGCGATAATTTTAGGAGTGACACATCCCCTTAGGTGACTGTTAACCACACTGAATATGGAAATGATGCGCCATTGTAGGAAACTTACCAGTGTCTCCAGAAAAATGACTGGAATCTTTCATTGTCAACCCAAGTACCGAGGCGGAGCTCGCCCTTCATGATCTTGATTTTCTCATCTTTGCACTCTTTGTTCTGGCATCCAGCGCGGCTAGTGGAAGCCTCCTCTATCAATAAGCATTAGCTTTAAATCAACATACCGTAGTCGGCTGAAGCTCCCTCCTCTATAAATTTGAATCAAGGTGTAGAAATAATAACAGGGGATATCATGGTCTTAAATGCGAATACCGAATACAGGAAGGCATGGAACACGAAACAAGGTATCACAGAGATAGTGTTTTTCCATAGTTTCAGAATATGTCAAGTATCAAAGACGACGACAACGGGCATTATTAGAGAGAGCACTTACCCAGGCGATAAGTAGGCATGTTTACCTAGAGGAAATGGCGCGTTCGTTCCGCTCTTCCAAACGCGACAACAAGCAGCTGTGGCGGTGCTCTCGAAGAAATCAAAGACAACCAGGACTTCTCAAATGAGCAGCTTCTTAAAAAGGTAACAGTGATTATTGAACGTAATAATTCAATAATCAGATATCTGGGATAGACGATGGACAGAAGACAGGAGGTAGCCGCGCTGGTTGTTGTTTGAGTTGGGGTAGGTCCTGCGTTGGTCCACGGAAAATCTTTAAGACCAGTGCCGCAAGATGCTCAGACCACTAGTTCCTCCCTACAGTAGTTATCTCTCAGCAAACAAAGAGTGTAATGGAGCACTCCCACGGTTGTCTTACAAAGAAATTAGGAATAGAGAGCAATGACAAAGAAGCTATTGTTGTATAACTACTATCGTTATAGTCATTTGGAAGGCGTATGGAAATGTAAAAGGGAACAGACAATGAACTGGAAATTAAAAGTGTCTAGCTATAAACGCATGTATTGACTTCAACATGCTAATAAATCTTGATTCGTTATTGCTGATTAACGATAAATTAATGAGCTGCGCTAATACAAATTCTGAAGTCATCTCAAACACCAGCGGTACGCATCCATCCAACTAATCCGTTCTACCGGTCAAAGCCATACTCGCTACTGGAGGCTATTGCGACTCGCTACTTGTCGCAGCAGATAGGATCTTTTTCAGAGCGGTAATATGCTTTCGAAGCATAACCACAGCTCCTAGACTGAGACGAGCAACGAATGGAGATGCCACAGGCCCCCCTTTCACAGTACCGTTGTCACGCGTGGAATTGTGATGTTCAATCATTCTGTCTGCCTCTGCAATTGCCTTCTTGAGCAGCTGGGGTCGTTCCGTTTCCCCATTCCCTACTGGCCCCGGCAGGTAATGCCATGCTAAGACGTCCTCGAAGCTGGGAATAGAGTTTTCCAAAGCATGTTTGATAAAGCTTCGAGTCATGACAAAGGCTTTCTCCGTATACTGAGTGGACTCTATTCGACTATCACCTTCCGATGCAAACGCTTCGTAACCTGCCTCGTCTAAACAGAATATTAGCAAACGCTAATGAATACGGAGCAGCGGCTGAGAGACATACTGTAAAACGGGTCTTTCACCAGCACCAACCCCATAATAGAAACTAGAATCTGCAGAACAGTCGATCTTGTAGGATTCCAATTTTCGTCCGGGTTCTTTGGGGGCCAGGTCCCAAGGATACTGAGGCAGATTTTTCCATCTTCATACATATTGGGGTTTATTCTGCCCATGCCGTTGGTCCAAGAGTGGAAAAATGTAGCCGGAGGTGTGTTGGGGAAGTTTTCGTCAAAGTGGAGATCAATAACAAAGGGTGCATATTCGTAAGGAGTGCCTTGCGGGCCAATTATAACAACTCGCAAAAGGTCGATTCGTGATTCCCACGTCCGTGCAAAGATACCCTGAGGTAACGAAGACTCAAGGATCTGATATTCTTTCCTGATTCGCCGAAGTCGCTGTGTATTTGCTTCTGAGGTGCTTGTACGAAGGAAATGATGATTGGAAGGAGGCGACGTGTCCAAGATGGCAAAATTGGGAGGGCACGAAGCAGGTTGGCTAGCATTCAGGATTGCCAGTCCATTGTTAGGGGGCGCGGCAGGCCCGGTCTCATTGGAGACCTTAGGCTCCTCTCCCGCGTTCGAATCGGGCTGATCGGCAATTTTTATCTCGGTGACTTCAGGTTCATTAATGCCATTATCATTGTCATCATTTTCATCCTCTGTCATCCACATTTCGTCACCACTATCCGTATCAAGGCGCTGGCCGCCTTCATACTCAATCGTCTGTATAATTGGTCTGTCATCAGGTTCATAAAATTCGAATTCTTCGTCATCCATCGGGTCTGATGGCCCACTAGGAGCCGTAGCGTCGTCATCGAGAACCATCAAAATCTTTTCTAGAGGGACACGAACATCACGACATTCCTGGAGTCCTCCGAGTCGAACGGTGATGGTGCCATCAATGTCAAGAGATATTATGTGTCCGATCCAGTCGATCGGGTGACTGAGACTGAAATCCTCCCTTCGCACACTATGTCGCGGTGGTAAAGGGCTTGGATCAATATCAACAGAGTTTTTGAACCAGTCCAATTCAACAAGGACACTCTTTAAGTGGTCGAGGTACATGTTCGTCTGAGTAAAGTTGGCTGGGAACAGGTAACTCAGAAGACAGGGACCTGCCCCTGTTGGAGATGGATGTGAAGGGGTCTGTGGTATATTCGAGTGATGGATTCTCTCCGGGACCAGTAGAACCATTTCCCCTCTCGATTTGACCAAGCCAGGATGAGTAGTCAACTCGTACATGGAGACATCTGTAATCTCGTCCCCAAGGTCACCCAGGACAGACGTTGGGCTTAAGACGTTGCCGTTATGGAGCAGTTCAACCTTAGGATCTCTGTACCAACGGACTGAAGCAATCCGTTCCTTGCTGTTGACAGATTGTACGACACCTATTTTCTTTGGCCGTAGGATAACGCGGTTTCGAGAAGGATCGGAAGGAAAATCTAGCGGTCCAGGGTTATTGCGGCTAGTATTTGCAGGTGTCACAGTCTCAATCTCTTCTTTCAGAGTGACCAACTCTCCTGGCCAAACCTCGTTCTCAAGGCCCGAAAACTTGTGTAAAGAAGAAGCGGTTTCTGTGGTGACACTAAGATCCTGCCATTGAACGGTGACTTGCGTCTTACAGGAGACAATTTTGAAGATATTGAGATCATACCCAAATGTCTGATCCTTGGGAATAGGGTCAAACTGTGGATATTTCGCAGCGGCGACCGCGGGGTCTCGAAACCGGACCCTGTCTCCAATACTGAGATATGAACCACACTTGACATTTCGTTCCTGTGAATTTGCTCTGGGTAATCTCCCATAATCGTAAGTCATGGCGTGTCCTTGCAACGTAGAAGCTCTGATCACTTCGCTGGTTGGGCCGAAGAAAGGAAGTCCCACAGTGAAGATATTCGAGCACAGCCAATCCACATGCACGTCCATCGGTGGGGTAGCTAGGACATGTCCTTCTGGGTCCTCGAGATCGGTCGAGGATCCCGAAATCCACTGGCCTCGTCTCAGATTTTTATGTGTTGTCTTGACAAACTGCCCTGGATACAGCGTCTCCGACGGTATTGTCATATCGATGCTGCTAGAGTCTTCCGCGTGTAATCTGGTCGGGAGGGACTCGTGACCGCTAGGAAGGGATACGATGGGTTTGGAGCCAACAGAGAGGGGAAGCTCGAGGACATAAGGGTTCAACGGGGACACCACTTTTTGGTTAGGGAGCATTAATATCACGTCCCGATCAACTTGCTGTATAATTCCCACTTTCTGGCGATAAATGATATAGTCGCCTTCCCGGAATTCATCGGAATCCATTAGCTCTTCGGCAGGGATGTCGTGCAGCAATGGAGGAACATCACGCTCATTGCTGTCCACGTCGTGCTGGTCTGCTGAGGACTCGGAAGGCCGCGGAGGTTTTTCTGAAAATCGCAGCGCACCATATTCTCCTGTTTTTGGATCGATTGATCTAAATGCAATGGGTTCAAGGGTACATTTTGTGGACGTGCTGATTACTGTGCCGCTCATAGTATCCCTTGGATGCCGCTTTACGATATGGCCAATCTCCAATGGTCGATCGACGAGTTCAAGGTCGTCCTCATGCACGAGTGAAAACCCCTGAGCGGGCTCGCTGAAAGCAACATAAACGTATCCTTTCCCTGGCTGGGACCAGCAGTCAGCTATGCCCCCGTATCTACCTTAATCGTCGCCAACTACCCACCACTCCAGTATCGAGAAATTCCATCAGCTCCTTCTCCGGAACGGGAACATGCGACACGATCAGGCTCTCTTCCAGGGGTTCGTGGGTCTCGACCTTAAGCACAAGTCAATTTGTGAAGCGGTCTAAGAGAAGGCGCCGGGGGCGTACATCGTAAAATGTCCTCTATAACACGTCAGAGAGCGTTTCAATATGATTATTTCCCAGCTTCCACCATACTTACATCCACAATCCCCACCATTGAGCGGTCCGATTTCAAGACGCAGACATCGTCGGGGTAAAACTAAATTCCACCTAGAGTCAGCCATGCCCTTATGTTTCATTCGTTTTGGTTGCGCTGACCTTCCTTTGCTGCTGATTACCCTCCGACGGGGAAGAGGCAGCTCCCGTGGAGGCCATCGTGATGGCTGGTGCGGGGTTGAGAGAGGTTCAAGAGGGACAGCCGGACTAGACTCGAAGAGTCACGGCGGAGATGTCAGCAAAAACATACGAAGTGGGGGAGTGTTGTTAGTCAAAGTAGATAAATAAGATGAGACTGGCGCGGTTGCGTGGAGAGGGAAGAAGTCAGTCTGGAGGCGTAGAATGGCTTGCCGCGCCGGTTTCGCTGTTACAAGTAATACGCAGCTTTAAAAGATGTACAGACATACAATACCTCAGGTACAAGCTCTTCGTTGTTTCCTGTGAGTTACGCGCTGCATATCTAGCCTCTCTGCACGCTGAAAGGCTTCTATATATACAGGCAGAGAAGCAGATACAGTGTTCTCCAGCGATTCCTGGGCTTGGTGTTACCAGGTGGGGATACGCAGTAGAGCAACATTTTCCCGGCGGCAAACCCAAACAAGTCTCCTTCACGCATCATTGTCAACCTCAGTCCGAAGCGACATTTGGTTCAAGAAACTCTCTATTGCCGTCACCTGGGCACTTAATTGCCCTCCAGGCGGTCTGATTACATATCAGACCCTGAGCTCATCTGGACAGCTTTCTGCGGTTCCAATCCCCGTTGTCCAGACTACGTCAGCCTGTCGTGCTTTGCGACTGCCCGTCTCTCCCATCACGACTTAGCTTCGACTGCCTTTCTCCCGCTTTGCACGACTCACAACCTCGTCTTCAAGATGTCCGAACCGATTCCTGAATCTGTTCCTACAAGCGCAGACCCGCGCAGTAAGCGGCCCCTAAAGCGTCGCGCTCTCACACCAGTTGCCGAACAAGCGTCGCAGATCGAATCCCTCTTCAGAGATCCAACGAAGGAAATTAAGATTCCCGAGCCTTCCAAACCACGCACCGCTGCCTCTCTCCCTCCTCCACCTGAGATCGTCGCGAACGTCCAAGGTTCTTCTGCCGGAGCGGGCTCCGGCGAGTTTCACGTCTACAAGGCGAGCCGCCGGCGGGAATATGAGCGCCTGAGGCTGATGGAGGAGGAAGCCCAGCGGGAAAAGGCGGACGCAGAGTTTGAAAGGAAAAGGGCGGAGGCTAAGCGCAAAGATGAAGAGAAGACAGAGAAAAATCGCAGGAAGAGGGAGAAGAGGAGGGCTGCGAAGCAGAGAAGGCTGGCAGGCAACAATGCAGATGAGGAAATGAAAGTCGACAAACCGCCTACGGCACCTGAAGGACCTTCCAGTGGAAATGAGGGAGCACCCAGCCATGAAGATCAGGTACCGGCCGCGGACAAATTGGAGACGAGCCACGAGGAACCCGGCGTTATAATCCACGATGAAGATTGATTGCTGGCTACAGGACAAGGATTTTTTCTGAGAACTGGAGACTTCTTCGGAGCTTGTAATACTAGAAGTGTACCAATATTGAGATACCCATTTACTGTTAATCTAGAATATTCATACAACTCGGATGCAATCGTATAACATTATGTAGGCACTTCTACTGTAAAGATCCCCTCATTATTAATCTTCAACTGCAGCAGCATGTCCACCAGATTGCTGCTTGGACTTGGCACTGCAAATATCGTCAACCCGAAGGAGTAGACATGCAGCCTGTACAGATTGTCAGCAAGCGTCAAGTCATTAGGGGAGAGCAAAACCTACTTCAACGGCTGTCTTTATGCTTTGCAGTTTGACCGCTTCAGGCTCCCACACACCATACTCCTTCATGTCGACCAAATTGCCCGTATCGCCATCAATACCCCAAGAGGTATGACCCTCCACGTGCTTGGCCCTCAAACGGGTCAGAACGCGGACAGGGCTGGCACCTGCGTTCTGCGCCAGGGTCCTTGGAATAACCTCCATGGCATCAGCCACGGCCTTGTAAGGCCACTGCTGAACGCCTTCGACGGACTTGGCCAACTGGCTCAGCTTGACAGAAACCGCCATTTCAGTCGCGCCGCCTCCAGGAGAGAGTCGGGGGTGGAAGATGACGTTCCTGGCAACAGACATAGCATCTTGTAGGTTCCGTTCGATCTCATTCAAGATATCCTTCGAAGGGCCTCTCAAGAGAATCGTGCAAGCTTTAGGGTTCTTGCATTTTCTAAGGAACGTGAAGTATTCGTCACCAATCTTCTCAATTTCGAACAGCCCGCACTGGGTTCCAACATCAGACTCCTGAAGGTCATCGACACGGTTCACAATTGTGGCGCCAGTAGCACGAGCGATTCGGTTGTTGTCCGTTTTCCTTACGCGGCGGATAGCAGTGACATTGTTCTTCATCAAGAAATGCTGAGCGAGATCTGTGAAAGTAGGATTCAGTACGCGATCTGCAGCGGATAGAAGAGAAACTTACCTGATACACCCTTCTCAGTGATGACAACGTCAGGCTTGAACGCCAAGAGCGCATCACACATGTGTTTGACCTGTTCTTCCTCGATCTGTAGAATTCGGTTCCAGTCATCCTCCTTGGTAATCTCAATGTTCGTCTGTGACTCCCCCTTCTTGTATTCCAGCGGACAGTCAAGCAAGATAATCCTAGGGTTCTCTATTCTTCTCCGCATCTTGGGGTGCGTGATATCTTTGTTGATCATCACTCCGTCGATAACTTCGCTGTCCTCTATCTCTCCACCGGGAACCTTCTCAATACGAGCGTATCGCTTGATATCAACCTCCTTCTTTCCGCCACCAACGTCGAAGGAAACTGTCCTCACGGCCTTCAATGCAAGGCTGCACATGAGCTCTGACCACCTTGACACGAACTTAGTTCCAATCGATGACTGGATAAGACTGTACATGGCTTTGTCGTCGTCGACATTAATTGGCACCGAAATCTCCTCGACGATGGCGAGTGCATCCGTAAGAGCACGCTTGAAAGCGGATATGATGACGACAGGGTGGATATTGCGTTCGAGCTGAGGAAGAGCCTGAGCAAGGATCTCACCAGCTAATGGAACGTTAGGATTGAAAGAACTAATAGGATGAAAAAGGCATACCCAGTATGATAACCGTAGTCGTTCCGTCTCCAACCTCCTCATCTTGTGTCCGGCTAAGCTCAATCATGCTTTTCGCGGCGGGGTGGGAAACCTCGATCTCTCTGAGAATAGCGTGGCCGTCGTTGGTCAAAACAATACCACCCATGGGGTCAAGGAGCATCTTCAGCATGGCCTTGGGTCCAAGGCATGATCGAATAATGTCCGCAACGCTGCACCGGTCAGGTTAGAGCCTGGAAGCTATAGATATTTGGGTCCCACTCACGTCTTTGCAGCTGTAATGTTGGACAGCTGAGCTCTTCTGCCGACCTGCCTGTCCCCATTTTGGGTATCTGAGGCCATATTAGCAACCGCGACACCGTTACTCCATCTACATGCAAGGTTGAGCGGGGTGCGTACTCATTACCACCACCGGGGCCTGCATGTTGGCGGTGTGGGCTTCTTCAGCTGGTATGGAGAGGATAGAACTGGTCTAAGGTGCAAAGGTGATTGTGTCGACGAACCCCAGAACAGGTGAACAGCTTTTAAGGTGGAAGATGACGTTGGGAGAGTGAGGGGCACGTCCGCAGACGCTCGGTGTGTGGTTCTCTGGCGCGCGTCACTCGCTATCAAATTTCCAGCGAAGCTTGAAGTGGGATTGCTTCTCCAACCACTGACTAAACTGCTTTGGCGCTAGCGCCGACCCGTAGCTTCTCCCGAGGTCGACCAACTCCGATGCCAACCTCAACTCCAGATTCTACGGAAGGACGTCCTACGACAGAGGAAGAAATGAGGAACGGTTGCATAAATTCTGTCTGATCTTATTCGATCTGATGACTCTTACAGTTTGTTAAATTCAGGTGCCAATGATGACACGCTTTCCCCGGCATCTCCCATGCATTCCACCATTGATCACCTTCGAAATACATCATTCCATTTTAGCTGCATCTCCGTGGAGTTAGCATTGGATTTTTAGCTCCATGGACATGATCTTACCCTTGTCAATTCCTCTGGAAGACTCCGCTTATCCTCTGCAGGCTTCTCCTCACACGGCCTCGAACACTCGAGACGAGGGATGTGCTTCCTCTAAAGAGAGAGTTCTGGGTATTTTCCCTGCGATGAGGTCTTTTTTCTGCTCCCGAGCGGAATACGGATGGGAGATGTGCACTCCTCTTATTGCCAGAGAAACCCGGTGTCAGTTGTAGGGCTCGTGGTTCGAGGCCTATCGGGGTCTTGCGATACTCCCCGACCGAGGCTCCGCGAATCTTCTTGTATGGGTGTCCATAGGATGGACCTTGCATAGCCGCCTGGTTTTGTCTTTCCATAACTGTGTGGAGGTAGTTTGATCCAGTTGGACCTGCAATCGGGGGTATCGTGGTTGTGCTTTGCATTCTTGCATGTGCCATTTGGTCCATGTGTCCTCTATCAAGGTTACTACGTTCTGCTAGCGGCTCTGGCATCAGAGGACAATGATGGTGATATTCAACCATTTGTTGAACTGGGTTATGTTGTTTCCGTACTTCGATATCTGGATTCTCTCTCGACAATCGTCTGAACCGCTCTTGTTGGATATCTCGCATGTTTTTCTGGAGGTGTGGAGGTAGCTCAGCCATGGCCTTCTCATCCAGCTCGAAGATCACTTCTTCTTCATCGCTCATGGAATTTTCTGTTTCAGAGAGGCTGCTGTACCATGTGTCTGTGCTGTTCCTCCAGCGGACATTTTGAACATCTTGCCGTCTTCCTGTGGTGTGGGGATCCGACATGGTGGATATCAAAAGCGCCGTGTGCTTTTCTTCGCAGGAAGTAAAGGGCGATTTTGGGACTAATGCAATTTAGCTAAGCAGGAAAACACATCAGCATGCTGTCAGGTTTAACACCGACGTGTTCACCTGTGACGCGTCGTTCTATTGGTGAACAGGGGAACAACAATAGTTATAGTGCATGCACTGACATACCTTGATATATTCCTGGAAACAACTTCCAGAAATCAGATCGATATGGAGTGTCAGCAGTGGGATAAAGTTGTCTCTATCTACGAGAGAAGTTGGGAAAGTGTCCCGTTATTTTGGAAGCAGTCAGAGAGTCAGCACCTCAGGTCGGGGTCCGCCGCTTGCTATCTGATCACTTTGGCTCATGCATTCAACTCTCCAGGTGTTCTCCCTGGTGATCTGCATGGCATGGCTTCACGTTCTCTTGATCTTTTCAACCTCCAGAGGGAGACTGGGAGATCACTCGTCTTCACTCAGTCCAGGGTATTGAATATCTACAGTGACCCCGCACCAGTCCATAAATCACACATGGTATATTAATTCCCAAGTTTTACACCTTAACTGGATATTATGTTCTACACCTAATCTCACTTTTCAATAGAACAAAGAATGATTCTTTGCTTTAGTCTCCCTAGATAGAATTCTAGCTTTTCTGGTTGCGATTCCTCTTTTACGAATACATCCCTGCAGAAATATTAAGCGGTCAACGAACAAGCATACAGGATCGTTCGTTCGATTCCGGTGTTTACAATCAGCTTTCGGCAGCCCATAGTCCCCGAAGATACCGTTAAGAGACCTACTATCGTTATATCTGCATTCCAATGGCAAATCCAACCGGAGAATATCTCGCACAATACCTTTTTCTTACAGGAACATGGAGGGTACAACACGTGACCAAGAAATTGTAGGAATCACCCAGCAAGAGATGGCCAACTGCTAAGTTACACACAATATTATTGTTGACGGTGACTAACTCCCATTCTCATCTGATAGTTGGTTCCTACCCGGTGCGTTTGACTCCCTTTTCCAAGACTTAGCGCAAGATGCCTACAGCAAGACTAGCAGTCACTACCTATCTCCAGGGGAAGCGCTGAAGCTGGTAAATTCTGCTTGGAGATGTCCATATGTCACCCTGTACCGGATCTTTCCTTCACTATCAGATTTTCTCCGAAGAACTATCATTTATGATAGAATCAAGGAAGCGCAAGAGGATAAGAAATTCTTTTCCTCTTTCACTCCGCTCGTCCGACACATGCAATACACATTCATCTCCTAGAATACTGTGGGCAGAGCAGACGTACAGTCAGGTTCTTACTATAAAGAGGTATTTCTCATAGCAGAGTACCTATCCTCGATTACTCATTCAACTATTCACCATTACCAATGACTGATACAAGCCGGGAAAGGGATACAGCTCCTAATGATGCTACCGCCACCACCTCCTCCTCTGCAGATATCACCACGCCTCTAGGACGAGAAGGAAGAAGAGGCGCAGAGAGCGAAACCGAACTATATACTCCCAGCATTGTTACACTCGGCTTCAAAAGCGAAGATTCAGGCACCCTGACAAACGAGAACGTCGGGGACTGGGACTGGGACTGGGACATAGACGAGGATGGTGACATAGTCAAAATCTCTTATGGGTCTCTCTCCAACCTTACCCTGGTAAGCGATCTCCTCCATAAGGAGACCGAGTTCGAAGAAGGATGCAGCTCGACCTTCTACGATATGTGTGCCGAGTCTGAGCTCTTCTGGGAGTTCGACTTCTACTCGGACTCCGACTCCGAGTTTGATGAATTTGACGGTCGCCCTGTTCGTAAGACTGGTCTTTTGCCTGACTGCTGGGCGTGTGAGAAGGAGCTGGACGAATTCCCACCGACGGTGTGCAACGAGTGTGGGTTGCCGAATTAGGGACCAAAATGGGGAGATGGGGAATCTCGGTAGATACCTTGGATGGACATGGTCTTGGGATAATACAAGTTAGATGTTGACAGAAACATTCATCTTGAAGACGATACTCAGGACATTCTCTGGAATGGTATGAACAGAAATTTAAGTATCTCATTGTGATGTTTTACAATTGCGGCGTTTTGGTATATATGAAAAGAGACAGGAGATGTATGTGAATTATGCAAGCGGTAAAAAGGCATTTCCAAAATGAACGGGGTCCTTCGCACGACGACCCTCCAAGACCATCCAACAGTCATGAAGTATTCTATTTGTACAGATGCCGGCTTTTATTTCCCCAGTGCAATATGCCCCCATATCTTGATATCCAATCCGTTTGACTCGTAGATGTATATATATATATATATATATATTTTAAACAAAAAATGCTGGCAAAAAAATCAAAACTCCCGGCTCTCTCCAATATTGCAAACATCGAAAACCCCAGTCTCGGGTATATTGTTCCTCTTTAGAGCTTCCTTGAGCTTCTTGGGAGGCTCCAGTACATCCTCCTCCGTCAGGACCCAGGTTCCCCAGTGCATGCCGAGTGCCTTCTTGCACTTGGTGTCCTGGAAGATGTTTACCGCATCATGTGGGTCTGCATGCATAGGACTCATGATCCATCGAGGCTCGTAGGCCCCAATCGGTATCAGACCCAGGTCAAACGGACCCCTGAATTGGCCAATCTGTGCAAATGCGGGACACACTGGGTACTTGTGCTCTGGGCCATGGTCATCGGTACCCTTGGGGAGCTCTGGGACGGCTCTGTATCCAGTGTCTCTATAAAATGAATATGATTAGCCAATGGTGGAATATCACAAACTCTAGAAGAAAACTGCTTACCCAGCAAAGTAGACCTTCTTCCCTCCCGACTCCACGCACCAAGATGACCAAAGAGTTTTTGACCTGTCAAAAAGTCCTCGATTACTGGTATGCTGGCAGGGTAAGCAGCTAATTCGGGCCACAATATCAGCATTTTTCGACTGGAATTCACCAGTCGGTGCCACATCCGAGGCTGACTTTGGAGGTGACAGCGTCAAATCACGCTCCTCCCACCAGTCCAGTTCAGTCACATTGTGTATTCCCGAGTCCACAAACCACTGTTTATTGCCCAGAGGAGCAAAGAATTGACAGTTCGGGTGCCTCTTCGCAATCTCCCTCACGGTAGGATATGACAGGTGATCGTAATGGTTATGCGAGATTACCACAGCGTCGATTATTGGGATGTCACTGATCTTGCAGGGCATCTCCGTGTAACGTTTGGGACCCAGCCAAGACAATGGGGAGCAGCGATCCTCGAACACAGGGTCGAACAGGACTCGCAGACCGCTTGGGAACTCAACATAATAACATGCGTGCCCTAGCCATGTAGCGCGCAGCCTTGGCGTTTCTCGGCTGGGGAGAAACTCGGGCGTCTGTACAGGAACCGTTGGAGGAGTGGTATCCGGGACATTTGCTTGTCCAGTCAACCGACGGCTACAACGTGATGATCCGTTAGCATTAATGACAACCAAAAAAGAAAGAAAACCACGGACAAAGACTCACTAGATCATACTTCTGAGGATCCTGAAGACTTGGAGATCCCTCCAGGAGCTGCAAGGCTGGTTCAGCATACTCTCATTTCCTTCCCTGTGAAGCAGTGCACTACTCACTCCCAAGGATTCCTGAATCCGACCTTGAGGTGATGGCTCTTCTGCGCAGCATCGCCCGGGGTGGGCGACACCGGAGATGCGGATATGGTCGCAGCATACAAGACGGCGGTGGTCGAAGAACCCATCTTGCGTCGTCCAAGAAGCGGCTGACTCGAAGCAGAAGCTGTCCTGGCCTGACGTCGACAGAAAAAGAAACGCCAGAAGAAGGCCCTCATCTGCGCAGGGCTCGAGGGCGCCTGTTCTTAAAGGATTCTCCAGCTCCTGCTGCGCCCTGCAACCCGTGATAGCTTTTAGCCGACACCATACAAGGCCCTGAAACTCCAAGCCTTCCAAGGCAGCAAGATTTTTAGCAGAGCCTGTAGAATCCCGGAATTATCGTCAATGAGCTCTGCTGGCCCATAAAGGCCGTTAACTCCGACGGGCATGCTCCGGCGCTGCGGACCCAAAAGGCCCTCGAGCTCGTACTACAGAGACCGATTCGGTCGAACTGCGCCGACGGGCACGGGCGCGGGAATGTGGGGACGTCTGGGGCTGCGCAGGGAAGCAGAAGCGTCGCACGGTCACCATCGTGTGCAGCATCTGGAAGCGCCTCCTGGTCTCTGCGCAATACACAGTATACTAGACGAGCAAAAGTACTATCTACTGTGCATCTAGAGAACCAGCGGCCACGCGCGTCTGGCTCAGCAATGATGCTGCGTTCCTCCCGGGCGGACTGCGGCCTCCCGTGGGCGAGCTCGCTCGGGCCGTGGTAACTCCGATGTCAGATAATCTGATAGCAGATACGAAAAGCAGCGCTTGAGCGACAAAGCTTGCCGTGCGATGCAACACCCACCTTCGGGGATGGAGCCTAATGGACAAGTCAAGGCTCAAGGGGCACCGTCCCCCGGTGATCTGATCCAGCAAAGAAAGGACGCGGCGCAAGCCGTGCTACAGTCCGGCGGAGATGGCGGAATTTTCTCTCAGCTCTCCAATAACCCGTTCTTCACGGCGGTAGGCGACGTCTTGTCCCCGCAACAAGAGCTACGGACAGAAGGTTGATCAAAATCAATTGCTAGGGTTTTGGTCTAGCCGGTCTAGGAGCTGCTTTTGGCCTGGCACAGAAGGGCCTCAAGCATGGCGCCGCCTTCCTTCGCAGACGGATGTTGGTCGACGTCGAGATCAACGTCAAGGACGACTCGTACGCCTGGTTTCTGCACTGGATGACCCTATACCAGCAGTCGCAGCTCAACGGCGCTCGAACGGGGGCTAATAAGGGCGGGTTCATGGATTCTCTGCTCCAAAAGTTGACACCAGGGATGCGCCACCTGTCGATCCAGACACAGAAGGTAGAACATGCGAATGGGGCCATACATACACGGTTCACTCTGATCCCGGGTCCAGGGAGACACATACTACGCTACAAGAATGCCTTCATCTTAGTGAACCGGGTCCGCGAGTCAAATTCCCGGGACCTCCAGACTGGCCGACCTTGGGAGACGGTCACCTTGACCACTCTCTACGCGCATCGCCACATCTTCGAGGATCTCTTCACCGAGGCCCATGCCTATGCCATCAAGTCGCACGAGGGCAAGACACGGATATACAACAGCTGGGGTACAGAGTGGCGGCAATTCGGACATCCCCGACGGAAGCGGCCACTCGACTCCGTGATCTTGGACAAAGGCGTCAAGGAGCGCATCGTGGAGGATGTCAAAGACTTCCTTGCCAGCTCACAGTGGTATCATGATCGTGGAATCCCCTACCGGAGAGGTTACTTGCTCTACGGGCCGCCGGGGACCGGTAAGAGTTCGTTCATCCAGGCGCTGGCTGGCGAGCTCGACTATGATATTGCGATCCTGAACCTCAGCGAACGCGGGCTAACGGACGACCGACTCAACCATCTGCTTACCATCATTCCGAACCGGACCCTCGTTTTGCTCGAGGACGTCGATGCGGCCTTCACCAACCGGCGAGTCCAAACCGACGAAGACGGCTACCGCGGCGCCAACGTTACGTTCTCCGGCCTTCTGAACGCCCTCGACGGCGTCGCCAGCGCGGAAGAGCGCATCATTTTCCTGACTACGAACCACGTCGAGCGACTCGACGAGGCACTCGTCCGGCCGGGACGCGTCGACATGACCGTCCGTTTCGGCGAGGCCACCCGATACCAGGTCTCCTGCCTGTGGGACCGGTTCTACGGCGAATTTGACACCGACGGGAAATACAGGCAGGCCTTCCTCGACCGACTGCAGGAGCTCGGGCTCGTCGAGGATGAAAACGGCCACAAGCCCGACCGCTCCAAGGCCACCAGCACCGCGGCGCTGCAGGGCCTGTTCCTGTACAACAAGGGAAACATGGAGGGTGCGATCGCCATGGCGGATGCCCTTGCGCAGAGTTTGCATGAGCAGGCTCAGGCGGCTGAGGCTGAGGCTAAACAGTAGACAAGGGCTGTGTAAATTTATGTACACTACAAGGTCCTATGATTTGCCTTATTTGGTATTTTGACGACTCCGCGCCTAGAAGGTAGAGAAGCTCCCTAGTTACTCCACTACCGGCCTAGTCACATATCATTTGTTCCATGCTATGGAGTAATCCTTCCTGAATCTTCCACATTGTATCGCATGCTCACATAGTACTGTACTCTTGGATCTTGAGGGAAGCATCAGCATAATGAAGGAAATGTTCGGAGAAAGCGCTTAAATATGTCTTTGTAGCCCATCATCAAGTGCAGTAACAGCCAGGACATGTTTGAATTCCCTCAACCTGAAGACGCCATCTATATATGTAAATGATGAAGATAAATACCTAATATGTAAAGACGTTATATTCTAAACTTCAGTTCCATATCTCTAATAGGCAGAGATCCTAACTGTTGTTATCACCGTTTACATACCCAAAGCAAACATCCCAAACACCACCGACCGGCACCCTCGAACATCCCATATAGACCATTCTCATCATTTCCCTAGCAACAAAGAACCCGGGGGTTGGTGCAGTGGTCCATATGACCCTGATCTGCCTTGTCAGACAAATCCCCACCACCTGCGATCACCCCCCGGGTTCTGGGTTCGAACCAGGCCTCGAACCCCACGAATCGGCGATGGTTGAAGCAGTGAGGTCATTACCAATATCTGTCCAACATACTGGATGACCCGGGCCTGTGTAAAACCCTGCTCGCCAAAAGCATAGGCGGGGTTTTCGTAGCTCCCTTGACTCACCCAGTGGGTCGGGGGTGAGCTTTTTTGGGTCTCTATATTGGTTATTTTTTGAACTTTTTCTTTCCTATTCTATGAGATACGTGTGTGAGCGAAAGACGCGTGAGTGGTTTGCTTTGAGATGTGTTATGATATAGCTCTATCTGCAAAGTCACGTGAACATGGGTTTGAATGAGGTTCCAGGTATTATTCTAATCCGAATCTCGATTTATTCCACAAATATATGTGAATTCGACTTGTGAGGAAAGTAAATGTGCTCCTATAAATCCAATGGCTACTGAGTAGTTGCCTGTCGAGCCACAGGCTTGGCTCCTTTTTTAGTTCTGCAGGCCATATCACAACGGATCGAAACAACTCCCAAGAACATGATTCGCCACGAAAACTAGCACACGATTTCTGCAGCATCTTGGCCGTTTATTGGTCTGTGCGAAATCATTCATGCACGCCTCAGCGTCAAGTCTCGGGTCTTCCACGAGCGTTCCCCCGCGATACCGGCGTACTAGGTTCTCCATTGCTCCAAGCGCCGCTACTAATGCAACCTAAAGGCACACGCCCAATCAACCTCTTCGAAAGCATCCAACATAACCGCCGCCATCCCAGAAGAGTACCATCCTCGAATCGCAGGCACAGATAAGGCAGATCTCATGCATCTCATCCCTGTTCTTCACACGGATTCAGCCTCTCAGAGCCCCCGCGGAGGGTGCTCCTTCGCGATGACCGTCCATTGCCAGTCTTGGAGCTGAAAGGTGACCAGCATCGCTTACGGCCTAGGAAGTCTTAGGATGGGAGGGGTATATGTCACCTTGGGGCCCTGTTCCTCCCCCAACTCCTGCACATATGCAGAAGGGCTCTTTTTGTTTCTTGGTTTCTTTGCCTTCCCCTCGTCGGGCGTGCTGGCTCGCCTGACAATTTCTTACTTCAATTCTTGTTGCTGTTGAGCCATTTTTGTCGTTGGCTACCACAGGTTCACAGACTCATTGATCTTGGTCGAGAGAGCGCAGGACGCTCGTGAAATTCATTTGACTGGATCTTCAGATAGAGCTGGTCTCATACCAAACAGATTTCACTGGAGAATCTGGCTGATCTCCGGTGTTTCTGACCGGCATGGCCGAGATGCCTCAATTTCAATTGTTCCCACCACCTTCGCCAAAGAAGAAGAGCGCCAACAACCCATTCCGGAAGCCGAGCAAGAAACAATCCGATAAGACAGAACCACCCAGCCCAATCCAACTGGAAGAGCTCAAAGACCCTGCCCGTACAGAAGCAGTACTCGTCCAAATCATCGAAGACACTAATGCTATCAAGCCCCCACCGAAAGCATGTCTAGTCGACTCGAGGCCTACTACCGCAAGTACCGAGCGTCGCCAATTACCAAAGCATATTGAGACGTCTAGAGGTGCAAGCAGACAGGATTCTGGAGCAGCGTCATCAGCCTCGCAGAAAGCACAATCCAGGTCTGCTACTCCTGCTGGCAGCAATGGAGAGACGACAGAGCAAAGAAATCCCTCTCCAGTCATTCCAATGAAGTCGATATTTCCACGCTATAATCCCAACCTCCCTCTCAGCCAGCAGCAATACTATCCCCAGAATATCGGATCGAGTGACCTGCGCCGGCAAGCCATCTCCCGCAATCAAGATAGACTCAGCTTGTCACCACCCCCGGAGATTGACAAGCTCCTAGGTCCAAAAACCGTCCCAGCAAGCGTGATGAACTTTCCCGCAAATGCTCTTGATCCTGTGGACACTATTCAGTACTCTTCTGCTGAGGCACTTGAAAGCCTCTGGGAGGCTGCCAACGGACAGAGGCTAGAAAATGTGCTCGGCACATTTAACCTGCGCATGGCACGGTGAGTCGAACTGCAGTGCAATTAATTTAGCTTCTCCAAATCGCTAACGTGCTTCCAAGTATCAACCATGCGACTTTCACGTTCGGAGATCCACAGCAACCCTTCTACACGATGCAGACATACTCCACAAACGAGATCTCCATAACAAGAACCCATCCCTGCAAGCCAAACAGGACTATACCCGTCATGATGCTCAGTCTCGAAGAACGGATTCGACGTCAACCGCCGAACGATGGACTTGTCGCGGTAGTATTTTCTAGGTTGGCTGCGATGCTTGCCATTGATCAGGCACGAGAGCTGTCAATAAAGCACCACTTAGCTCCCACTGAGGCGATGGAAGTAGAAGCAAATGCTGTTAAACGCGCTGCCGCACAGGAGTCATGCCGTCTCATCTGGAATAATAAAGAACGTCGATATGAACTGATGCATCCTGCTTTCGCGAAGCAACCAACGCCGGCCCTTGTTGGCGAAGATGGTATCCCTCTTTCACCTGTCCAGACGAAGACCCCCGGAACACTTCACATCACGGTCTCCACGCCATCGAGAAATGGCCAGACGCCTCGACAACCGCCAACTATCCTCGTCACCAATCCAATGTCTTCCAACGCCATCGAAGCTGCCAATCAGGCCGCTACACCCAGAACATCTACCCTTCCAGTGACTGACACCGACGAGCCACTTGCATCTCTTGACCTGGGCACGATGACCCTGTCCATCGCTGCTGGCTTGACTGCCGCCACCATCCCATCCTTATACGTTATTGACTCTCTAATCGCGGCAGTCCTGGCAGTCGCTGTCTCTGATGAGTCTACGAATCCGGTGCTAGCAGACATGGAGCTGTACGTTCCTGGTCAGGAACCATCTCAGGGCTCTTCTTGTCGCGGTCCGGATTCTGCAGCCACATCGGCCCCGTCAGGAGGATTTAAAGGAAAGTTGGTCGCGACGCTCGCGGAGCGCGAGGACGCGGAAGAAGAGGCAAAATTGATGGCGCAACTCAGATCCTCAAAGTCAAAATCAAAGTCAGAGGACGAGGACAAGAAGGGAAGATTCTGGTATCGATCAAAGTCGAAAAAGAAGAAGATTCTCATCGACGAGTTCGACCTGGAGAAGTACGGCCGGTACGGCTCCGGCTCGTCGCGCGAAGGAGAGAAGCTGCCTGGGATCACGCGCGCACTGCTGCGGTTCATGTTCTGGGCACTGGAGCTTGCCGTCCGGGCTCTTACGCTCGGCGTTAAGGCGTTAGCTTGGTTGCTCGTGAATGTGACTAGGTGCGTGACGAGTGAGAGGTTCTGAGAGCTTCAAGAACGAGTCAGATGCACTATCTGGTGGTAAGGTCTAAACCTGTCTAAATAATAGAGGCTGGGCTTTCGGTGATGGTCAGGGTTATGATTGGCGTTTTCAATCTAATTGTTAATGATTTCGGTTATTCTGCACATCTAATGCGATATGGTCATGCTTTCTGCATTTGATATCTGTTGACTCTATACTACGTCATGTTCGAGACGGTTCATGATGGGCTAACAGGGAATATTCTCTCTCTAAATCGGGATGATGTTCCTAAATCACGCCCGATGTTGATACTACCCAGAGCTCTCTATTGTATCATGCACAACGATCAATTGATGCCATCCCTCATGTTCAAATCTTATTCTGATGACAAGAAGTATACACAGACAATTAGACAGTACTTAGGATCGACGAAGTCAACCCTTGGCAGCTTCCAGGTCTGAGGGATCCTCGAAAGGCTTCAACCCGAAGAAGCGCCAGAGCTGATCGCTCCTGAGCGCCAGGTCCTTACTGCGGTGGGATATAGTCAACTCCGCAGAACCATCGCTGAAATATATGATATTCTTCTCCTGCATGTCGTATAAGCATTATCAGTCCATGAACCGCAACGCATATCTCTACAAGAAAGCACAATCACTCACCAGTCCAAGCGTCAAGTCAGTGATTCCCTCAAACCACTGCGGACGATACTTCAACGACCTCTTGCCCTTGATGGCACGCACGATGTTCTCCGCCACGAACTGCGCCTGCTCCACCGCTGCGCGCCCGTTCTTGATTGATCCCGTGTCCGCGACGTCTCCGATGGCGTAGATGTTCCCGTGCGCTTCGTCTGCGATCTGCAGCGTCGGGAGGACTTTGATGTAACCGGATTCGGAGATCGAGGAGGGAGAGAGCTCCGCGATGAGGCCGGAGTTGGGTTTTTGGCCGATGCATTTGATCTGGATGGATAAGACCTTTGTCAGAGTTGAATTCTCGAGAGACTGGGATAGAATAGGATGAACGTACCAAACAGTCATACGGGATCCGCTTTCCTGAATTCAAGATGATTTCACCCACAGTCTCCATATCATCAGGGATTTGCGCCCTCTCCCCAAGGACAAGATTAACACCCAACTTCTCCAGCTCTTTAACCGCAACCTCATGCATCTTCGGCCCAAAGCTAGCGTTCATCAGCCTCTTCCGCGAATGCAACAGCGTGACATTCTTCTCCGGATACAGCGCCTTCGCGTCCGCCGCGATCTCCACTCCGGCTGGGCCTCCACCCAAGACAACCACATCCTTCGCGGCCTGGATCCGATCCTGCATCTCGCGAAACAGCTGGATGCCATCGGCCTTGTCCTCCCTACCGACCCGGGACGGCAGACCCGCCACCGACCCCGTCGCAACGACCAGATACTCGTACTTGATCCGCTGCCCGGACCTGAGGACCACGAATCCTCCTCCATCTTCACCCTTCCCATCCTTATCATTCATATTATTCCCTTCGATCCTCTCCACCCAATCCCTCACCCAGACACACGACCCTCTCGACACCTCACCCGCCACATACGGCCCATACGGCACAAACGCCTTATGCTCGTGGCCCCTCACGACCGAAAACCGGGGGAACACCCACGTGAACTGGAAGTGCGAGTTCTTCTCGACGACCACAACGCGGTAGCCTGTGGGGACGGAGGTCGCGAGGCATCGCGCGGCGTGGTATCCCGCGAAAGAGGCGCCGATGACGACAATGTTGCGGACGTGTTCCGCGCCCGTGTCGGGCAGGGCGCGGTAGGTGAGGCGGTGGGTGAGGGAGGTGAGGAGCAGACGGAGGCGGGTGCGGGTGACGGAGAGGATGGCGGAGAGGATTTTGCCGATGAGGAGGAGTTGGGAGAGGGTGGGCATGGTGCCGCTGCTGCTGCTATCAGCCAGCGCTTGAGTCAGGGAAAGGGGGTATGTTTATGTTTATGAAGACGTACGCTTCAGGGACATCAGATTAGTAGTAGATCAGAGAGAAGTACGAAGTTGCTGTAGGTAACTAGTCGATCGGATTAACCCGATCGCCAGCACCATGGGTAAGTGTGAAAACTTGATAGAGAGAGAACGAGAGAAAGAGGCCCATGGCCCTCTTTTAAATAAACGACCATCACCGACCAGCCCATCCCTCCATGGCATGGCATGGCATGGCGACCTCAGCTCCGACCCCGGGGCTGGAACACACCAGACAAGGACCGAATACGAACGACCGTAAGCCATGCAGTCATCACCGCCTAATCAAACCGCCCATGGTCCAATCATCCACGCCGTCCAAGTGCATGTCCGTCCACCCGGCTGCCCCAGAACCCGGCCCAGTTGCCTTATCAGGTCGCCGATCGGCGCTACGACACTATATCTTATCTGATCCGCGGAGGTTCCGCGGGTGGCGCGCTCCGGTCGGGTCGGGACCGGTCGAATTTATCCCCCCGTAGTTTGTCTCCGTCCACTCGGGCTTCCGAGGGTGGGAAAAGTCCGACCTGTCCCTGTCGTTGTTCTTCTTGGCAAGGGTGGTATGGAGGGAGGGAGGGAGTGAGGCTGAGATTACGCTTTTGGTCTTTGCTTTTGGTTTTGTATAACATTCACTGGTGCACCCACCGTCTTGTGTTTTTGGCCAGTTGTCTTTTGTGGTTCAGCAGCCCTGCGATTCTGTGAACCTGTAGGGAGAGAGCAGCTACATCTGCTTTTTTTATCAACAGGAAGGATTCTTAGGACATTATCTAGGGTTACTGCACTTTGGAAGCGTCGTGAATAGGAAATTATTTGCAAGCTCTACTAAGTAGTCTATGGTATGGTTCGACGATAAGTACAGTACCTCACTCGACCTGTCTTTTGAATTTTCCCAACCTCCAGCATGCCTCCAGATAAATACATCGCATAAACCACACGCAGAAGGTTGTGGATAGTCCCCATTTTATCTGCTCTTGAGCAAGACTAGTACGCACAACGGGCAGAGATTTTGATGTTCACAGCAAGGAGATCTGGAGCGGGAGCCAACAGGGCTGGCTGGATGCATGAAAGCAGCGAAAAAAAAACAGAGTCTCTCGCGCACATTTTGAAAGAAGAGAAACGTTTTTCAGAGTGAGTTAATCACAGTTGACAATGACGCCGGCTAGGTAGGTAGGTCGCAGGAGAAAAAGAAAGGGTGCCCTAAAGCTTGAGAAGAAGTACCAAAATACACTGAAGGTGCGGGGGAAGTAAGTGTAAGTAAATAAATACTTAGCAGCGCAGCAAATTCAGCCAGCTCTGCTCTTCTCGAGTGGCCTCTTGCGTGAGTGCAGTAAATAGCTCACATCTTGCAGTACTCCGTAGCATGAAGCCCATATTGAATAATTTGTACATAGGACCAAATCCCACAATTGCGGGATTTCATTCTCGGAGATCAGTCTCTTGCCATAATCTTGAGGAGAGAGACTATCCATTGAGATCGACAGGAGACCTTATCCGAGGCGCTTCCAGATAAGATAGAGAAGGATCTACATGTACATACATGTACAAAACCTGCGTGCCAATATAAAGCTGGCATGATTTTCTCGTCAGCAATACTGAATAATGGCTCATAACAAGCCTTTTGTAAATTACTGTGTAGAACTAAGTATTTCCCTGGGAAGTCGGAACCTGCCTCCTGAGTGCTAACCAACCAGCAAGTCAGGTCAGGATCTGTTTGTGGCGGTCAACAGCAAGCACCTAGCTAGGTAGGCCTCTAGATAGAAGACATCTTTTCTTTCTCGTCTGGTGCGATGACAGACAGACAGACAGAGAGCTGCGGTCTGGAAGTCACTCTGATTTACGTCTCGAGCAACAAAACAAACATATCGATCATTGATCATCGACCATCGTCCTCATCTGACCCGTACAGTACATCTACATGTACCGTACATAACCTCAACTGCATCACCCTCGTGTGTCTCAATGTTTCCTTGCCATCGTCAGTGCACAGTGTACAGTATACGTGGTTAGGTAGGTAGTGTAGCTAGAGCGGATCATTTTCCCGTACTCTGTACCAGGGTCTGCACCACAATTAGGTACCTAAGGTTAGTGCTTTACAGTAATCCAGCGCAGTACAGTACAGCACAGTGCTATAGCGCGCGACAGAAGAGATGCCAGTTGAATGGAAATTAGGGCACCATTGATATACATACCTAATGTATGTACTGGGCTAGGATGAATTTCTTTTTTCTTGTTCCAAGCTTTGGTTTCTTTTGTTTCGTCAAAAGTCATGCACAGCAGGGGAAGAAAAAAAATACCACATGCTAGCACTGAATAGAATAAATTCCATTTAATAGTACTATAGTACTAATACAGTCACTTTTGAAGATAAAGACCAAGAAAACCCAATGCAGTACAGAAAGAAAATGAAAAATCACCCGCTAAGCTGCCCGCCCCCATGATTTATTTAGAACACCGAATATAGGAAACAGTTATCAGCAGTCATTGAGTGCAGCCATCATCTGCGGATGACGAGTCGAGAAGAATGAGGAATAGATAGACAGAAAGATGCCCGATCCCCCAGAGTTTTGGCAGGTGGTTCGCCTTGTCCGCTCGGGAGAGTATCTATCGTGTCATTGATGCAGCATTCCCGTCCGAGGAACAGATCTGTGGTGTCGATATGCGCGTGAGCAGAGATGTGCGCGCTTCTCGGGACTGTCGTACAAAAGATTCCAAAGAAGAGATGTTGCAAGTACCCTTGACTACCTAGCCTAACCGCTGCGGATTATGTTATTAACAGATCACATGATTATGTATGGCAGGACCTATGATACAGCACGTGCGACCCGACTGACCACCATGTCATAATATCTCCATTGAGAAAGGAAAAGGAAAAAGAAAAGGGCAAAGGACTCTATAACTGACTCTATAGACGGAGAAGGGAAATAGGAAAGATATGTCGTCGGCAGAAGGTAGCGGTGTCCGGGGTATCAAGCACATCACCCATGATGACAACCGAAAAGGAAAAGGAGGGAACGCAGTCGCTGGAAGTGAAACCGAATCCATGTGATCTAGAACGGGCATCACTGGGGGAAAAAAAAGTTCTCATTTGTTGAAGGCATGATGCTTCACACTCTTCAATGAGTCTACGATCCCATGCGACCTGCTAGAGGGCCGCTCCTCAGCCTCTGCGAAAGCCTGTCCCTTGCCAGTCATGAGGGATCGTCGCATCTTCTCCTCTCTCACCGCAGCACGTCGCGCTTCTCTCAAAGAGTCGATCCGGTTTTGGCCAACGCGGTACCGCCGTGCGAAGGATTCCTCCATGAGGGCATTCACATCCAGCAACTTCTTCGGAACCGTCTGGATGATCTGGAAAACTTCCATCGGGTCGTTGACAGAGAGGATCTCCTTTTCACTCAATTTGAAGATAGCCAAAGCGATACGGAAGAATGTCTTCGGCCCTTCATAAAAGAAGACGTCCCAGACGCGTAGAGTCGTCTCCAGTGGCAGGCTGCCGATGAATATGGACATCAACCAGTTCGTCAGTCCAAGCGTGATGTCAGGGAGCCTCGTCCGGACAGTGAGGGCCGGGGGCTTGGATCTATTGGGCGGTGAGCCTGCAGTGGAGATCTTGGCGTAAATTGCCGGCAATGATTCCTTCATCAGAACCATGAGAATCCAGAGGTCAACGTTTGCACCTTCAAGGCTGATCTCGTGGGTCCCGGGCAGGTATTCTGAGGTGATAATATGAAGCATCCAAAAAGCCTTCTCCTCGGGGAGAAAGAGAAGGAGCAAACCGGTAATGAAGTTAAGCGACTGCGTGTAGCCGATCTTTGGATTGTGAAGGGAAAAGGCATAGAGGACACGGCGGAGTGACTGGATCATCTGGGTTTCCAGAACGGCGGATCCATATTTCGGGTTGCTGCTACCAGCGCCATCACCCTCGCCCTCAGAGTTGGGCGGCACCTCTGGCTTGAAATGAATATTATCAGGGAATGTACGATGGAGGTCGCGTTCGATATGCTCTTTATCGTCGTTGGTAGGTGATTCCATGGCCTGCTGAACAAGCTGCTCATAGTGCCCAGGATGCTGATTCAGGTGTTCATGGCCCCCGGCATAGAAAAACCAGGCCGAGCCGCGATACTCGGACGGAATGCCCTTGCGTACATAGCGTTTTACCTTGGAAGATTTAGGAGGAAACGTTGTGGGATCTGATGCAGGCAAGCCGCACTCCTTGAGGAGTTCAGCCCACTTCTGTTTCCGGTGTTCCACGAAATTGGAATAGGGTCCATGCCAGGCGTCATACTGGGCGAGCGTGACATAATGGGTAGCTTTCCGGAATCCATAACGATCACGCCCATCCGTGCCCGGCAAAAGAGGCGGGGGAACAACACCGGGAATGATCACTTTCTCTGTCTGTTGAGGACTCTTGGGAGAATTAGGCGTTTTGGGGGCCGGTTGGGGATCCGGCGGCTTCTGGGCGTCTGGCAAGGAGGCCAACATGGCCTCGAGGATCCTCGCCGACCGTCTCCTAAATTCCTCGCCGACATCTGGAGTCTCATGTTCCTCTTCCTCCGGTGCATCGCCGAATCCATCGTCAAGATACATGGCGATAGCGTCCTCCACGCTCATGTCGTCTTCCTTTTCGTGTGAACCATCCGGTGTGTCAGGCGACAGGTCCGTCATGGAGCTGCGTGTCGTCAAAATACTGCTGCGTTCAGTTCCACTATGAGGCTCGGTACTTGAACTGGAGGTTGCCGCGGAATTGAGACTGGTCCGGGTCGGATCGTCGGCAGGAACATCCGGAGACGCATCTGGAGGGACTTCCGACGAACCGAGATCCTGGGGGCTGGTCTCCATTTCGGGATGTTCACTGACATCGGGCAGCGGGCGTCTGCTATTGCGTTTCGACGTTGACATGGAGATCCGAAGCCCAGACCGACCCGGTGAGCCTTTGGGATTGGGTGGCAGTATTTCGGGATCTCCGTTTCTCAACGGCCATTGTGGGTTCTGATCCTGCGTCGGAGCGGGAAAGGTGGGAGCTCGCAACGGTGGCCTAACAAATGAAGGTTCGACGGCGGAGCGAGGCACCGGGGATCCAGGCAGGAAGAGTTCGACATCTCGTGCACTGGCAGGCGGCCCTCGTGGAGATCGGGGTGGTGGGAAGCGGGCAGAACGAGGCGTGCGTGGTTCGACGGGAGACATGGTCGAGGAAGCCGCCCTTGCATTCTCAAGCTGCAGGGGAGGAAGGTTCCGGTGACGGGGTCGCACCCCGGTGACACCTTGGTCGGCCTTGGAGGCGTAATATCGTGTTTCTCCATTCTGTGTGACCATGGCCACGAGATATGATCCAGTTCTCGCTGGACATTTGTCTTAAAGTGGCGGTTCTTGGGACAAAGAGGTGGCAGAAGACAGCGGATGGCTGTGATCCACGAAGCAAGAGGGTCTGCTGGGCAGAGAAGCAAATGGTAAAGGTGAAAGGCCGGGGGACTGCTGATCGAGGAACGGTGATGGAGGTGAGATGGGGGATGGCGGACTGAAAGCGAGTGCGGGAAACGAACGAACGGAACAGGCAGGGAGTCCCTACGCAGGACACACTGCCAGAGAATCTCAGGATCCTGCCAGAGGTCAAACGGAGACTCGATCCCCGGGGACGAGGACAACGGTGGTGCGGGCTGGGGCCATGGTGAAGGTTCAGGATCAGGATGCTGTTTGCAACGGCAGACGGGGGAAAGACTGGAAAGCGCTGGAGTCCCGGGCCGCGGGAGGCGATCGCCCTAACCGCGCGGGGACTAGCGTGTATCGGTGACCGGCCGTGACGTATCAGAAAGCCGCCGCCGCCAAGCCTGCGCGGTCCCGCGCGCCACGGTACGGTACGGACGGTACACAACGCCTCTCGTGATCTCATCCGATGCTGTCCAGCATGGGGATGGAGGCATGACGGGCATGTCGGCGGTTGGGGAATATGTTACAGGCGCTCTTGGCCGGCCTCAGCCTGCTCCCGTGTGCCGTGGGCCGAGCATCGCAATCAGCCATCGATGTAGATCCATCGCATCTGAGGCTCTGTGAGCGCCGTGTACGGAGTATATGCCCGTACCAGCCAGACGGTCTGACAACGGATTGAACACTTAGTTGGGCTGAGCCTTTGTACCAGAAAGCCGTCCGCTAAGGATGTGGACCGCTGATCCCTCCCGGGACTTAAAACAAATCCGACGAGTCCTGTCGTTTCGAGGTCTCTCAGCTTCTTTCTAGGAGCTTCGGAGCAACTTGCACTGCGCACAGCGGCCGATCCCCGTGGACTGAAGGGGTTAACCGTGCCTGTCTACGGAAGACCGCCCTCCATCTGCTGGGTTGAAACGCTGACAGGCAAAATCAGGGATGGACGTCACGTAGGAACGGTGAAGACGGCGTAAAAAAAGCTCCGTCGACGGCGGGTCCGATGTTCTGATCGTCAGGGCGTCTGCGCCTAGCGCTCTGGGGCACGCGAATGGGCGGCCGACACGCCCTCCACAGCACCCACTGTGTCTCTCGTCTCCTCAACCGCCGTCCCACAGCCTCGCCGCCGCAACTCCCAGGACCTGCCGGACGCGTTCCGGTGCGGCAGGGACACGGCAGGTCCAGCACCCCCAGGTCGACCTCCAGGCCAAGCTCCGGCAGCCCAAGCTCCCCCCGGACGGGATGCACATTTCCTCCCACATGCCCATCGTCCCCGTTGCGTCCTTCCCTGCCGTCTTCCTTCTGTAAGGTTGTTTCTTCCTTCTCGTCACTCCTTAGTCTTTTTCTCCAGGCCATGGTTTTCCGGTTCTGCCACCATGGCCGCCGTCTCTCTCGCTGACTCCAAGAAACCTGCTCCTAGCCGTGTCCGGAACACTAGCTGGGCTGACGTACGTAACACCGTGCTCTGGAACAGATCGGAAGAGCACACGTCTGAACTCCAGTCACATGTC